>Ga0307486_1001529_pt1 | contig 17554 bp, 17 predicted proteins | sample CBIW02metaG_FD_203663 | JGI IMG/M metagenome (GOLD analysis project Ga0307486, IMG submission 203663) | Sea-ice brine microbial communities from Beaufort Sea near Barrow, Alaska, United States - CBIW 0.2 | ecosystem: Environmental > Aquatic > Marine > Coastal | place: USA: Alaska | collected... | reverse complement strand
GGCTTCGATGAAATCGAAACCCCGGTCATGGAAGATTCCGCCCGCCTGCATTCCGGGCTCGGCGGCGACAACGAGAAGCTCGCCTTCGCGGTGCTTCGGCGCGGCCTTACCGCAGCAGATGTTGCCGCCGCCGCCGGGCAGAATGATCTCCTGTCGCTGGCTGATCTCGGGCTGCGTTTCGACCTGACCGTGCCGCTCGCACGGTTCTACGCCACGCACCGGGCCGCGCTGCCCGCAGTGTTTCGTTCCATTCAGATTGCCCCGGTGTGGCGGGCCGAGCGCCCGCAAAAGGGGCGCTACCGCCAGTTCATGCAGTGCGACATCGACATCATCGGTGAGGCGGGGCCGCTGGCCGAGATCGAGCTGATCACGGCGACGGCCGCAACGCTTGACAAACTCGGCCTCACCGGCTGCTCCATTCGCATCAACGACCGGCGCATCCTGACCGCGTTGCTCGCCCACTGGGGCGTGGCCTCCGAGCTGACCGAACGGGCCCTGATCGTGATCGACAAGCTCGACAAAATCGGTGTTGACGGCGTGGCTGCCGAGCTGGAGGCCCTGGATATCGGTGCCGAAGGCTTGGCCGCCCTCCTCACCGAGCTCGGCACCGGCGGTTGGTCGCTCGGCGATAATGCACCGACCTGGCTCGATACCGTGGCTTTCGCGGATCTCCTGGCACTGCGTAGCGCCCTTCCCGACGTGACCCTGAATTTCGACCCGACGCTCGTACGCGGCATGGGTTATTACACCGGCACAATCTTCGAGATCTCCCACCCCGACCTTGCCTATTCCCTTGGTGGCGGCGGCCGCTACGACGGCATGATCGGTCGTTTTCTCGGCACCGAGGTGCCGGCTTGTGGGTTCTCGATTGGCTTCGAACGCATTGTTGACCTGCTGAAAACGGATGCCGCATCCGCTGACAAAGCCGTGGTGCTCGTTTACGAGAAAGACACCGACCTGGCCAACCTGGTCGCGCTCAAGCGCGACCTCGTAGCCGACGGCTTGCGCGTAAGCCTGGAACGGCGAACCAAAAATCTGAAGGCCCTACTTGATCGTGCAGGAGCATCCGGCTACGGACGCTTCGCCTTCGTGACGGCGGCAACCGGGTCGATCGCCGACCTTGACTTCAAACCACTCAGCTCGTAGACCACTTGGCAACGAGATGACCCGGGGCGTAAGACCGCCGGAGCCGTTGAACGAACGATCAATGGGTCTAGCTAGACTGAATTCGCCCGGCACCCCGGCATCCCCCACCTTCATCCGACTCAAACCCGGCGTCTACCCAGACGCTCACCCCGACAAATCAGGAGACAGTTGTGGCCCTAATTGAGGCAGTAGACGCACGCGAAATTCTCGACTCTCGAGGCAACCCGACCATTGAGGTCGAGGTATTGCTTGGCGACGGAACGGTCAGCCGTGCCGCTGTGCCCTCTGGCGCCTCCACCGGCGTATTCGAAGCGTACGAGCTGCGTGACGGCGACAAGGATCGCTACCAGGGCAAGGGTGTGCTGAAGGCTGTCGAAGCCGTCATCGACGACCTCGGCCCGGCCGTTGAAGACATCGACGCCACCGACCAGCGCATCGTCGACCTCGTGCTCATCGAAGCCGACGGTACCGACAACAAAGAGCGTCTCGGCGCCAACGCCATCCTTGGCGTAAGCCTGGCCGTGGCCAAGGCCGCAGCGAGCTCGGCCGGCCTGCCGCTGTTCCGCTACCTCGGTGGCCCGAACGCACACACCCTGCCGGTGCCCCTGATGAACATCATCAACGGTGGCTCGCACGCCGACAACGATGTGGATATCCAGGAATTCATGATCGTTCCTCTCGGTGCGGAGTCGTTCAGCGAGGCGCTGCGCTGGGGCGTTGAGACCTATCACGCACTGAAGGCCCTGTTGCAGTCCAAGGGACTGGCAACGGGCCTTGGTGACGAGGGTGGTTTCGCCCCCAACCTGCCGAGCAACCGCGCAGCGCTCGACCTCATCGTGGAAGCCATTACAAACGCTGGTTACATTCCCGGCAAGGACATTGCCCTCGCCCTTGACGTCGCCGCGAGCGAATTCTTCAAGGACGGCACCTACAACTTCGAGGGCAAGAACCTGTCGGCCACAGAGATGAGCGCGTACTACGCCGAGCTCGTCAATGACTACCCGCTCGTGTCCCTCGAAGACCCGCTCGAAGAAGACGACTGGGACGGCTACGTGCACCTCACCGCCGAGCTTGGCGACAAGGTGCAGATCGTCGGAGACGACCTGTTTGTCACCAACCCGGTTCGCCTGGCCAAGGGTCTTGAGCTGAAGGCTGGCAACTCCATCCTCGTCAAGGTCAACCAGATTGGTACCCTCACCGAGACAATGGATGCCGTCTCCCTCGCCCAGCGCGCCGGCTACACCGCCATCATCTCGCACCGCTCCGGCGAAACCGAAGACACCTTCATCGCGGACCTGGCTGTAGCAACGGATGCCGGTCAGATTAAGACCGGTGCTCCGGCCCGCAGCGAGCGAGTGGCTAAATATAACCAGCTACTGCGCATTGAAGAAGAACTCGGCGAGGGCGCCGTCTACGCCGGTCGCACCGCGTTCCCCCGCTTCACGGCCTAGGGACTGCATCACCGCGTAAGCCTCGTTGGCCTGTGGGCTCCGGACTGTCGAACACTGACGGCGGTCGGGGGCCCACAGCAACCTTCGGTAACATTTTTTCCGTAGCACGTACGCTCATTACACCCCGACATTTTTTGGCTAGCGAAAGGAGTTGCCGTGGCACCGAAACGACCGTCGCCCGCAGCCCGCCCGCCCGCCGCCACACCCGGCTCAGCTCCACCCGCCGCTGCCACACGCAGAGCTGCCACGTCGCCCGCGACGAAACCGGCCCGACGGCAACCGGTCGCACCCGACAGCGAGACGCCCGCCGGGGGCTGGCTGCGCAGCATCCGCTTTTCAGGCTTTTCGCTGGTCATGATGGTTGTCCTGATTCTCGCCGTCGTGGTTCTCGCTCCCAGCCTTCGCACCTACGCTGAACAGCGGCAGCAGATCAGCCAGCTTAGCGCCACCGTCGCCGACCAAAAGGCCGAGGTGGATCAGCTCACCAGCCAGCGGGAGCGCTGGAATGATCGCACCTATGTAACGACACAGGCCCGCGAGCGGCTGTCTTATGTTCTTCCCGGCGATATCAGCTTTCTCGTTATCAATGACCTGCCGGTAGGGGCCCCACTTGATGGAGCGGCCAGTCCGGTAAGTACCGATATTCAAAGCACCACAATTGATTGGCTGGGTTCCTTGTTCGCCTCCACCATGACCGCTGGCTTGGCGCCTCAGGCCACGGCGCCTGATGCTGTAACGGATGCCCCGTGACCCGGCCACCGTTTGACCCCTTCACCGACGCGGACATCGCCCTTGTTACGGCCCAGTTGGGGCGACCCGCGCGTAACGTCGTTGGCATCGCTGCCCGCTGCGTTTGCGGCATGCCCACCGTGGTGGCCACTGCACCTCGACTGGCCGATGGTACCCCCTTCCCCACCCTGTATTACCTGTGCCATCCCGGCGCGACCGCGGCGATCTCGTTGTTGGAAGCCACCCAGGTCATGAACGAATACACCGATCTGCTGGCCGAGAATGACGACCTGCGCGCTGCCTATGCGGCAGCTCACAAAAGTTTTTTGTTCGATCGCGACCAAATCGGCACCGTGCCGGAGATTGCGGGTATTTCCTCCGGCGGCATGCCGGGCCGGATCAAATGCTTGCACGCCCTGGCCGCGCATTCGTTGGCTGCTGGCCCGGGCGTAAACCCTATCGGTGACCTCGCGCTCGAACGCGCCACCTGGTCGCCCACGGTGTGCGTGTGCCTGGACTACTCGTTGGTGGCGCCTCTGCCAGCCGACGAGTCCACGTCTGCTCCGGAATGAGAGCAGTCACCCGGAGGGTAAGCACGGTCGTTGCGCTGGCGGTGGCGACCGCATTATTTAGCGGAACCGTTGCCGGCTCCGTTCTGCTCGACACTCCTCCTGCGCACGCCGATCAGATTCGCGACCTGGAGTATTGGCTCACCGATTATGGGTTCACCGATGCCTGGAACACCACCCGGGGTGCGGGCGTTACCGTTGCCGTCATCGACTCCGGAGTCGATGGCAGTGTCGCAGAACTAAACGGCGTGGTAATCGGGGGAACGGATGTTTCGGGCCTCGGGTCGACCAATGGCCAAACGCCCGTCGCTGGTGACGCCCCTGACGATGATGGAGAGCACGGCACCCTGGTTGCCTCGTTGATGGCCGGTCGTGGTACCGGTGATGGCACCGGACTCATCGGCGTAGCCCCGGAGGCGTCAATTCTGACCGTCTCCGTGGGGTTTGGCACCACGCGCTCAACGGTGAGTAATGATGACCAAATTGCGCAGGGTATCCGCTGGGCTGTTGACAACGGCGCAGACGTTATCAACATGTCGCTGACGCGCAATACCCTGTACTGGCCCGAGAGCTGGGACGCGGCGTTTCTCTACGCCTTTGACAATGATGTGGTTGTTGTTGCAGCGGCCGGCAACCGGGGCAGTGGTACGACCGAAGTTGGCGCCCCCGCGACGATCCCCGGAGTGCTGACGGTAGCGGGAGTGGACCGAGAAAAAAAGGCCAGTTTTGATGCTTCGTCCCAGGGAATCACTATCGCCATTGCCGCGCCGAGTGAAAAGTTGGTCGGCGTCATGCCCGATTCCACTTACGTGCAATGGGATGGAACCAGTGCCGCGACGCCAATTGTGTCGGGGCTCGTTGCCCTGGTGCGGGCGGCCTACCCCACCCTCGATGCGGCCGGCGTCATGAACCGCGTCATCGCCACGGCGAATGCAAACGGGCGACCTGTTCCCAGCCCGATCTACGGCAATGGCCTTATCGATGCGGGCGCAGCCGTGACCCGGTACGTCGCTCCGGCGACCGGACCGACCCCGAGCGAGTTGCTCACGGAGTGGATCACCCTGCACCGCCGCGCCGAGATCGAGGTCGTTCCCACCGATACTCCCGTCGCCCAAGCACCGCTCGCTGCCGAAAATGATCCGGCGTTGCCCCTCCAAAATATGGTGACAGCGTGGCTGCCTACCCAACTCACCCTGACGTATATCAGTCTTCCGCTCGCTGTTCTCGTGGGGTTTGGTATCCTAGTAACGCTGTTCGGCATTGGGGCCACTCGGCATCTCAAGCGAATTCGGCGCAACCCCAAAGATTTCGCACAATCATAACCATGTAGGAGGCTCTCTTATCGTGCCCAAAATTCTCATTGTTGGTGGCGGCTACGCCGGTTTTTATACGGCGTGGAAGCTCGAGAAATGGCTGCGATCCGGCGAAGCCGACGTCACCATCGTCGACCCACTGCCGTATATGACCTACCAGCCTTTCTTGCCGGAAGTTGCTGCTGGGTCGATCGAGCCGCGTCATGCGGTCGTCGCACACCGTCGCCACCTCAAAAAAACCAATATCATCTCCGCCACGGTTACCTACGTAAACCACGCCGAGAAGACCGCTACCATCACCCCGACCATCGGTGACCCGTATGAATTTGCCTACGACATCGTTGTGGTCACCGCTGGCGCTGTGTCGCGTACCTTCCCGATTCCCGGTGTTGCCGATCAGGCCATCGGCCTCAAGACCATCGAAGAGGCCGTCGCCGTTCGTGACCGAGTGCTCACCAACTTCGACAAAGCCGCGGCGTTGCCTGCTGGCCCGGAGCGCGAGCGCCTGCTCACCTTCGTTGTCGTGGGAGGTGGGTTCGCTGGTATCGAGGTGTTCGCCGAGCTGCGTTCGTTTGCAACCTCGCTGCTTACTCTCTACCCCGAGATCAGTTTTGAAGAAACGCACTTTCACCTCATTGAGGCCATGGGACGCATCATGCCCGAGGTGTCGTTGAAAACGAGCCTGTGGGTAATTGACAATCTGGCCAATCGCGGAGCCCAGATTCATCTCGACACCCAGCTGACCAGCGCGGTCGACGGAAAGATCGAGCTCTCCACTGGGGAGTCCTTCGAAACCGACCTCATTGTCTGGACCGCTGGGGTCATGGCGAACCCCACGATCGTGCGTCACACGGACTTGCCCATCGAAGAGCGTGGCCGACTGCAGGTTCGTGCCGACCTGCGAGTTGGAACCGAAGACGATGTCATCGCGGACGCGTGGGGCGCTGGCGATGTCAGTTGTGTTCCTGACCTGAGTGGTGGTGGCGTCGGCGGCAACTGCGTGCCGAACGCCCAGCACGCCGTGCGCCAGGGCAAGTTGATGGCCAAGAACATCGTGGCGGTACTCCGCGGCGAAGATCCAGTCCAGTATTACCACAAGAACCTCGGCGCCGTTGCTGGCCTCGGCATCGGTGTGGGCGTGTTTCAGTCGGGTAACCTCGCGATCACCGGCTTGCCGGCCTGGTTCGCTCACCGTGGTTACCATGGGCTGGCCATGCCCAGCTGGGAGCGCAAGCTGCGCGTTGTCGGCGGCTGGATCGGCAATGTGCTGCTCGGGCGCGACGTGGTTTCTCTCAGCGCTCTCCAGAACCCTCGAGCCGTGTTCGAAGAGTTTGCTTCGCGTCCCAAGCCCGCGGCTGCCGCAGCGCCGGCTGCCAAGACTCCCGTTGCCAAAGCGCCGGCAGCCAAAGCGCCCACCGCCCCGCGTGCACCACGTGCGCCGCGCAAGCCCATTGTCAAGGCAGCAGATGCTGCGGCCCCCGCTCCGGAGGCTCCAGAAAGTAAAGCGCCTGCAGCTAAGAAGGCAAATGCTGAGGCATCCGCTTCGAAGTAGTGTTTCAGTGACCGCTGCCGGGCGCAATCGTCGCCCGGCAGCGCGTACGCTGTAACTGGTTCGTTATCGGCACGCCCCCGTAGCCCAATCGGCAGAGGCAGACGACTTAAAATCGTTACAGTCTGGGTTCAAGTCCCAGTGGGGGCACCATGTTTATTTCTCTATTGATCTGGGTTTTAACCTGGTAATAGGGTCCTCAGGACCCCCGTTTGCCCACATTTTGCCCACACTTGAAATCATTCGGGCTTGATCGAGGGCCAGCGCGACGCTGTCCAGGTCGTCGTCGAAGAGGTCGGCGTACACATCGAGGGTAATCGCGGCCGAGGCGTGGCCGAGCATGCGTTGCAGCGCTTTGACGTTCGCGCCGGCGGACACGGCCAGGCTCGCGGCGGTGTGTCGTAGATCGTGCGGCGTGACGCGTGGGAAGGTCGGATCAACTTCCCGAGCACGTTTGAGGGCGTAGACCAGCCAACCGTCTCGAGTCGACGGGGTGCGCTGGTGCGACAGACCGTTGCCGAACAGAATCTGGTCGGGTGTCTTATCGGCGCAGAGCAGCGCCAAGCGCTCAGCCAGGAACGGCGGGAACGGAACCGTGCGTGCCTCGTGCGACTTGGGCGTACCGAGCAGAATCTTGCCACCGACCCGCACGGCGTTCTCCCGTACCGCCAGACGCCTCCGGATGAGGTCCACGTCGCGCACCCGCAATCCGGTCACTTCACCCCAGCGCAGGCCGGTGTAGGCGAGGGTCAGTATGACTGTTCCGTGCGTCGTTGCCGAGATTGCGAGCAGGTCGACTTGTGCGTGCGAGAGATAGGTGTGCGGTTTCTTTTTCTTGCGGGGGAGAGTCACCCCGCGGGCGCTGTTGACCAGGATGCGGCGGTCCTTGACCCCCACGTCCAGAATCGCCGCGAGCACGCCGTAGGCGCGGATGACGTGGGTGGCGCTGCGTGCACCAGGGGATGGATGCAGGGTGATCGCGGTGCCGGCACCGAGCTGTGACACCCAGGTCTGCACGTCGCTGTGCTGGATGCGACCGATCTCCGTGGTTCCCCAGCGCGGGGCGACGTACAGCCGCGAGGCGATCTCGATGGGCTCATAAGGCCGAGGGCTTGAGATGCGTCTGGGAGCCAGCCAGGAGCGTCCCAGGGTGCCGATAGTGGCGCGCCCCGCCGAGTCCTCGATGTACTCGCCCCGACTCTTGGACACCTCGGTCGAGGCTAGGAACAGCTGCGCGGAACGCTTGGTCTTGAACCCGCGCTTGTCGGTCTGGCTGTGGTCGGGCTTGCGGTAGCGCACGCGGTATCTCTTGCCTGCAGCCGTCTCGTACGCTGAAATCGTTCCCATGACCTCACCTCGTAGGTCTCGCCGTCATCGGTGGCGACGAGCCTGAATCGCTGTTGATTGGCATCACTATGCACCCTGCCACCGACAGTCAGGGTTGACCAGCACCCCGGCCAGGCCGTTCTGATCCTCGAAGCGTATTTCGCCGCCTCACGCTATGGCGCTACTGACCCAGTCTGTCCGACCAGGATGGGTCGGTCGGAGGCTTAGAATGCCATTCTGGCCCCGTTCGATGGCGGCTGGGCCGCGTGCGCCCGCGCTGCGCCATCGGCCTCGGCCTCGGGCTCGGGCTCGATCTTGAAGACGATTGCCACTGACGTCTGTGGAGCATCTGCAACCCCAATACCAGCGCGTGAACGCAGAACGTGGCGCATCCTCGCAGAGCACCCAGAAGGGCGGCGCGAGCCTGTGGAATTAGCCGTCGCTGCAGGGGAGATTCTTGACGGTTAGGGGGCGAGTTGCCGGCCCCCGTAGGGGCCGATTTCTTACCCCATAGGGGGCCAGATCTGGCCGCATAGGGGGCCCGTGAGCGGCCCCCCTAACAGTACTAACAGGATAAACAAAATATTAACAGTACGCGCGCGCGAGAAAAGCCTGTGGATAACTTCCCTCTGGCGGGCTGTTCTGTGCGGCGTTTAAGGGCCGCTGAAACGGCTTTAGCGTTGACGCTTTCCTCGATCTCGGCGTTACCGAAAGCGGACTTTTGATGCTGCAATCAAGCGACTGGTTGGAGGTCGATGTAGCGGGCTGGGCGAGCGCCGCCGGCCACGATTTGGCGCTGTCCTACACTGGATCTGCGGGCAGCGCGGCCCGGTCCGCGATGCGCACGGGCACCTGCTCGCCGCTGCCTGCCTATTCGTTTGCCTAGTCACCGAGCGCGAATAGGTTAACGACGGGGTAAGGGGGCTCTTTCCCTGTCCCACCGCCACTCCCTCGCTGCGCTCGCTTCCCAACCTCCCACACCCATCGTTCCTCAGTGTGTAGGAGGTTGGGAAATAAAGGGGTAGCGGTGGGACAGGGAAAGAGAAGAAAAATGTTGAAGAAAAAGAGAAGACAAGAGCAAGAACAAAACCAAGAAATCAGGGGCACAGACGCGAGGCAACGAGCGGTAAGGAGCACGGACTTGGAGACGGAAGCGATCGACGGCTGAGCGATCCATCGTTGCGTCGCCCCAAAGCGAATGTCGGCGGTCACGAGCAGAATCTTTTCCATGAAGCTGCGTCCAAGCGAAAGGCAGAATTATGGTGCAGATCACCGAGCGTGACGAGGCGATGGTGCAATGGCTGGACGTTGTCCGGTTGGCCGACCTAGAGGCGGTGCGCTGGGCTCTCGGTGCGTTCGCGGGAGCCGGCCAGCCGTTGAGCTTGCGGCGGGCGCAATTGTGGGTGGCGCGCATGATGGCCATCGGCTGGCTGGACCGGTCCCGGCCGACGTATCGGGACGGATCCATTGTGTGGGCCACCCGCCTGGCGATCGGCAAGCCGCCGCCAAGCCTGTTTCGCCAGACCACCCGGCACGAGGTCGCCGTTGCAACGGTGTCGGCGCGATACCTGGCGCAGGGCTTCGCGTGGCGTCGGGATCGTCAGCCAGCGGGACACTATGAGCATCAAGCCGATGGCGTTGCCACTCGGGACGGCATCGTGGAGCTGGTCGAGGTGGAGCTGACGCCGAAGTCGTGGCAGCGGTACCAGAAGATCGTGACCAACCACGCCTACCGCCTCGTGCACGAGGACGTCGACCGGGTCGCGTACTTCTGCACGGCCGACGCCCATCGCGCCATCACCCGCGACGCCGACACAAGCTTCGTCCGCCGCGAACGCCCCCGGTTGGTCTCCTACCCCTGCCTCGACGCCCGCGGCATCTGGATCGGCCCGAACCTCGTCGCGGGCAACCACGCTGTGCAGCTCGAGGCCGCGATGCAACTCGACGGAACCCACGTCTGACTTACCGCGGAAGCATCGGGCGAAGTGCCTCGAGCTACGCGTGGCCGCTCCCGATGGCCGTCACGGATCGAAGCCCCGGGCAACGAATTGGGAGGGGTGCTTTCTGCCCCGGTTGGCCCCCCTTCACCGGGCATTTTCTCGGGCGAGTCTTACGGGAATGAAGGTCCTAGCCTTCACATGGAACGCGATCGCGCGTTTTACCGTCCCGGTCGTCGTCCGGCTTGCGGGCAGGACTGTATGCAGTTTTCACGAACTACAGGCCAGCGTATTTCCCCGTTACCCTGAGCACATGACGACCAAAGCGGATGCTCAGGCTACAACGCGAGCTTTATGGCGGTCGACGGTGCCGGCTGCCGTGATCGGCGCCGTCTCTATTTTGTTGATCTGGGTAGCCCAATCGCTTCCCATTATTTGCCCCGCAATTTACCCCGCGCCGCCAAGCTGCGCTCCTGATGCCCGCTTGGGTCCAGCACTTCTTGGCACAGCCTTCCTCGTTGCCATGTTTGTCGCGCTCACGGTCACCGGCGCGGTACTTCAACCCAAACGCCGCGACAAAGCATTGCGAGTCCTTTTGATCGTGTTTGTCGTGGCTGCCGTCGTCGCTCCTTTATGGACGCTCACCGGTTCCGGGTTCGCGCTCGGCTAACGTTCCCAAAGTGGGTCGACAGTTAGACGGGGTACGCCGAGAGGTCGATTCGTTCGGATGGCGGCACGATGATGTCCGCCGGACGGACAGTGCGGTGAGTTACCGCCGGTGCGCCGCTGTCCCGATCGCTCAGAGGCCGTCCCGCTTGGTTCGTGGGCGGAAGGCTGGTGACTCCTGGTGCGAGTTCGCTGAGCGCGGCTTTCAGGTCGGCTCTGGCTCGTTGGTAACGGGTTCTGGCCGTTGAGGGGCGGATGCTGAGGATCTGGGCAGCTTCCACTATGGCGAATCCGTCCCAGTGGATCAGGCGGACGAGTTCTGCCTGCACCGACGACAGCCGTCCGATCGCATCGCGCACCTCCGCACCTTCGTCTGCGGGTCGCCCTTCGGTGGGCGAGGTTCGGAGGACCTCCCGGAATCGTTCGGTGAGACGCCACTGCCGCCGCTCACCCCGCAAGGCATTTGTCACGACGTGGCGGGCGATCCCGAAGAGCCACATCCGCGCCTGCTCGGGCTCGTGAGGTGTCGAGTCGACACGTCGCCAGGCTGCGAGCATCAACTCCGCGAGTCCGTCGGCGGCATCGTCGACCGCAAGTCGACGTTGAAAGTAACGCAGCAGGTCGGGCGAAGCCGCCGCCAGTGCATCGGTGAGACGCGCCGTGGCAAACGCGTTGTCATGCCTCACTGGTTTGATCCAGCGCAGATGGACTGGCCCATGGAACTGAGGTTAGAGTCGGCCGCGTCGATGCCCAAGCTGGAGAGTTCGGCGCTGACAGCAGCGGAGACGATCCTCGTCACCGCCCATTCGTACTCCTGGTCCGCGCTGTAGTGCACTGTCCCGTCGCCCGCTGATTCGAGCGACCCGTCCGCGCCGACGGCAACGTTGGTGGCTTGCCGGCTCGACTCGATGGTGCTCGCGATCTTCTCCTGAGTCAGCAGGGATCCTAGGTCGGTCGTGCGGTAGAAGTTCTCGACGGCGTCCACGACCCGGGGGTCTTGCCCGAGGATGTTTCCGATACGCCGTTCACACTCCACACCGCTGGGCAGGGTGTAAGTCATCGAGGCGGCCGGCGCTTGTGCCCACGGCACCCAACTGTTCGTGACCGCAGCGGTTGCGGTCACGGCACCACCGAGAAGAAGTACGGACGCCAGACCCGCGAACGCCGGCCGCTTCCAGGGACGCCTGTGGGGCATAGTCGCGGTCTCTGCGCTGGTCGCGACGCGAAGCCGGGTCAGCTCATCAGCGACACTCTCGGTAATTACCGTCGTGTGCGGCGCGGACTGATCGAGTAGATCGTCCAGATGATCGGTGCTTGGGCTCATGATGCTCTCCTCGAAGGTGGTTACATCAGAGACATGTCCGGAACGACGCCCAATGTCTGCGGAGCCCAAAAGTTAGTTCTCCCCTGTGGCTCGCGCGCGTGCTCCTTCGATGATGCCGGGAATATCGCACGCCACATAACCGGCCACAAGACCACCGGCGTAAATCTGAGAGCCTCCATCAACTTCCGGACAGACCTGTCCCGCAGGAGGTTCGGCTGACGGGAACCTACCTAGAGCGGGGGGATCGCAGGAGCCTTAGGAGGCCCACTCCTCGGCGACGATCTGCATCGATGCCGAGGCACGGTATGCCTCGATGTCGTCGGCGGCGAGAATAGCGCTGATCAGCTCTTCGGTGCCTGAGACATAAACGCTCGCGCCGTAGAGGTCGTTCCCGACGGCCCAGACACCATCCGCGGGTATCCACCACTGGGCACTTCTTCCGCCGGCCGTCTCCTCGAAGGGTTCCGCGCCGTCGGCGAGGTCGCCGGCGAGAACATGCATGCGACGCTCGGGCATGAGCATGATGCTTGCTGCCTTTCGCAGGTCCGCGCGCATGTCGGCGTATCCTTCCCAGACAAGGAAGAAACACTCGGTGGGTGTGGCGGTGTGGTCGCGGAGAAGGCGGGCGAGCGTTGCTGCCACAGCGGGTTCGACGGTCCCGACTCTGACATCTACGTCCGGCTTGTCGTCGAGAAGGTCGGCCCACTTCGACATTGCGTCCACCTCAGACTGCTCCGCAGCAAAGGTACGCCAGGCAAGGGGGCGACCGTTGTCGTCGCGCATGGGGTTCATGACACGCGCATAGGAAACGTGCCCACGAGGCAGGTATTCACCCACGGTCATCGATCCGCCTTGGAGAGATGGCAGCTCAGCAATGACGTGCGGGACGGTTCTGATCGGATGCAATACCATCTCTGCACCCTATCGAGTAGTCGAGGTCAGCCCGATGACGATCTGTCGGAGAGAGGTTTCCTCTGCGCGCCGCCCCACGCCGGAGCCGCCACGCTAGGAGAACCGGAAGTTGTTTCGTACCGCAAGAGGTTCCTGAAACGGAACTGGACAGAGTTCGTCCGTAGTTCATGGTTCGCGAAAGTAGCGGTCTTCGTTGGACCTAGGCGTACGTAGCGCGCGCGTACGGACCTTCCACGGGGATCGGTCCTACGGCTGGTGTCGCCGAGCGGGTCAACGCGTACGTTGAAGGCCAGAGCCCGATCACTGTCGTGATTCACGCGCCTACCCCCAATAGAGGGTCTGGGAAGACTCCTCCTAAACCCATATTGTTTCGTTTCGTCGGGCGGTCGTTCTGCTTCCTGCATCGTTCTCGGACTGGAATGGATTCGCCGTGCATCCTTGGGTCTACTATTTGCTAGTTAGCCTCGCCGTGTCCCTTCTCGTCGCAAATCGAGGCTTCAAGTACTTGAAGGACCATCCTCGACACATCGGCACTCCCCTGGGCCCCGTCGGACTTGCATTTTGCGCTGCCGGTGTCCTCATGATTGCGAACTTCATCTTCATTCTTTTTCTGATCTTCACGACACCGTAGCTACCACTCTTGGCGGGTGTCGCAGACGAAAACGAGCATGTTCGATTCGCCAGGGCTTCGTTGGGCCCCTGAGCGGCCCGCGAACTTGGAAACCTCTCCGTCGGGCCCTGAGAAGGCGACGTCTCGCAGGGGGTTCCCCTTTGGAACATCGAGCGAGCCAAGCCCCGGCTCTGCGAATGGTCCCAAATCCGCGTCGCTCAAGGTCTGGCTTACGGTCGTGCTGCCTCTACCTTTTCCTCAGTTCCTTCGGGCTGGTCGATTTGTCTCAGCATTTCGGTGACGAACGGTGTGATGTCCATCGACTCAGTGGCCACGGTGTTGATTGTTTCGGGTCGGACCGGGAAGTCCCCACTATTTTCGTGTCCCATGTGCGTCTCCCTGCTCGTTTGTGGTGGCGAGCTATTCGATGCTCGCCGGCGTTGTTGGTTTCTGTGCATCGTCGGGGTGGGCGCCGAGCCATGAAGTTCGAACTGCGGCGAGCACATCCTCCAGGTCGACTACTTCACCAGTCGAAGTGGCGGTCAAACGGCGGGATGCGGGTCGCAGAGTCTCTTCGTTTCGATCCGCCACGAGCTGACGATCCTTCGGGCGTTGTCGATCGATCCCACGTCCAGGGCTTGGCGCACTGCGGTGAGCGATGTCAGCTCGCTGTTGTTCGGAGTAAACAGGGGTGTGGAATTCTGCAGGAGCGCCGTCGTTCCGGCGCCGACGAGCATCGTCAGGGCGTACTGAGCCCGCAGCGCTTGCCACGCATCGTCGGCAGTTTGGGGAGCGTCGACGCATGACATCGACTCCAGAACACCAGTCGCGTATGCGGTCTTGATCTGCTGCGTCGATGCTCCCGTTCCCGGAAGGGATGTGAGATAGCTCACGTCAGCGTTCCGGTGCGCGGTGAAGACCGATGACGACGCTTCGACGCGGTCGGGCAGGGTGAGACCATTCTTGCTCGCTTGGAGTCGTGCTTCGCCGACCGCGTCCCGGATGCGCGCGCCGTCGGCTGCGTCCTGTTCGGGCCAGAGACAGACAGCGGGTGCGTCGCCGGAGCAGACGAGCTCGGCCACCGATCGCGGCGCGTATGGAGCCTGTCCGATGCCGGCGACGAGCACGTTCCCCACCAGCATGGCCGCAGTCACCAGCACGGCTCCTGCGGCGTATCCGACCACGGCGCGGCGCAGAAACAGCACGAGGGCGAGGGTGGCGACGACGGCCGCCGAGATGAGAATAGGCGCGAGCAGCGCCCCGGTGGCGGGAACAAAGGAGAAATCGAACGAGGATTGGGGAAGCCCAAAACCAGTGAGGTTGAGCCAGGAGGGGTTGCTGCTACCCTGCGCCGACGGGAAGGCGAACCAGAAGTAGCCGGCTACCAGCGCGGTCGGCACGGCGATTGCGGTGTGGGACAGGCGGCCGAGCAGTGCTCCGAATGCGAACGCTGACAGCAACACGGCCAGGGAGGCGGCTGGCACCAGCAGGTTCGGAGCGCCCGCCTGTGGGACTCCGCTGTTTTGTATGAGGAGCGTCAGCGTCACCAAGTAGCCGGCGATCGATGCCGCTAACGTCGGCCACACCCGTCGCGCCAGCTGGGCGAGATAGGCCGTTGCGGGCACGGGGTGGTCCGTGCTGGCGTACTGTCGCATTCGGCTCGACTCCCATGCCGTGACGACTGTCGCTGTCAGCACTGCGATCGGAAGACCGTAGCAAGCGACGGAGATCACGGCGTTCCAGTACGGCAGGGCCGTCCAGGTTGCGTTCGCAGTTCGGGTGCCCCACACCATGATCGCGATGAGTATCGGCGCGGTCCAGACGGCCGGTGCGCTCACCATGCGGGCGAGACGCCGGGGCGCGGCGATGCCGTTACGACGAAGCCACGCCCACAGTGCGACGGCACTCGCAGCAACGACAGTCAGCCCGGCCAGAACAGCGGCCGAGACGAGGGAGCCAGCGGCGTCCTTGGCAAAGTATCCGGCAAACCAGAGCAGGGCCCACGGCAGTGTGGCCGCGGCAAGTCCTGCCGCCGCGACCCGGGAGCGCAACGCGGCCAGGATTCCCACCGTCGCCAGCGCGAACACCAGCGCGACGCCGACATTGCTTGGGGAAAGGACCGTCTCGAAGACCCACCGCTCATGGTGATACCGGCCGCTGAAACCGCCCGCGACTGCGGCGCCGCCGGCGAAAACGGCGAACGCGACCGCGGCGATGGAGGCAACTCCGCGGGCACCCCGCCAGGCCAGGGGTGAGGCGATGAGCGCCATAACCGCGAGGGAGAACATAAAAGCCAGCGCGGTCCAGCTCGGCAGCGAGTACGTCGCTTGCGTCGTCGTGCGCACGACGACCAGCGCGGCCACGCTGGCGAGCACGGCGACCATCGTCCAACGGGCCGTGCGACGGTGGCCGGCCACGGCGAACACAAAGGCAATCAGCCAGAGCGCATAGGGCAGGGCCCCGGCCGGATCCGAGGGGCCAACCCACCACGACGGAACAAGCTGTCGGGCGAGCGGACCGAGATAGGACACGAGCAAGACCGTCAGCGACAGCGCCGCACCACACGCGAACGCAATAACGGATGCCACCTCCCGTGCCCGCGCCGGCAGCACCGGGTCGATGCGCCGCAAGAGACCACACACGGCGAGATTCAGCAGCTCGGCCGCCTGTGGGCGTGTCCGCTGCTCGGCGTCCGCGACGTCGAGGAGGGTTCCAACGACGGCGTCCTCATTGTCAACGCGCCACCCGCGCGGATACCAGCGCAACGTTGCTCGATACGTGGCCTCCAGGTCCGCCGCCGGGGTGCTCATGCGTGGGCAGCCATCGGTGCCGGACGCAAGCGAAGACGCGACAACGCCTGCTCGGCGTTGGCCTGCATTCTGGCGACCTCGTCCCGCAACGCCGAGGCACCATCATCCGTCAGCTCGTAATAACGCCTGAGCCGACCGTCGACAACTTCTTCACCGGCGCCGGCAACCAGACCCTGCTGCTTGAGGCGATCAAGGGCCGCATACAGCGTTCCGACCTTCAGGTGCACTCGCCCCTCCGACAACTGCTCGGCATCGGTAATAAGTGCGTACCCGTGCTTGCGCCCATCGGCAAGGGCAGCGAGTACAAAGAACGTCGGTTCGCGCATTTCTGAATCAGCCATAACGGAAGCATAGTACGAACATCGATATATAACGGCCACTTGAATTAGTCGATTTGTCCTTATATGATGATCGACATGATATTTCGATCATCTGACTATGAAGCTCGCTGCGACGGCGATTGACCGCGCTGCGCCACGTCCTATTGCGAAATGGCGCACGTGGCAGTCAGGTCTGGCCCACAACAACAACTTTGACTCCTTACGCCTGCTCGGAGCACTACTCGTCCTGACCGGGCATGCCTTCGTGCTCACCGAGCACTTCCCAGTGCCCCGGTTCTTCGGCATCCCCATCCACACACTCGGACTCGCCGTCTTCTTCTGCGTCAGCGGGTATCTCGTGGAGGGAAGCTGGCTCCGGAGGCCGCGCCTCGGCGGCTTCCTGCGCAACCGCTGCCTGCGAATCTTTCCAGGCCTTGTCGCCGTGGTGCTGGTCACTGTGTTCCTCCTAGGCCCGTTGGTCACCAGCACAGGGCCGGATTACTTTCAGAAGCCGCAGACGCATCAATACCTTCTCTCCATCACGCTGGATGCCCAGTACCTCCTTCCCGGCGTGTTCGGGGATGCTGTTCACGCCAGCAAAGCCGTGAACGGTTCGGTGTGGAGCCTCGGCGTCGAGTTCATCTGTTATCTCGTCGTTCTGGGGGCCGGCCTCGCGTTGCGCCAGCGCGGATACGCCATATTCGCGATCCTCGCAGGCCTCAGTGCCGCCGCGACACTCGCACCCGCGGAGTCGCCATTTGACGGGCTCAAACCGGCCGCATCCATGGTCGTCTTCTTCGCAGCCGGGGCCATCCTGAGCGCTGTCAAGCCCAGCGTGCGCACGCTCGCGAGCATGACCATTGCCGGTATCGTCGTCAGGCTCGGGATCGCG
>Ga0307486_1001528_pt1 | contig 17555 bp, 12 predicted proteins | sample CBIW02metaG_FD_203663 | JGI IMG/M metagenome (GOLD analysis project Ga0307486, IMG submission 203663) | Sea-ice brine microbial communities from Beaufort Sea near Barrow, Alaska, United States - CBIW 0.2 | ecosystem: Environmental > Aquatic > Marine > Coastal | place: USA: Alaska | collected... | reverse complement strand
AGCCATCGAGGCAGGCACGGTCAGGCTGGTCGGTACGCAGGAAGATAAAATTGTAGCGAACGTAGAGGAACTGCTATATGACCCTGCCGCGTATCGCAGTATGGCATTTGCCCACAATCCCTATGGTGACGGACACGCATCCGCGAGGATAGTGAAGCATCTCCTCCAATTTGCTGATGAAACTTAAAGGGCCCGACTTATGAAAATCGTAATGTTAACGAACGAGTTCCCTCCCAGTATAGGAGGGGTGCAAACTCACGTGTACGAATTAAGCAAGGCTCTAGTTTCACTTGGCCACGAGTTGCATGTTGTAACCCGCTGGAGAGAGAAATCGACACCTCGGATGGAAATCCGGGATGGCATTTACGTTCACAGAATTACGCTCGCAAAAAGTCACTGGCTCTACGATTGGCAATTGAAGCAATATATCAAGAAATTGAATCACCAGGGAAAACTGGACATTCTTCACGTGCATGGAATGAGACCGCTCAAAGCGTGCGCGGGCTTGAATATCCCAGTGGTGTTTACTAATCATACATCGTCTTTTCTCAAGCGTGTAAAGCAGGACCAAAAACTACTAGACAAGATGGCGGATCAGCTTGATGTGGCTAAGTTAGTCCTGGCCCCAAGCGAAGAGTTAGCCGACGCAACCAGACAGTGTGGCTATTCCGGACCCGTAAAGTTCATTGCCAATGGCGTCGACACTGAAAAATTCTCCCCTGGCCCGTCCAACCTCAGGGGCCAACTGGGCATACCCGAGGATGCATTTGTTGTAGCCCTGGCCCGCCGTCTGTACGAAAAAAATGGAGTTCTCTACTTAGCCGACGCCGTCGCGCAACTCAACCACCCGCGTCTTCATTTAGTTGTGGCTGGTGCTGGCACTGACCGGGAAGCTTTTGAAAATACAGTCCGAACTGGCGGAATTGAGGATAGGGTTCATATGCTGGGCGGGGTTGCCAATACAGAAATGCCTGAACTGTACCGGGGCTGTAATGTATCGGTACTACCCTCCTTGATGGAGGCGACTAGTATAGCCGGATTGGAAGCCATGGCGTGTGGCCTGCCACTCATTGGCACTAATGTCGGAGGCATCCCTGCAATTTTACGTCATCAGGATAACGGTCTGTTAGTTGAGCCTAGATCTCCGGAGCAGTTGGCAAATGCGCTCAACACGTTAATATTGGACCCTTCTACGTGCGCACAAATGGGACTGCGCAGCCGTGAACGCGCGACAAAAGAGTTTTCGTGGGAAACAATTGCTACCCAGACGATGACTCACTATGAAAAGTGTCAGAATACATAATTACTAACCCACGAAAACGGTGTCCTTTTGTCACTAAAATTCAAGAATAATCTCCTGCCCGAAAAGGCACCGCCAATCACTCTTTGGTATCAAAAAAGCCGACTACCCCTGACCGGAGTTATAGCCCTTCTGGCATATGTCATCGCCAGCTTGCTCATAGACCCAATAGCAAGTTACGCGTCGTCACTCTTGTTATTAATGGGGTTCGGTGGCGTTTTTCTCGTGGGCCACAGCCTTCGGTCCTCCGCGCCACTATGGATGCTTTTGGGTGCTTTTGGCATTGCCATGCTCTCATGGGGTTTGTCGCTTTTGCACCACCCCGATTGGGCCGAGAGCTCCCCAAAAGTACATCGCCTTACCACGTGGTTTCAATTTATTGCTGTCGCCTGGCTCTTGGGCGGTGACACCAGGAGAACTTTGGCCGTCTGGGGAGTATTTGCCCTTTCATTGCTTTTCACTCCTTGGGTAACCGGGGATGGGATGCAGGAATGGATCCTTGGGTTTCAGGGGCGTCGCATCGATTTCGGTATAAACAACGCCCAGCACACAGCCATGCTGTTTGCCGTCGTCTTTCTCGGATTTATTGCGTTCAGTTACCGCCTCCTAAAACCAGGAAATGGGCGCATCCTTCGCGCATCAATCTGGTCAACAGGACTGATATTGTTCGGAGCAGTGGTTGTCATGACCCAGACTCGGGGTGTCTGGCTAGGTTGTGTTGCTGCAGGTATCGTTTACATCAGCGTGCTAACAGCGTGGCTATTACGCCTGCCTTCATCTCGATCACGCGCCAAGATCATCGGCATTACTCTTGCAGCTTTGGTCTGCATTTCGAGCTTGGCTGCTGCCACACTGAGTGGCGTTATTGAGCGCCGACTCGGCGCCGAAAGCACCACTATCCAGCAGCTTTTTTCAGAGGCAACAATTGGCAATAAATCTACAAGCATCTCTTACCGTATCGCAAGCTGGAAGGCAGCCATCCCATGGATCCAAGAACGGCCATTGATTGGCTGGGGAGGAAATGGCCGGGGATTAGTGCTGGACCATTCAGAAATGCTCCCTTCTTGGATTGAGACTCAAACGGGGCACCTCCATAGCTCATATATGGATACACTCGTAAATTTCGGCACCCTGGGCCTTGCTCTTTTTCTGTGGATACTAGCTTGGACATCTATGTGTAGTTTTAAGGCCTGGAAGCGAGGCTTTATGCCGGGAGACGTACTTACATTTTACTTAGCTTTTATTGCATTCTGGCTAGTAATCAACGCGTTCGAATCTTTTATGTTCTACTCGACGGGCCAATACGCTTTCAGCCTGATTGTAGGCGGTGTCACTACACATATCTGGCGCATGCAAGTAAACGACAATGATGAAATAAAAATAGAAAAAGAAAAGCTATCGGCTAAACCAATAGTTGATCAACCTAGGCCTTCGGCTAGCATCCTGAGATCAACCGAAAGCCTAGGTTGAGTGTCAACCAGTCATACCGTCAACGACAACCAGTCCCGATGCTGAGCCGACTTCCCCTTCACTGCATCAAAGTACATGGCCTGCAGTTTTTCGGTCAGCGGGCCACGTTTGCCGGCGCCAATGATGCGGCCGTCCAGCTCGCGGATAGGCAGCACTTCGGCGGCGGTGCCGGTAAAGAAGGCTTCATCAGCCACGTAAACTTCGTCGCGGGTTATGCGGCGTTCTTTCACCTCAATGTTCAACTCTTTGGCGAAGTCCAGGATGGTCTGGCGGGTGATGCCTTCCAGGCAGGACGTCAGTTCCGGGGTGTGCAGCACGCCGTTGCGCAGAATAAAGATGTTTTCGCCGGAACCTTCAGCCACGTAGCCTTCGTTGTCTAGTAGCAGGGCTTCTTCACAGCCGCAAGAGACGGCTTCCTGCAGTGCCAGCATGGAGTTAATGTAGTTGCCGTTGGCTTTGGCCTTACACATGGTGATGTTCACATGGTGGCGGGTGTAAGACGACGTGCGCACCTTTATGCCCTGCTCTTTAGCCTCTGGCGACATGTAAGACGGCCATTCCCAGGCGGCGACCATTACGTGCGTTTTCAGGTTGTCGGCGCGCAGGCCCATGCCTTCGGAACCATAAAATACCATTGGGCGCAGGTAAGCTTCGTCCAGGTTGTTGTCACGAACTGCAGACAGCTGAGCGGCGTTGATTTCGTCTTTACTGAACGGCATTTTCATATTCAGAATGTGGGCTGAACGGAATAGCCGGTCGGTGTGATCTTTCATGCGGAAAATAGCGGCGCCTTCAGCGGTGTTGTAAGCTCGCACACCTTCAAAACAGCCCAAACCATAATGCAGGGTATGGGTCAGCACATGCACTTTGGCGTCACGCCAGGGCACCATTTCTCCATCCAGCCAAATAACACCATCACGATCAGCCATCGACATACTAGGTTGCTCCAGAAAAACAGGTCTTGTGAATTCGGTATTCTATCAGGATCACCGGATAAATATTTAGCGGTTATTCAATCATGACTCGTTGCCAGATGGAACGGATAAAATCCCGCTCGGCGATGAACGCATTGCCCGGCAAATGGCTGTTCATATCCTGCAGGGTGCGGCGGTGAATGGCGGAGCGCAACGCAATGTAGGCCGCGCGTAGGGTTTTCACATCGCCTGCGGGTAACAGGCCGGCCTGGCCCAGGTCTTCCATCTGGCGAATGTTGTCTGGCCATTGAGTTAAGGTGGGGTATTGCTCGCTCCAGGCCAGCATCAGGTACTGCACCAGAAATTCGATATCCACAATGCCACCCGGGTCCTGTTTGGCGTGGAATATCTCTGCTCGGCGACTGATGGGGGTCGCCAGGCTGGCGCGCATTTTTTCACGCATTGCCACAACTTCGCTACGCAGGGCCAGCCGGTCGCGGTGCTGGCACAGGGTGCTTTTGCGGATCTTCTCGAAGCCTTCCAGAGTGCGCGGGCATCCGGCTATGCCGCGGGCGCGAGCCAGTGCCTGGTGCTCCCAGGTCCAGGCTTCGGTGTGCTGGTATTTTTCAAAAGCCTGCAAGGTGGTTACCAGCAGGCCGGAGCTGCCAGACGGACGCAGCCGCATGTCCACATCGTAAAGCTGGCCGGAAGGTGTCTGGGTGCTCAGAATATGCACAATTCGCTGGCCCAGGCGAGTGTAGAACACCGCGTTGTCGATAGACTTGTCGCCATCTGTGCTTTGCTGGGGGTCGGCGCTATGAACAAAAACCAGATCCAGATCGGAGCTGTAGCCCAGCTCGATACCGCCTAACTTGCCATACCCAATCACCGCAAAATCCGAATCGCATACCGAACCATCGGCTCGCCGCGGGTAGCCGTGGCGGCTGACCAGATTGGCAAAAGCGACAGTCACCACATGCTCCAGAACCACTTCGGCAATCCAGGTCAGATAATCGCTGACGTTCATCAGCGCCAGAGTGCCTTTCATTTCAGCGGCCGCAACCCGCAGGGTGTGGGCTTTGCGAAAATGCCGCAACGACTCCATCTGGTCTTCCAGATCGTCATAGGAAATGCGCAGCATCTGTTGCTGCAAGTCGTCCTGCAGTTCGGCTTTGGCGGGGGGGTAATACAGGCTTTCGGCGTTTAACAGCTCATCCAGCAGCAACGGTGTATCGGCCAGCTGGCGCGCTATCCACGGGCTTTCACTGCACAGGGACACCAGCTGGGAACAGGCCCCGGGGTTTTCCAGTAACAGCACCATATAGGCGGTTCGGCGCAGTATGGCTTCTATTAAAGGCTGCACGCGGGTAAAGGTGTGGGACGGGTTTTCCACTTCGGTCAGGGTGGCCAGCAGCATGGGCATAAACTGGTGCAGGCGGTTGCGGCCCTGGGTTTGCAGCGACCTTATGGTGCGGCTGGTGCGCAGGCTGGTTAGTGCAGCCAGGGTTTCTTCCGGCGCCTCAAAACCCTTTTCAACCAACAAGGCTAGGGCGGTCGGCTCGTCCATCTCGCAATACCACAGCTCTTGCCAGCCCTCATCAAGGTTGTTCTGCGGGCTGTCGTCGTCGTCACTGGTGATGATATTACTGAAGTGTGTAGCCACCTGCGCCCGGTGCTCGTCCAGCTGCGCCAGGCACAGTGGCCAGCTACTGTAGCCCATAATATGCGCCACTCGGGCACGGGCCAGGTCGGTATCTGGCAGTAGCTGGGTTTGCTGATCTTCCATACCCTGCAGCGCGTGTTCCAGGTTGCGCAGAAAGACGTAGGCCGCCCGCAATTCGCTTATCACCTGCGGCGGCAGCAGTTCCAGCTCCAGAAGTTCGTTCAGCACCCGCAGTAATTCGCGCTGCTGCAGTTCCCGGTCGCGGCCACCGCGAATCAGCTGGAACGCCTGCACCACAAATTCGATTTCGCGAATGCCACCACTGCCCAGCTTGATGTTGTTTTCCAGGCCTTTGCGGCGCACCTCGCGGCCAATCATGGCTTTCATACTGCGCAAGGATTCAAACGCGCCGAAATCCACGTAGCGGCGATACACGAACGGCCGCAAGCTTTCCATCAGTACCGCTCCGGCCTCTTGGTCACCGGCTACTACCCGCGCCTTCACCATGGCATAGCGTTCCCAGTCACGGCCCTGGTCTTGATAATAGGTTTCCAGCGCGGCAAAGCTCAGTGCCAAAGCGCCACTCTGGCCATAGGGCCGCAAACGCATGTCCACGCGAAACACAAAACCGTCAGCGGTTATCTGGTCTAGCGCCTGAATCAGGCGCTGGCCAAGGCGTACAAAAAACTGCTGGTTGTCTAACGCCCGCCGCCCGCCACGGGTTTCACCCTTGCTGGGAAAGGCAAATATCAGATCTATATCAGACGACACGTTCAGTTCGCGCCCGCCCAGCTTGCCCATACCCAGCACCACCATTTTTTGCGGTACGTCTTCGCCGTTGACCGGGCTGGCACCCCAAGGTGTGCCGAACTGTTCGCAGGCGCTGCCGTAAAGCCAGCCAAGTGCGCCATCTATGCAGATATCGGCGAAACCGCTGGTGGCGGCCATGGTTTCGGCCAGGTCAGCCTGGCGCAGAAGGTCGCGCCAGATAATGCGAAACTGGATTTCCCGGCGGAAACATCGCAAAGCCTGGTGCAGGCCTGGCTCGTCACTAATGTGGGCCAGATACTCCAGCCAGCGCTGTTGCAGGTAAGCAACCGTGGTGGGCTTGCTGAGGCAGCGCGAGGCCAGCAATTCACGAACCGCATCGGGTTGCCGTTCCAGGATTTGGCTCAGAAAAGGGCTGCTGGCAATGGCCGCCGCCAACAGCTCGGTGGTAACCGCGCCAGATTCTGTTAGCCACGAAGGCACCCCATCCGCAAAAATACTCGGCCAGCGCCCGGCAACATCGGCGGCCAAAATCTGCGGCAGTGGGCTCCAAGGCTGAGACATAAAACAAACCCCTGTTTCTCTGTTATATTTTTGGTTTAGTACCCCATTAAAGGTACTGTATAACGAATCAGACCCACAGGACACCAGCGCCCGGATGCAACGCAATCGCCGCCCACTGAACCCCGAACATTCTCAATCCGCTCACTCGCATCTGCCCATGAGCGGATTGATCCGCAAACGCATGAAAAACCTGATTGCGATTCTGATTGGTCTGCTAACCTTTCAGGTGCTGGTAATGTGGGCAGTGGAAGACCTGACGTTTTTTGAATCGATCTGGATTACCATGACCACTGTGTCTACCGTGGGCTACGGCGATTACGCGCCGCAAACCTGGGTAGGCCGCCTGAGCACCATTATAGTGCTGTTTTTGGGCGCCATTACGGTAATTACGTTGATTATCAGCGATTTTATTGAACACCGGTTTTATCGCCGGGAACGTATTTTGCGCGGACTCTGGATTTATAAAATGAAAGACCACATTGTTATTATCAACACACCACAGCACGGCGGCGAACAGTATTTTATGCGTTTTGCGTCGCAAATACGGTCCAACCCCGGGTATGAAACCGTCCCTATCATGCTGCTTACCCGCCAGTTTCCAGACGGTTTACCACCCGAGTTGACGGATATGGGCCTGGTGCACTTTCACGGCACCGGCTCTGACCCGTCTGCCTTGCAGGCGGTTCACGCCGGCAGCGCCCGGCACATTGTGGTACTGGCCACCGACGAAACCGATGCCAATTCCGACAGCATAACGTTCGACATTGCCCACCGCCTGAGTGAGCTCAACCTGGGCTACCAAACCACCGCAGAGTGTGTGGCTGATAGAAATCGCAGCCGTTTGAAAGTACTGGGCGTACGTGCCGTTATTCGTCCCGTGCGCACCTACCCGGAAATTATGGTGCGCGCGGTGGTGGCACCCGGATCAGAAAAAGTACTGGAAGACATGTTCAACTATGAACATGACCACCCCCACCGCTACGATTTGCTATTAGAAGACCTGAATTGGGCCGACATTGTCAGCGCATTGATTCGCCACGGCATAGGTACCGCCCTGGCCTACATAGACAACGATGGCGAAGTGGTTTGCCAGCCACCCATTAAAGAACCGATTAAAGGCAAAGGCCTGATTGTGATGGTAAGTTCCAGCGATACCCCGGGCCTGGAAGTGGTGAAAGAAGCCCTGGAACGCTACCGGAAGTTTCTGGAAAAGTGGCGAAACAGCCAGGAAAGTGACAGCACCAACTCTTGAACCATGATGTTACTCCCCTTTTCAGCGCCTAATGAACGCCCTGTTCGCCTGCTATGTGACTCAGCATTGCCAGCTGCATCTGGCCTAATAACGGCTGTTGCAACAGGCTGCTGACTCTTGTGCCGCCTTGCAGCTGTGCAACAAGGGCTGCCCAGGGCTGGCTTACACCGCAGCGTGCCGCAAGTTGCGCCAGGGCATCAAGATTTAGGCCATTCATGTCTACAGCCTGTTGCTTTAGCCAGCTCTGGCTCAAACCCTGGAGCAGGCCATTCAAAGAGACATCCGCCTCTTCGGCGACGTCAGCCATTTCACCAACCGTCTCACCATCCCCCCCAACAGCACGCGCACTGGCCTTTGGCACATCTGCCAGAAAATAACCCTGCTCGGCCTTGCTCACCAGATTCAAAAACACCGGGCATTGTTGCGCCAGCTTTTTCGCCCAGATCAACAGGCTGTCCGGGTTACCAGATTTTAGTTCGAATTCAATTTCGCAAAGGGCACGATTTTGTCCGTTAGCGATAATCTCGCCGGTATCCACCGCCACTTCGATGACTGCGCTGTCGTCTGCCAGCATAATCACCTGGCGTTCAAAGTTGGTCTCAAACACCGGCGCCAGCCGCGCCAGATTCACGTTATCCGCCAGCGGTGTATCCGCCAGCAAACCCAGCTGCAAGCGCGGGCCGGGAACCTGCCACTCCCATTCATTGCGCTTGTGGGCGCCGTTGACAAATTCACCCTGGGCTTTCAGGGTTTGCAGGGTGCGGCTGCCTGCCTGGCGTAAACGCAGGGCGATGCGCTGGCCGTTCAGCTCGTTGTTGGGGGTGTCGTAGTAGGTGTTCACCAGGCGTTTGTGCTCGCCCTTGCTAGCCTCTGGCTGCTCCAGCAGCCAGGCCACGGCCTGGGGAACCTGTTGCGGATGCAGGGTGAGTTTGATTTCTAGTTCAACAGCCATAAGCGCTCCTGCTGGATAAAATTTGTTCATAAAAAAACCGGTAATCCGAAGATCACCGGTTTTTAATACTACCGAATTAGCTAATTAGCTTAGCTGAATTAGAAGTAGTAGGTTGCGCCAACGGCTGCAACGGTACGCTCGTCTGAGGAAGCGTCGTTACCGTTTGAGTCTTCGTATTCATAAACGTTATCGCCGCCACCAATGTAGCCTTCAGCATACACGTACAGGTTATCAGACAGGTTACGCAACGCCTGAATGGCAATTGTGTTTGTGGTGTCTTCGCCGGTCTTGAACGTGCCGTCTTTTTCACGAACTTCGTAAGACAGTGCAAACTGGTTTTGGCCCAGAGTATAAACGCCCATCAGGCCGTAAGTGTCTGCATAGTCCTTACGAGTCTGAACCTGACCGGTCAAGCGCAGGTTATCTAGATTGTAGCTGGCACGCACACCGTAGGTGTTTTCGTTGTTAATGGATTGTGTGTCAGAATCAGCCAAATCAAAGGTCTTTGAATAGGCACTGGCGCCGTCGTTTGAATCCATTGCAAAGGCCAGTTCCAGAGCGTCAACCGCATACACAGCGGACAACTGGTACGGATAAGACTTACCACCAGACTTGTTGTCGCCATTCACCTGAACGGCTGCGCCCAGAGTCAAGCCGCCGAAAGACGGGGTCATATACTGAACCAAGTCGCCTTCGCCTGTGTCATAACCGCCGCCCAGGTTCAGTGTAGCCACTTCCCAGAAGTTTGAGATTTCGTCAACAGCGCGCTCGTAGGTAGAGTCGTCTGAACCCACCCAGATCTGGCCGAAGCTGTCGCCTTTCACGCCAATGTAAGCTTCGTCAAACGAGTCAAGGCCGCCATTACCGGCTTTGTCGTCAGCGTTGAATTCCAGCTCGGCTTTAAAGAAACCGGTGATGCCAGGAGCGATCATGTGGTCGTGCTTCACACCGAGGGTAGAACCGTTGTCAAAGTGATCGATTGAGCTGGGGCCATCCTTAACGGCGTCATAAGAAACAGCTAGCTGGATGTTACCGTAAACAGTAGGCATGTTGCTGTCTTGGGCAAGAGCAACGCCAGAGAAAGAAATAGCAGCGATAGCCGATGCAATAAGTGTCTTTTTCATTTTTACGTCTTCCTTTTGGGGTTTTATTCAGGTTTTAACGTCGAGATGAGTCCCGATTTTAAGGTCCGCTTGTCAGCTTGAGTGGACAAATCATCCATAAACTCCGTGTCACTTTCGTGACACACGCTGACGGGCTTTATAGTTCTCTACTTATTTCTTATTGTCTGGCTTGACTCTCAATGAGTTAGCGAGCGTTTTTCATGCTTCGCATTACATGCCCTTTTTAATACACCAACAGATTTTTTGCAAATTGTTAATGTGTATTTTTCGACTTTTTGGGCCGTTTCTCTGCATATTTAATAATCAAAAAAGCCATGGCCAACATGTTGGCTCTATTTACGCCGCCTTTGACTGCAGTAAAAACGTGACGGGGCCGTCGTTTATAAGCCCCACCTGCATATCCGCACCAAATTGACCCTGTTCCACTTTGCCAGTGCCCAGAGTGCTGGAAGCTTCCGTTACAAACTGGCTGTACAAATCGCGGGCGGTGTCGGGCGCGGCAGCTTTAGAGAAGCTGGCGCGGGCGCCAGTGCCTGTATCGGCGGCCAAAGTGAACTGGGGAACCACCAGCAGGCTGCCGCCGAGGCTTTTCAGACTCAGATTCATACGGCCTTGCTGATCGGGAAAAATGCGATAATTAATGACTCGCCGGCACAGGTCTTTTGCCTGCTGCGGCGTGTCGGACTGCTCAATTCCCAGCAACAATAAAACACCGCGGCCAATACTCGCGATGGTATTGCCGTCGACGGTGACCTTAGCTTGTGTCACACGCTGGAGCAGTGCTTTCATTCGAAATCCCCGTGGGTGGGAGTCGACAGTTTATTACGAACCGGCAAGAGTTTATCCATGATAATTCAGGATGGCAACCCCATGGGGAGGGGGCACACCCGGTTGTGTCCTCTTTTTTGCCGGTTTTTTGTCAGCTGGCACGATCAACTTTGGCGGCCAGATCTTCCACTGCACGCATCAGGGCGTCAACAATGGCCGGCTCTGACGCACTATGGCCAGCATCGCGAATAATCTGCAATTCCGCTTGCGGCCAGGCACGGCTTAGGGCCAGGGCGTTGTCCAGCGGGCACACCATGTCGTAGCGGCCGTGAACGATTATGGCGGGAATGCCGGCCAGTTTGTGGGCATCGCGCACAATTTGGTCGGGCTGAAGAAACGACTGATTCATAAAGTAATGGCACTCAATCCGCGCCAGAGCGATGGCCACGTGGGGATGGCCAAAGTGTTCAACCACGTCTGGATTGGGGTGCAAGGTCGCGCAGCGCCCTTCCCAAACAGACCAGGCCTTTGCCGCCTGAATCTGCTCTAGCTCATTGGGGCTGGTCAGGCGCTTGTAATAAGCCGGTACCATATCGCCCCGCTCGTCTTCGGGAATTTGCGCCAGGTAATCTTCCCAGTAGTCCGGGAACACCCGGCTGGCGCCGTTCTGGTAGAACCAGTGAATGTCTTTCGGCCGGCACAGGAAAATACCCCGCAACACCATGCCTGTGACCCGCTGCGGATGGGCCTGCGCGTAAACCAGGCTTAAGGTTGAGCCCCAACTGCCGCCGAATAGCAACCACTGGTCAATGCCCAGAAACTCCCGCAGGGTTTCTATATCTGCTATCAGGCGGTCGGTACTGTTGTTTGCAAGCTCCGCCAGCGGCGTTGAACGCCCTGCGCCGCGCTGGTCCATCAGAATAATGCGGAACCGTTCGGCATCAAAAAAACGCCGGTGGTAATCCTCGCAGCCTGCACCGGGGCCGCCATGTAAAAACAGCACCGGCATGCCATCGGGGTTACCGCTTTCTTCAACGTAAAGCTGGTGGGGCGCTTCAACCGCAAGCCGGTGTGTGGCGTAGGGCTTTATATCGGGGAACAAGGTGCGCATGAAGGCTCCACAGTCATAGGAATGATGACGTTAGTGTAGCGAAGTTGCCACCCAGGGGGCCATGATTGAAAAACAGCACGCCAAAAAAAACCGGCCGCTGTTTCCAGCGGCCGGTTTTTCAATACGCTACCGGTGTTACTTCTTGCCGGCGCGCTTACGGTCGTTTTCGGTCAAATGCTTTTTGCGCAAACGGATCGACTTGGGCGTTACTTCCACCAGCTCGTCGTCGTCAATAAACTCCAGCGCCTGCTCCAGAGTGTGCTTGATGGGCGGAACCAAAGGAATCACTTCGTCTTTGCCAGACGCGCGCATGTTATCCAGCTTCTTACCCTTGGTCGGGTTGATCACCAGATCGTTATCGCGGCTGTGAATACCACACAGCTGGCCTTCGTAAATGGCCTGGCCTGGCTCAAGGAACAGCTTGCCACGGCTTTGCAGGGTTTCCAGCGAGTAAGTCAGCGCTGTGCCTGTGGCCATGGATACCAACACGCCGTTCTGGCGACTGGTAACATCACCGGCCTTGACCGGGCCGTAATGGCTGAAGGTTGAGGTCAGAATACCAGTACCCGATGTCATGGTCAGGAACGAGTTCCGGAAGCCAATCAAGCCACGGGCCGGAATGGTGTATTCCAGACGCATGCGGCCTTTACCATCGGGAACCATGTTGGTGAGCTCGCCCTTGCGCAACCCAAACTGCTCCATCAAAGGGCCTTGATGCTGCTCTTCAATGTCGACGATGACATTTTCATAAGGCTCGTGCTTTACGCCATCCACTACCTTGATGACTACTTCCGGGCGGCCTACGGCCAGCTCAAAATTTTCACGACGCATGTTTTCAATCAACACCGACAGGTGCAACTCGCCGCGGCCAGACACCTTGAATTTATCCATGGTGTCGCCGTCTTCAACGCGCAGGGCTACGTTGTGCAGTAGCTCTTTTTCAAGGCGGTCTTTGATATTACGGCTGGTCACAAACTTGCCTTCTTTACCGCAGAAGGGCGAATCGTTGACCTGGAAAGTCATGGATACGGTAGGCTCGTCAACCGTCAGCGGAGGCAGCGCCTCTACAGTATTGAGGTCGCACAGGGTGTCAGAGATGTGAATCTGGTCCAAACCGCTGACGCAGATAATATCGCCGGCTTGGGCTTCGTTCACTTCAACCCGATGCAGGCCAGAGTGGCCCATAATTTTCAAAATACGGCCCTGGCGCTTTTTGCCGTCGGCGCCGATGGCAATCACCGGTGTATTGGTTTTTATCTTGCCGCGGGCAATTCGGCCAATGCCGATAACGCCCAGAAAGCTGCTGTAATCCAGCTGCGATATCTGCATCTGGAAGGGGCCTTCCCGGTCAACATTAGGTGCCGGCACGTGGTCAACAATGGCCTGAAATACCGGATCCATGTTGTCGACCAGGTTTTCATGCTCCAAACCGGAAATACCGTTAAGCGCACTGGCGTAAACAATCGGGAAGTCCAGCTGCTCGTCGGTAGCACCCAGGCTGTCAAACAGGTCAAACACCTGCTCTACAACCCAATCCGGGCGGGCGCCCGGGCGATCAATTTTATTAACGATGACAATCGGGCGCAAACCCGCGGCAAAGGCTTTCTGGGTTACAAAGCGGGTCTGTGGCATGGGGCCATCGATGGAATCGACCACCAGCAGCACGCAATCCACCATGCTCATTACACGTTCCACTTCGCCGCCAAAGTCGGCGTGCCCCGGGGTGTCTACGATGTTGATGTCGTAGCCGTTCCATTTCAGCGCGGTGTTTTTGGCCAGAATGGTGATGCCACGCTCTTTTTCCTGATCGTTGGAATCCATAACGCGCTCGCTTTCAAGCTCTTTACGGTCCAAGGTGCCAGAAAGGCGCAGCAGTTTGTCGACCAGCGTGGTTTTACCATGGTCAACGTGGGCAATAATGGCGATATTACGAAGCTTCTCAATCACAACTTTAGTCCTGCGGCATGCTTACGATGATTTGAGAGAGTCTTAAGGAGGCTGGGCCTCACCTGGACCGTCTCAAATCTATAAAATGAACCCATTCGCTGGCACTGGGCGTGGCCAGGCTCTGGCACAAGGTAATAGCCAGAACAATGAGGGTCGCGCATTATAGCGAAAAGTAGGTTTCGATAATATGCGCGTGAATGTTTATTTCTTAAACAATTTGCGCACCAGTGTTGGGCGAAAAGCCAAAAGCCGCACCAACATGGCGCAATGATGGCCATTAGCAGACCCCGGGCAACGTTCACACCCGGGGCGCCAACCCGCCATGCTGAAGGGTTCCGGCCCATGGGCCTGACCACATTGAAACTGGCAAGCTGTTTGCTTAGCATTGTTTAAAGGCCGAAACACAGCCCGTAACAGGGCGACTGGCGGCCGCTGAAAAGGCAGGTAACTCTCTCAGGCATTTGCTAAGCTTCGCAAATGCTGAGACAGATTGGCTTTCACACCCCCTCAACGGAGCATGCAGATGTCCAAAACCATTGATTTAATCACCCAACACGATGCGAAGTGGATCGACCTACGCTTTACCGATACCCATGGCAAAGAACACCACGTAACCATGCCGGCCACCGAAGCGTCGGAAGACTTTTTCATCGACGGCAAAATGTTCGATGGCTCTTCGATTGCTGGCTGGAAAGGCATTAACGAATCCGACATGATTCTGATGCCGGACGACGCCAGCGCAGTGGTTGATCCGTTCACCGAAGAATCCACCGTCAACATCAGCTGCGACATTGTGGAGCCTACCACCATGCAGGGCTACGAGCGCGACCCCCGCTCTGTGGCGCGCCGCACCGAGGAATACCTGAAGTCTACCGGTATTGCCGACAGTGCTCTGTTTGGCCCCGAGCCCGAGTTCTTCGTATTCGATTCGGTGAAATGGAAGACCGATATGCAGGGCTCCATGTACGAGATTCACTCGGAAGAAGCTGCGTGGGTTTCTGGCGACGATTTTAACCGCAATAACACTGGCCACCGCCCGCGCGTAAAAGGCGGCTATTTCCCAGTGCCGCCAGTAGACAGCCTGCACGATTTGCGTGGCGCCATGTGCGGCGCCATGGCGTCTATGGGCCTGGAAATTGAAGTACACCACCACGAAGTGGGCACCGCTGGCCAGTGTGAAATTGGCGTTGGCGCAGCTACCCTGACCCGCAAAGCTGATGAAGTGCAGATCCTGAAATACTGCGTGCACAACGTGGCTCATGCCTACGGCAAGACCGCGACCTTTATGCCCAAGCCCGTCGTAGGTGATAACGGTTCAGGCATGCACGTGCATATGTCCCTGAGCAAAGATGGCAAGAACCTGTTTGCCGGTGACAGCTATGCGGGCCTGAGCGAGATGGCGCTGCATTACGTTGGTGGCATTATCAAGCACGCCAAAGCGATCAATGCGTTCACCAACCCCGCCACCAACAGCTACAAGCGACTGGTGCCGCACTACGAAGCCCCGGTGATGCTGGCCTACTCTGCTCGCAACCGCTCGGCTTCTATCCGGATTCCGTACGTTAACAGCCCGAAGGCACGCCGCGTTGAAGTGCGCTTCCCAGACCCGGCAGCTAACCCATACCTGGCATTTTCGGCGCTGATGATGGCCGGCCTGGACGGTATCCAGAACAAGATCCACCCTGGCGACGCCATGGATAAAGATCTTTACGATCTGCCAAAAGAAGAAGCACTGAACATTCCAAAAGTGGCCGAGACCCTGCAGGAAGCACTGCAGTGCCTGGAAGCCGATCACGAGTTCTTGACCCGTGGCGGCGTGTTCACCGAAGACATGATTCGCGCCTACATTGACCTCAAGCGAGCTGACGTAGAACGCATGAACATGACCACTCACCCGGTTGAGTTCGAACTCTACTACTCTTGCTAAACGGGTAACACAACGCCATTGCCCGGGCTAAACCAAAGCCCGGGCAATGGCCCATTAAGACCGGAGCGGCTGGCCATCAGCCCCTCCGGTTTTTTTGTGTCTGCATCGTCATCGAGCGGCGTTGAAATAAAGCGTCCGGACACTGATAATCAAACTCATATACCGTCCTGAGGAAAGCGTATGAAACCGGCTATTGTGATTGCTGCTGTAACCCTGCTACTGGCCAGCGGAGCAGTGCAGGCGGAGGTGTATCGCCAGGTAGACGCTCAAGGCAATGTGACCTTTTCTGACGAACCCTCTTCTGGTGCCGAGGCCATAAAGGTAAGGCCGGTAACCACCATTACCCTGCCGAAAATGCAGGACCTGGAACAGTTTGAGCAACCGCAACAGGAACAGCCGCCAGGCCCTCTTTATGAGCTGGTGCGAATTGTTTACCCGCGAAATAACGAGGCGTTTACCAGCGGCAATGGCGACGTGGAATTCAGCGTGATCAGCAGCCCGCAACTGCGCGACGGGCACAAGTACGAAGTAACCCTGGACGGCCAGCCCGTTGGCCAAAGCACCTCGGGCACCATTTTGGTGCAACAGATTGACCGTGGCACCCATCAGGCCGGAGTCAACATTGTGAACCGCAGTGGCGTTCAAGTTGGTTCGGGCACCGGCATTACCTTCACCATTCACCGCCCTTCCCGCCTGAACTGAGCCTTCGCCCGGGTATGAGTAGCGCTGATGGCTGCCAGCCTGGCCCGGTTCTTGCTTTTTTTAGATCCAGGCAGTCTGCTAACACCAGACCCACTCAAATATAGCGAACCCGCTTGTTATGGCTAACGCTTCAAATCCGGTGACCGGTTACCCACACATTGCTGACAGCCTGAGCACCGCGCTGTTGGTAATGGACCGCAATCTGCTTATTCGCTACATGAACCCGGCCGCCGAAAATCTGCTGGCCGTGAGCGCAACCCGCAGCCATGGCATGGTTTTCAGCGCAATTTTGCTGGTTGCCGGCGATACAGAACGCCGGCTTAAAGCGGCAGCCGACCACGGGCGGTCTTTCAGCCAGCATGAAGCCGAGTACATGCTGATGAACGGTGCGCGCATGATCGTGGATTACACGGTAACGCCGATTAATTCAGAGGGTGATTTACTGCTGGAAATCTGGCGCCGTGACCAGCTGCTGCGCATTAACCGTGAAGAAGACATTTTGTCGCAGCAGGAAACCAATCGGGTGCTGGTGCGCGGCATGGCGCACGAAATCAAAAACCCTCTCGGCGGTATACGCGGCGCGGCGCAACTGCTGGACCGCGAGTTACAGAGCGCCGAACTGCGCGAATACACCCAGGTGATCATCGACGAAGCCGACCGGCTGCGCAGCCTGGTAGACCGTATGCTGGGCCCCAACAAAGCGCCCAGGCTTATCCCTACCAATATCCACGAGGTTCTGGAGCGGGTGCGTGCGCTGTTAGAGGCCGAAAGCCACGGCAAACTGACGTTCAAGCGGGATTACGACCCCAGCCTGCCGGAGTTCTGCGCTGACCGCGAACAGCTAATTCAAGCATTTTTGAATATTGCCCGCAATGCGATGGAAGCTTGCCTGGAAAGCCCTGACGGTCCTGGCAACTCTGATAGCCTTAACAGCCCTAAAAGCAATGGCAACCCTCAGACCAACACCAGCGAACCGGCCACCATAACCTTCCGCACCCGTGCCCTGCGCCAGTTCACCATAGGCCCGGTTCGTCACCGTTTGGTATGCAGGGTAGACGTTATCGACAACGGCCCGGGCATCAGCCCACAACTG
>Ga0307486_1001526_pt1 | contig 17562 bp, 15 predicted proteins | sample CBIW02metaG_FD_203663 | JGI IMG/M metagenome (GOLD analysis project Ga0307486, IMG submission 203663) | Sea-ice brine microbial communities from Beaufort Sea near Barrow, Alaska, United States - CBIW 0.2 | ecosystem: Environmental > Aquatic > Marine > Coastal | place: USA: Alaska | collected... | reverse complement strand
AGCGCGAGCAGCCTTTGCTCCGGCGCTATGCGGATCCGACGGCGATGGGGACGACGCGTTTCCAGGCGCCCTCGCTGCCCATCGGTACGAATCCGAGCGCCTCGTTGACGGCGAGCATGTGCCGGTTCTCCTCTGCGTTGAAGGTCGTGACCGACGGATGCCCGGGGGCTTCCTGCGCGAGATACTCCAGATTTGCTGTTTTCAGCAGCATGCCGAGGCGTTGCCCGCGGTGCTCCCGCAACACGAGGGTGTCCTCCTGGCCGACGGACCGGTCGTTTTCCGCGGGCACCGAGAGCTGGGTGAAGGCGACGAGGTGGCCGCTCGGTTCGTGCAATGCGGCCGCGGTGAGAACGCGCCGCGGGCTGGTCGAGCGGAAGGTCTCTTCGTCGGTCAGTCGTTGGGCGGTCCACACATCTTCGGGTTCCTCGAGACCAGCGGTCGGGGCATCCGTGCTCATCCGGGTGTACAGGAGTGCGAGGTCATCGCGCCAGGGCGGTGGAGTGCTGTTGCTCCAGCAGTGCACGGTGTAATCGGGGCCGGCATGGGCCGCAGCCTCTGCTTGGAAGCGGCGCACGATAGCGTGGTTGACGGGCAGGGCGAGTCGGCTACCGCGCTCGATCTGTTCGAGCCGGTAGCCGCGGGCGAGCAGAAATCGAACTTCGGGGTTGCGACGCGGAACCGAACCGAAGCCGGTCGGGGCGGTCAATCGTGGGCCTGCTGCATCCGACGACACCGTGTACACGATGAGCTCGTGCCGGTTCTCCGCGGCCGCGAGCGTCTCAAGCTGATCGGCCAGGGCGGTGCCGATGCCCAGCCGACGCCACCCTGGCAGCACCTGCACGCCGATCCAGGCGTGATCGTCGCCATCGTCGAGCAATGTTTCATAGGTGGCACGCGCCACGACCGTGTCACCGACCCGGCCGACGAACATTCGTTTCGGATCGTACTTTGTGTTCAGCCACACCGGCAGCAGCTCGGCGGCCGAATAGTTGAGTTCAGTGGTGCCGAACCCCTCGGCCTCGACGACGTTGCGCAGTGCGGCCATCGCCTCGAAGTCGGCCCAGCCGGGCGCGGTCGAAGACGCCGGAATGACGAGTTCGTCGATCGAAAAGTCGTTCATGCTGCGCCAGACTAGTCCTGCGACAGTAGTCCGTGCGGCGGGTTCTCGTCCGGTTCTCGTCCGTACCCGGTATGTCGCGGCCTCTGCTCCGGCATCCGCCTGACGTCACCAGAAATGCGGCCGCAATTGGCGAAAATCCGCGTCGCTGGGCACGCCACACTCCGCGACAAGCGGATGTCCCGGCCGCTGTCGGTGGCGCACGGTACCGTTGAATCAGCCCGAGACCAGTGCTCGCCGCCGGCCGACCGAAAGGGTACCCGTTGCATCTGAAGAGCCTCACCCTCAAGGGGTTCAAATCGTTCGCTCAGCCGACGACGTTTGTTTTTGAGCCCGGCGTCACCTGTGTTGTCGGCCCGAACGGGTCGGGCAAGTCCAACGTCGTCGACGCCCTCGCCTGGGTGATGGGTGAGCAGGGCGTGAAAACCCTTCGGGGCGGCAAGATGGAAGATGTCATCTTCGCCGGTACGTCGACTCGCGGCCCGCTCGGCCGGGCCGAGGTGATCCTCACCATCGACAACGCCGACGGCGTCCTGCCGATTGAGTACTCCGAAGTGACAATCTCGCGCACGCTGTTTCGAAACGGTGCCAGTGAGTACGCGATCAACGGACGCACCTGCAGGCTGCTGGATGTGCAAGAACTGCTCAGCGACTCCGGCCTCGGCCGCGAGATGCATGTCATCGTCGGCCAGGGCCAGCTTGACGCCGTGCTGCGCGCCACCCCGGAGGAACGCCGCGGCTTCATCGAAGAAGCCGCCGGCATACTCAAACACCGGCGCCGCAAAGAAAAGACCCTGCGCAAACTCGATGCCATGCAGACGAACCTCACCCGGCTGAGCGACCTCGCCGGGGAGATTCGCCGCCAGCTGAAGCCGCTCGGCCACCAGGCCGAAATCGCCCGGGAGGCGCAGACCATTGCGGCCGTCGTGCGGGACGCCCGCGCCCGCCTGCTCGCCGATGATGTTGTCACGCTGCGCACCGCCCTCGACGCGCACAACCGTACCGAGAGCGAACGGCACACCGAACGGGTTGTGCTGCAAGAGCAACTCTCGCAGAAACAGGGGCGGGTGCAGCGACTTGAGCTTGCGCAGGTTGGCGATGCCGTCGATCTGGCTCGTCGGACCAGTCACAGCCTCGAATCGGTGCAGGAACGCCTGCGCGGCCTGTTCACCCTCGCCAACCAGCGACTGGCCCTGCTGGGATCGCAGGCCGAGCCCACCGGCCCCGTTTCGAGTGTCACTCCGTCCCTGCTGGAGGAGGCCGCGGCAGAGGTCGAGCAGCTGCGGGCCGGCATCGTGACGGCCGACATCGCCTGGGGTACTGCCCGCGAGCAGAGTGCGGCCGCACGTGTGCGGCTCGACGCCGTCGATGAAGACATCGCGGCGCAGGCCGCGCTCGTCTCCAGGCACGACCTCGAAATTTCCCAGCTGACCGGACAATCCGAAACTGCAGCATCGCGGCTCGCTGCCCTGCGCGGTGAACAATTGCGGCAGCAGATTGCCCTCGACGCGGCAACCGACCGCAATCGGAAGGCTCAGGAGCAGCTCGATGAGCTGGACACTGCCGTGCCAGCCGGCGAACCCGACTCGGCCGAGCTGTCCGAGGCGTTCGAGCTGGCGCAGACTGCGGTACAGCTCGTCGGGGCCGAGGTGGAGCGCCTGCGCGATGAATTGCACCAGCACGAACGGGAACGTGACGCCCAGGCGGCCCGCACGGGGGCGTTTTCCCTCGCGCTCGACCAGAAAGACGGCTCGTCCGCGCTGCTGGGCGCGAACCTGGCCGGTATCGCCGGTCTCGTGGCTGAGCACGTGCGCGTACAGCCGGGCTTCGAAGCGGCGATCGCGGCCGCGCTCGGCAGCCTGGCCGACGCCGTGCTGGCCGAGAATCGTGAAGCCGCCCTAGCCGCCATCGTGCAGGCGGATCACGACGACTTCGGGCGGGTGGAACTCATCATTGCCGACGCCGACGCCGACGCCGACGCCGACGCCGATGCCGGTCCGGCGTTCGATCTCGGCACGCGCGCGGGTATCCGCTGGGCGACGTCGGTCGTCGACGGCCCGGCCGGAGTGGGTGGCCTGCTCGCCGAGACCGTCATCGTCGACGATCTCGCCGTCGCCAACGCCGCGCAATTGCCCGGCAACCTCACCCTCATCACGCTCGCCGGCGAGGTAGTCGGCCCCTGGTTCGTGCGCGGAGGATCCGGGGCCCGACAGAGCAAGCTCGAACTCGTCGCCGAACGCGACACCGCCGCCGAGAAGCTCGCGGCCGTCACCGCGCTGATTGAGAGGGTGCGGTTCGAGCTCACCGGCCAGCGGCAGCTGCTGCAATCGTCGACAGAGCAGTCGGTCAACGCCCGGGCGGCCCTGCGGGCCTTCGAAACGCAGCGCGCAGCCCAGACCGAACGTCGCGGCCGACTCGTGGTGCAGGCAGACGCCGCCGCCGCCGATGTCGGGCGGGTCCGTTCCGCGGTCGAACTGGCGAGCAGTGCCGTCGCCGACGGCGAAACCGTCGCCGCACGTGCCGCCGCAGCCCTGGTGGCCGCGCGGTCGCAGCCGCGCCCCATTATCGATGCGACCTTGCGCGATGAGCTCTACGCCGAGCTTGAGTCCGCCCGCGAGACCGAGGTAGAGACCCGACTGCAGGTTGAAACCGTCCGTGAACGTGTGCGTGCGGGCCAGTTGCAGGTAGCGGCCCTCACTCGTCAGCTGGAGACCGACCGCACGGCCGCCGCCGCCGCGGCCCGCCGCGCTTTGATTCGGCGCCGCCAGGTGGATGCCGCATCCCTGGTCGCCGAGTCCCTTCCGGCTGTGCTCGCCGCCGTTGACCGCTCGGTCGCCGAGGCGCGGCTTCGTCTCGCCGGTGCCGAAGCGGACAGAGCAAACCAAAATACCGAGTTGCAGCAATTGCGGCGGGACGAGAACTCCCTGCATGAGCGCCTGGCCTCGATCACCGAGAACGTTCACGGCCTTGAACTTGAGATCTACGAAAAGAAGCTGCACCTCTCGGCCCTGCTCGAACGAGCCGGCAGCGAACTGGGCCTGACCGAAGATGTGCTGGTCGCCGAATACGGACCCGATCAGCTCGTTCTGCCCGACGGTGCCGGCACCGACCGTGGGAATGACAGCGACTCGAGGGGCAGCGACTCGAGGGGCAGCGACGCGACCGAGGGCATCCCGTTCGATCGGGCCGAGCAACAGAAACGGTTCGCGGCAGCGGAACGCAAGCTCAACCAACTCGGACGGGTCAACCCGCTCGCCCTTGAAGAATTCGCGGCGCTCGAGCAGCGGCACCGGTTTCTCACCGAGCAACTGACCGACCTCACCGAGACTCGAACCGACCTGCTCACCATCATTGCCGATATCGACGAGAAGATGCAGACAATCTTCGCCACAGCCTTCGACGACACCCAGGCGGCCTTCGCGCAGGTGTTCCCGGTGCTCTTTCCCGGCGGCAGCGGCAGCATCTGGCTGACCGACCCCGACGAACTCCTCACTACCGGTATCGAGGTGTCGGTCAAGCCGGCCGGCAAGAAGATCGAACGGCTGTCGTTGCTCTCCGGCGGCGAACGCTCGCTCGCGGCCGTTGCGCTGTTGATCGCCATCTTCAAAGCTCGTCCGAGCCCGTTTTACATCATGGACGAGGTGGAAGCGGCCCTCGACGACGCCAACCTCGGCCGGTTGCTGACCATCTTCGAAGACCTGCGCGAAGCCAGCCAGCTCATCGTCATCACGCACCAGAAACGCACCATGGAAATAGCGGATGCCCTTTACGGCGTCAGCATGCGGCACGACGGAGTGAGTGCTGTCGTGGGCCAGCGAGTCGGCACCCGTGCAGAGACGCAGGATTCCGCCGCAGCGTCCTGAGACTGCAACGGCACGAGCCGGCAGCGTAATGAATCGGATACGCCTCTGCCTGTCGCCTACACCTGTGCTGGCAGAGCCGAGATGACGGGGTGGTCCTTGGCGAGCACGCCGACCTTGGCCGCGCCGCCCGGAGAGCCGATGTCGTCGAAGAATTCGACGTTGGCTTTGTAGTAGTCGGCCCACTGTTCGGGCAGGTCGTCTTCGTAATAGATGGCCTCGACCGGGCAGACCGGTTCACAGGCACCGCAATCGACGCATTCGTCGGGGTGAATATAGAGAGAGCGTTCGCCCTCATAAATGCAGTCCACCGGGCATTCGTCGATGCAGGCACGATCTTTGACATCGACACACGGCAGCGCGATCACATACGTCACAGTGTCAGCAAGGCTTCCGCACGGGAGATCGCCACCTGTTCGGCGCGGGAGATGACCTTGACCCGCTCACGACCGGGAGTGATCTCGTCCAGGGTCCCGAGTCTAAGCTCGTGCGCGTCCAGAGCGCGCCAGCCGGCCCAGGTGGTGAATTCCACCCCGCGTTCCTCCAGCAGCGACAAAATAGTGTTCGGCGCCTGATCGGCCGTTTCGCCGGCGACGAGCACGGGCAGGTCGGCCAGGAGCCGGGTAACGGTCTCCAACGCGTCGCCCTTGGTGTGGCCGATGAGGCCCACGGGGCCGCGCTTGATCCACCCGGTGGCGTACAGCCCGGCGATCGGCTCTCCAGCCGCATCGAGCACCCGCCCGCCGTCGTTCGGAATGACGCCGCGCACATCGTCGAATGGCACCTCGGTCAGGGCGCTGCTGCGGTAGCCGACGGCGCGGTACACGGCCTGCACCGGGTAATCGACGATCTCACCGGTTGCCCGCACGCTGCCGTCTCCGGTGTGTTCGGTGCGTTCAAAACGGATGCCTTCCACCCGCGAGTCGCCGTATACCTCGAGCGGCGCGTGTAGAAAATGTAGGTGCAGGCGACGCGAGGCGCCGCGCGGTGCGCGGGTGAGCCATCCGTTCAGCGTGCGAGTTATGATCTTGACCTGATTGTTGTTGGCGACGAGCTGTTCGCTGAATGAATCGGGCGTGAAATCTTCGGCGTAGACGATGAGGTCGACATTGGGAATGTCGGCAAGCTCCCGCAGCTCGATCGGGGTGAATTTCACCTGCGAGGGCCCGCGACGGCCGAACACGTGCACGTCGGTGACGGGGGATCCGGCGAGCCCGGAATAGACCGTAGCGGGAATGTCGGTGGTGAGCAGATCGTCGGCATGCTTGGCAAGAATGCGGGCGACGTCGAGGGCGACGTTGCCGTTGCCGATCACGGCCACGTCGGTCGCGTCGAGCGGCCAGGTTAGCGGCACATCGGGGTGGCCGTCGTACCAGGAGACGAAGTCGGCGGCTCCGAACGACCCGGGTAGGTCGATCCCTGGGATGACGAGCGGTGCGTCCAGAATGGCGCCGGTCGCGAAGATGACAGCGTGGTAGTGCGCGCGCAGGTCGGCCAGGGTGAGGTCGGTGCCGTAGGTGACGTTGCCGATGAAACGAATGGTGTCGGCGTCGAGCATCTCCTGGAGTGACTTGACGATGCCCTTGATACGGGGGTGGTCTGGGGCGACGCCGTATCGAATGAGGCCGTACGGGGTGGGCAGCGAATCGAACAGGTCAATGGCCACTGTGTGGCCGGCCTCCAGAGCCAGCCGGTTCAGAATATTGCCGGCGTAGATGCCGGCCGGGCCGGCGCCGATGATGGCAACGCGCAGGGAGGAGGGAGCGGTGGTCATAACAGGCCTTTCACGGTGAAGCAGAGGAAATGAAGCAGAAGGAGTGGACGCGCGGTCAGCGCAGGCCGGCGGGCATCAGGCCGCGGCGGCGGAGCAGTCGGCGCTCCACCGGAGCGAAGACGACGAGCTCGACCAGGATGCCGACGAACAGGATCACCAGGATGGTCGCGAGCACACCGGAGAGGTCGGCGAGTTCCCGACTCTGTTGCAGCATCGAGCCGAGGCCGAACCCCATCGTGCCGCCCATGGCGATGATCTCGGCGGCCATGAGCGAACGCCAGGCGAAGGCCCAGCCCTGCTTGAGGCCGGAGAAATAGCCCGGCAGGGCGGCCGGCAACACCACGAGGGTGGCCATCTCGAAGCGCGAGGCGCCGAGCACCATGCCGACGCGACGCAACTGCGGGGGAATCTGGTCGACGCCGGAGACGAGCCCGTTGGCGATCGACGGCACCGCGCCCATCAGCACGACGAAATACACGGTGGCGTCGGTCAGGCCGAACCAGATGATCGCGGCCGGAACCCAGGCGACGGAAGGGAGCACCTGCAGGCCGGACAAGAGCGGGCCGAGGGCCCGGCGCACGGGGCGGCATTCGGCGAGCAATAGCCCGATCGGGGTGGCGATGGCGACGGCGATGAGAAAGCCCAGACCTCCGCGTTCAAGGCTGGTCAGGACTGCGATTTGCAGGCGGTCGCTCGACCAGGCGCTGACCAGAGATCCGAATACGTCGAACGGGCCTGGAATGAGGTCGGGGCGCGGCCTGGCCACCAGAATGTAGACCTGCCAGGCGGCGACGAGAATAGTGAGCAGCAGAATCGGGGGTACGATTCCGTCGAGCCTGCGTCGAAATGCGCCGCGGGGCGCTTCTGGAACGGCTTGCAGGGCATCCAGGCCGGCTTCAAGGCGCCGCAGTTCGTCGTGGCCGGGATCGGAGTCTGTCGCGGTATCGGTGCGGGTCTCAAGCGGCATTGCGACGGATTTCCTCTCGCAGTTGGTCGGTGATTTCGTCGCCCAGGCGGGCGACTTCGGGCGATTCGATTCGGCGTTGTCCAGTGTCAGTGATGGCCCATTCGTTGACAATGCGCCCGGGGCGCGACGACATGAGCAGGATACGTTCGCCCAGCCGGGCGGCCTCACGCACATTGTGGGTGACGAAGACAATGGTGCGGCCGGTCTGGCGCCAGACCCGTTCCAGCTCTTCGTGCAGCAAATCGCGGGTGATGGCGTCGAGGGCGGCGAACGGTTCGTCCATGAGCAGCACCTTGCGATCCTGCGCCAGCGAGCGTGCGAGGGCGACGCGCTGCCGCATACCGCCGGAGAGTTCGTGCGGGCGTTTATCGGCGGCATCGGCCAGATTGACGAGGTCGAGCAGTTCAAGCGCGGCGGCGCGGCGCTTCGGCCGGGCCAGACCGTCCAGCTTGAGGGCGAGCTCGACATTGCGGCCGGCGGTCAGCCATGGAAACAGAGCCGCGTCCTGAAACATGACGGCGGCCTTGCCGCTGGCCACTGTGACGGCACCCTCTGTGGGCTTCTCCAAACCGGCAATGATATTCAGGAGCGTTGACTTGCCGCATCCGCTGGCCCCGAGCAGGCAGACGAACTGGCCGGGCTCGATCGACAGGTTGATGTCGTCGAGCACGAGCGGTCCGGTGCCGTAACTCTTTCCCAGGGCGTCGATCGTGATCGCGGCCGGCCCGGCGACGGGCCGCTCCGGCGCCGTCAGGACGGACGCTGCGGGGGCGGTCACGGTGACACGTCCGACCCGGCGCCGGAGCCGTCACCGGTGCGGGTGGGCTCGCCGGGGGCGGTGACGATGCCGGCGGCCAGGGTCGCGCCGTCCTGCGGGTGGATCACGAGGAAGGCGCCGGATCGACGGTTCTGGGCGTAGCGTTCCACCGGAAGGTCGCGCGACAAGCGGATGCTGGCCTGTCCGATGTCGTTCACGGCCAGTGCCGTGGCCGGTTCGACGCCGAGGGTCGTCAGGTCCAGCCGCCCGGTGATTTCGCTGATCATGGCCTGCATGATAGTCGTGCCGAACTTCACGAGCACGCGGGCGCCGGGCGCGAGCTGGCGCGGGTCGAGCCAGAACAGGTCGGCCGTCAGGGTTCGGGTGACGGGCGGAAGGGTGCCGACGGCAGCGATCACGGCACCGCGAGCAATGTCGAGGTCATCGGCCAGTCGCAGTGAAATCGATTGCGGCGCGTAGGCCTCCTCGAGCGAGGTTCCGGCGAAGTCGATGCCGGTGACCGTGCTGGTGCCGCCGCCGGGCTCGACGCTGACCTTGTCACCGACCTTGATACTGCCGCTGGCAATCTGGCCGGCATAGGCGCGGTAGTCACGATAGGAATCGGCGAGATCGGGCGCGACGACCACCGCGCCCTGCGGGCGAACTACGAGCTGGACGGGCAGCCGGAACGCCTCGATGGCGTGCCCGCCCTCGTCGAGATCGTCGATCACCGTGAGCGTTTCGAGCAGTTCGAGCAGGCTCGGCCCGGTATACCACGGGGTGCGCTCTGAGCGGTCGACGACGTTGTCGCCGACGAGGGCCGACACTGGAATGACGTGAACATCCGCGATTCCCAATTCCCCGGTGACAAGCCGAACGGATGCCTCCACCTCGCGGTAGGCGGCCTCGTCGTAGTCGAGCAGGTCGATCTTGTTGACTGCGACGATCACATGCGGCACGCGCAGCAGGGCGACGACGCTGAGATGCCGGCGGGTCTGCTCGAGCACGCCCTTGCGGGCGTCGATGAGCATGATGACGGCATCCGCTGTGGTGGCGCCGGTGACCATATTGCGGGTGTACTGCACGTGTCCGGGGCAGTCGGCGAGGATGAAGGAGCGGTGCCCGGTCGCGAAGTAGCGGTAGGCCACATCGATGGTGATGCCCTGCTCGCGTTCGGCGCGCAGGCCGTCGGTCAGCAGGGCGAAGTCGATGCCGCCGCCCTCGCCGCCGAAGCCGCGCTCGGTGGACGTGCGGGTGACCGCCTCAAGCTGGTCGGCAAGGATCGCCTTGGAGTCGTGCAGCAACCGGCCGACCAGGGTGGATTTGCCGTCGTCGACCGAACCGGCCGTCGCGAAGCGAAACAGGGTGCCTTCTGGAGCGGCGACGATGGCCTCTTCGGCAGCATCGGTGGCGTTCTGGGGATCAAGAATGAGTGTCATGGGATTATTCCGTTCCGAGTCCGGCGGCCGAAACAGGCGCGCCTGGCGCTGCGGCGAGAACGCCGTTGAGCTGGGTCAGATCAAACAGGCCGTTGAGGTTGCCGTCTTTCGCGGTGCCGGCGGCAACCGCTTTGTGCAGCGAAGTCAAGAAAGTACTGGCCAGGGGATCATCGGTGAAGTGCACGTGACTCAAAGCACGCTCGATGACCGCGTCGGAGAGTGGCTTGCCGGTATCGGAGACCAACTTCTTGTTGATCACGGCGGCCGCTTCGGTGGGGTGCTCGTTCAGCCACGCGACGGCCGCCACATGACCGCGCACCAGCGCCCACACAGTTTCCGGGTGGTCGCGGTTGAATGCGGCGCCGACGAGCAGCACGGTTGTGGGGAATTCGCCGTTCGGCCACAGGTCGGCTTCGTCAACGAGCACGTGGCCATCCGCTTCGAGAACCAGACGCGACACCCACGGTTCGGGCAGCCAGGCACCGTCGATCTGCCCGCTCTGGAACAGGGTTAGCGCGCGGGCGTTGTCGGTCGGAGCGACTCGCACATCGCCACCACCGGTCGTGCTGGTGTCGTAACCCTCCTCGTCCAGCCAGGAACGCAGGGCTACGTCCTGGGTATTGCCCAGCTGCGGGGTGGCGAGAATCGTGCCGGCGAGGTCGGCGGGAGAGTCGATGCCGTCGCGCACCACGAGGGCGGCACCGTTGGTGCTCGCGCCAGCGACGATGACGGCGGACTGGCCGGCGCTCTGCACAAACGTGTTCACGGCCGGGCTCGGCCCCACATAGGCGGCATCGATCGCGCCGGCGCTGAGGGCTTCGATGGCGGATGGACCGGCTCCGAACGCCTGGGCGTTGAGTGTGGTTTCGCCGAGGTAGTCGGTGAAGAAGCCCTTCTCGAGACCGACCAGGGCCGGTGCGTGGGTGAGGTTGTCAAAGTAGCCCAGGCGCAGTTCGTCGGCGGGGCCGGGGGCGCTGCCGGCGGCGGCGGCACTGGAGCATCCGCTCAGCAGCAGTGCCCCAGCCAGTGCAAAGCCGAGGCCACTGATGCGCACGCGCATCAGAAGTAGCCTTCCTTCTTGCGATCTTCCATGGCGGCCTCGGAGACGCGGTCGTCGGCTCTGGTAGCGCCTCGTTCGGTGATGGTGCTCACGCCGACCTCGCGCACGACGTCGGAAACGGATACCGCGGTCGAGTCGACAGCGCCCGTGCAGCTCATATCGCCGACCGTGCGGTAGCGCACCGTGCGCAGTTCAACCGTCTCGTCGGCGCGAGGCCGACTGACCGGGCTGACGGCGCGCCACATGTTGTCCCGACGGAAGACCTCACGCTCGTGGGCGTAGTAGAGCGGCGGCAGCTCGATGTTTTCGCGCTCGATGTAGCGCCAGACGTTGAGTTCGGTCCAGTTGCTGATCGGGAAGGCGCGCACGTGCTGGCCGACAGTGTGGCGACCGTTATACAGGTTCCACAGCTCGGGGCGCTGGTTGCGCGGATCCCACTGGCCGAATTCGTCACGCAGGGAGAGGATGCGCTCTTTGGCACGGGCCTTGTCTTCGTCGCGGCGCGCGCCGCCGAAGACGGCATCGTGCCGGCCGGCGGCGATCGCGTCGAGCAGCGGCAGGGTCTGCAGGGGGTTGCGGGTGCCGTCGGCGCGTTCGGCGAGACGACCGTCGGCCACGTAATCCTCAACCTGGGCGACGGCCAGCCGCACATCATGGGCCGCCACGGTTTTGTCGCGAAACTCGAGTACTTCGGGAAAGTTGTGGCCGGTGTCGACGTGCAGCAGGGAGAACGGAATCTTGCCCGGCCAGAACGCCTTCGCGGCCAGGTGCAGCACCACGACGGAGTCTTTGCCGCCGCTGAACAGCAGCACGGGGCGTTCGAACTCGGCGACGACCTCGCGAATAATGTGGATCGCTTCGCTCTCGAGCACGTCGAGTTCGGAGAGGCGGTGGGCGGATGTGGGTGTTGAAACTGGTGCAGTGGTCACAGGTGTAGCCCGCATTCTGTCTTCTCGAGGGTGGCCCAGCGGCCGGAGCGGGGATCGGCACCAGCCGCAACCGGCTGGGTGCAGGGGGCACACCCGATGGAGGGATAGCCCTGGGACAGCAGCACGTTCACGGGAACCTGATGTTCGGTGGCGTAGTCCATGAGTTCCTCGTAGCTCCAGGCCGCGAGAGGGTTCACCTTGACCAGCCCATTTCGTTCGTCCCAGGTCACGAGCGGTGTGTCGGCGCGGGTGGGTGCTTCGTCGCGGCGCACACCGGTGAACCACAGTTCGTAGCCGCCGAGGGAACGCTGCAATGGTTCGACCTTGCGCATCGCGCAGCACTCGTTGGGTTCGCGGGCAAACAGCTCAGCGCCGTGCCTGGCGTCCTGCTCTGGCACAGTGGTCAGGGGCAGCACATCGACGACAGTTACCGGCAGTGCCGCAGCGACCGCGTCGCGGGTCTCATAGGTTTCGGTGAAGTGGTAGCCGGTGTCGAGAAAGAGCACATCGACCCCGGGCAACCGTTGCGACACAATCTCGGGCAGCACGGCGTCGGCCATGGAGCAGGCGACCGCGACGGCGTCGCTCGTGAAGTTGCGGGCGACCCAGGCGACGACGTCGGCAGCGGTTGCTTCGCGGCCATCGGCTGCGGCGGCCGCGGCGAGTTCGGCCGAACCCTGTTCGGCGAGAGCCTGCAGTGCGGCGGCCTGACGGCGCGGCGGCCGCGGGCGAGCGGGGGCAGCGGATGCCGCGGCGCGCGCACTGACCTTCGCTGCGTTCACGTTGCGTGCGGGGCTCATTTGAGGTCCTCCTCGTCGGCACGGTGTGCCCACTGGGCAAAGGTCTCGTCGTCGCTGCGGGCGGCCAGAAAGCGTCGAACCAGGCGTTCGGCGTAGTCGGCGAGGTCCTCGGTGGTCACCTTGAGGCCACGCACGGTGCGGCCGAGGCCGGCCTCATCCCGATCGACGGAGGCGAGGCCGCCGCCGAGGTGCACCTGAAATCCGGGTGTCGAGCCCCCGTTACCGTCGGGCAACAGCTGGCCCTTGAGCCCGATATCCGCCGTCTGAATGCGGGCGCAGGAATTGGGGCATCCGTTCACGTGCAGGGTGATGGGGTGCGGGGCATCGATGTCGGCGAGGCGCTTTTCGAGCTCAAGGATGGCGTCCGTTGCGGACTGCTTGGTCTCGACAATCGCGAGCTTGCAGAATTCGATGCCGGTGCAGGCAACGGTGGAACGGCGGAACAGGCTCGGTCGGGCCGACAGGCCGATCTCGTCGAGCGCCGTGATCAGCGGTTCCACGTGCTCCTCGGCGACGTCGAGTACCACGATCTTCTGATGCGGGGTCGTGCGCAGCCGCTTCGAGCCGTGAGCTTCGAGCAGGTCGGCGAGTTTGATCAGAGTCTGGCCGGAGACGCGGCCGACGAAGGGGGCGACGCCGATGTAGAAGCGGCCGTCCTTCTGCTTATGCACGCCGATGTGGTCGCCCTGCGTCTTCGGACGGGGTGCCGCCGGCCCGTCGGGCAGGGTGTAGCCGAGGTATTCGTCTTCGAGAATGCGACGAAACTTCTCCGGGCCCCACTCGGCGAGCAGAAACTTCAGGCGTGCCTTGCCGCGGAGGCGGCGGTAGCCATAGTCCCGAAAAATGGAGGTGACGCCGCGCCAGACATCGGACACCTTGTCCTGCGCCACGAAGGCTCCGAGGCGTTCGGCCAGACGCGGGGTGGTGCTCAGGGCACCGCCGACCCAGAGGTCATAGCCGATGCCCAATTCGGGATGTTCGACAGCGACGAGGCCGATGTCGTTGATCTCGTGCACCACGTCCTGGCTGGGATGACCGGTGATGGCCGTCTTGAACTTGCGCGGCAGGTTGGCGAATTCGTCGGTGCCGAGGTACTTGCGAGCGAGGTCGTGAATGGCCTCGGTCGGGTCGATGAGTTCGTCTTCGGCGATGCCGGCCACGGGGGAGCCGAGGAATACGCGCGGCACATCGCCGCAGGCCTGGGTGGTCTCGAGGCCGACGGCCTCGAGACGGCGCCAGATTTCTGGCATGTCCTCGATCTGGATCCAGTGCAGCTGAATGTTCTGGCGGTCGGTGATGTCGGCGGTGTCGCGTCCGAAGTCGCGGGATACCTCACCGATCACGCGGGCTTGCTCGGTCGTGAGCTGGCCGCCATCGATGCGGACGCGCAGCATGAAGTACCGGTCTTCGAGCTCTTCCGGCTCGAGGGTGGCGGTCTTGCCGCCGTCGATGCCGGGCTTGCGTTGGGTATAGAGACCCCACCAGCGAAAACGACCGTGCAGATCGGTGCCGTCGATGGAGTCGAAGCCCTGCTTGGAGTAAATCTGCTCGATACGGCCACGCACCGCGAGGCCGTTGTCGACCTGCTTCCACACCTCATTGCCGTTGAGCGGTTCGGTGCCGTCGATCTTCCATTGGCCGTTCGGGCGCGTTGACGGCCGCGGCGGGCGGACGGCGGCCGGACTGGTCGCTGTCACCGGCGCGTTCTGCGCCCCTGGGGCAGGGGTGTTCACCGTCTCGGTTTCGTTTGGCACGTCGGCTCCCTCAGTTTGCGGCGCCGCTTCGGCGGTTACGAACCGAAGCAACGACGCCCACGCTACTGCGCCCCGCGAATGGGGCGCAGGGCGCGAGTCACGTGCGGTCACACACTGTCACGGGGCGTCACACGGGTTGCGGAGCGCAGACCGAGCGCGCGGCCCGATCGGCAGCCGGTCCTGCGCCGCTCGCCGCACGGAAGGTGGTGACACCCCCGTAGGCTAGGGACATGGCTGAACGCACCCCCTGGTCCCTCTCCGGCGCACTGCGCGGAATGTTCTCAAAGAAGACCATCGATGCCGACACCTGGGACGACCTCGAGGATGCACTGCTGCAGGCCGATTTCGGCCCCGCCGTGACCGAGGCCGTCATCGACGACCTGCGTGCCAAGGTCGCGAAGTACAACACAACCGACCCGGCAGACCTGCAACGGATGCTCCGCGAAGGCATCGAAGAGCGGCTCTCGGTACTCGACTCCACCCTGACGCTCTCCGAACGGCCCGCTGTTGTGCTCGTCGTCGGGGTGAACGGCGTCGGCAAGACGACAACGATCGGCAAGTTCGCCAAGTTCCTGCACACCTACGGTCGCAGCGTAGTGATCGGCGCGGCTGACACGTTCCGTGCCGGGGCCGTCGAACAGCTGGCGACCTGGGCTGAACGTGCCCAGGCGCAGATCGTGAAGCCGCAGATGACCGGCCAGGACCCGGCATCCGTCGCCTTTCAAACCGTTGAAAAGGCGAAGAATGAAGGTATCGAAATTGTGCTCATCGACACCGCCGGGCGGCTGCAGACCAAGGGCGGTCTCATGGACGAGCTCACCAAGATTCGGCGGGTCGTCGAGAAGCAGGGCCCGATCGCCGAGGTGCTGCTCGTGCTCGACGCTACGACCGGTCAGAACGGGCTGGCCCAAGCCGAGGCGTTCATCGAACACGCCGGCGTGACCGGTCTCGTCCTGACCAAACTTGACGGCTCTGCACGTGGTGGCTTTGTGCTGGCCGTCCAGGAGAAGACCGGCATTCCGATCAAACTGGTCGGACAAGGTGAGGGCATCAACGACCTCACCGGCTTCACTCCGCACGTCTTCGCGCAGAAACTCGTCGGCTGATCGACCATCAGAAAATCTTAGGGACAGTGAGAACAGCATGAGCATTGAACACGATTTCTTCGGCATCCTTGGCGACGAAGACGAAGGCGAGGTCTACTGGTCGGAATCGGTCGAGCTCGGGGACCAGAGCGTCGAAATCGACCTCAACTCGCCCGATGAAGACTCGGTCGCCGCCGAGGCGCTCGACATCGCCGCGGCCATGATCAGCTCGATCGAAGACCTCGATTCGCAGGTGCGTGAGTCGCTCGTCGCCGATCTGTCGGCCGAAGTATCCGTCACGAGCCAGTACATCTCAGAGCAGCTCGACGAGATGGATGCCGAGGCGATTGAAGACGCCATCATCTGGGACTCCGGCGACCAGCAAATCGACTTTCTGCGCTCGCTACGCCTGCAGCGAATCGGCTTTCACCCGCACCACAACGGGAGTGAAGCGCACTTCGCGGTCCTCGAATACGCCATCAGCCCGCACGATACGGATGGCCTGCTGGTCGTGACGATCGACGTGCACGGCGACACCGTGCTGGTAGCCCTCGACAGTTAGACGCTGCGGTCACGCACCCCTGCCTTCACGGGCCTCTGCTCCCGGCCCCTGCTGGTGCGGGCAGAGGCCCGTGCTCAGGGTCTGCGCGTAATGATCTACAGCGTCGCGGCGAGTCCTTCGAGGACCGGAGTGGTGGGCTTACCGGTGAGGCGTGCGAGGTCGCCACTGGTCTCGCCGAGCAGGCCGTTGCGGATGTTCGTATCCAGTCCCACGACAAAGCCCACCGTGGCCGCATCCAGCCCGAACGACCCGAGCAGGTTGGCGTGCGCCTCGGGGGTCAGGTTACGAAAGGCGACAGGCTCGTTCACGAGTGTGGCGATCGTGGCGGCGAGCTCGTCGAAGTTCCAGGCGACGTCACCGGAGAGTTCCAGGGTCTGCCCGGCGAGGGAATCGTCCATCAGGGCGACGGCAGCGGCATCCGCGTAATCGGCCCGGCTGGCACTTGCGACGCGGCCGTCGCCGACACTTGCGACGATCTCACCGTTCTCGCGGCCCTTGGCGATTTCGCCGGCATAGTTCTCGGTGTACCAACCGTTGCGAAGAATGGTGAACGGCACCCTTGAAGCGATGAGGAACTCTTCGGTCGCCTTGTGCTCAGGGGCAAGCACGAGGTCGCTCGTCGTGGCCTTCGGGGCGCTCGTGTAGACGATGCGGGCCACGCCAGCAGCCGTCGCCGCTGTGATCACCTGAGTGTGCTGCAGAGTGCGCTGCCCCAGCTCGCTTCCGGAAACGAGCACGAGCACGTCACCGGGCTGCACGGCGGCGGTCACGGTCTCGGGGTTGGCGTAGTCGAGAACGGCGGTCTTTACCCCGAGGGCGGTGAGGGCGTTCAGCTTGTCGGGATTGCGCCCGGTGGCGACGATGAGGTCTGGCGCGACGCCACGGGCGAGGAGGGCGTCGACGATGAGGCGGCCGAGGTGGCCGGTGGTGGCGGTGACAATGTATGACATGGGATGCCCTTTCGGTTGCGTGTCAGGGTCAACGGCAGGTACACGCCGATGCTTCCCATCAGTGGGTACCCACTTTTTAGTAAGCTACGTACATGTTGGTTAGTTTTGATGTTTCCCGCCCCCGACCCGGCGCTTCCGGCGGTGTGTACCCCGCACAGTGCGCGACCCGCACGGTGCTCAACCACGTGACGAGCAAATGGGGTGTGCTCGTGATCCTTGCCCTGGAGGAGCAAACTCTTCGCTGGGGCGAGTTGCGTCGGTCCATCGAGGGCATCAGCGAGAAGATGCTCGCGTCCACCCTGCGCACGCTCGAGGCGGACGGCTTTGTGAACCGCGAGGCGCAGGCCACGATCCCGCCACGAGTCGACTATGAGCTCAGCGAGCGGGGCCGTGAGCTCGCGCTGCGGCTGATGCCGCTGATGGACTGGATCGCCGATAATGCAGACGAGATCACGGCGCACTGACCCGCCGGCCGAGGCGCTCGCACTGACCCGCCGGCCGAGGCGCT
>Ga0307486_1001524_pt1 | contig 17566 bp, 13 predicted proteins | sample CBIW02metaG_FD_203663 | JGI IMG/M metagenome (GOLD analysis project Ga0307486, IMG submission 203663) | Sea-ice brine microbial communities from Beaufort Sea near Barrow, Alaska, United States - CBIW 0.2 | ecosystem: Environmental > Aquatic > Marine > Coastal | place: USA: Alaska | collected... | reverse complement strand
AGTTCCGCGTCCTTAAACTTGACGCCCGGAGAGACCTTGGGACGGTCGTCGTAGCAGACCTCGATGCCCTGGGATTCCAGCGCCCGCGAGATGGCCTCGGCCCTGTCGTGCATCGCGTCGTCCTTCCCCGCGGCGATTACGTGCACGTGATACGGCGCCACGTGGGTGGGCCACTTGAGGCCCAGCTCGTCGTTGTTGTTCTCCGCGAGTAACGCCAGTGCGCGCGTGACGCCCACGCCGTACGAGCCCATGGTCACGACCCGCTGCTTGCCGTTCTCGTCAAGGACCATCAGGCCCAGCGCCTCCGCGTACTTGCGGCCTAGCTGAAAAATGTGACCGATCTCGACGCCGCGCGCGAGTTCGAGTGGGCCGGAACCGTCCGGGGCCTCGTCACCAGCGCGCACGTCGGCAGCCTCGATAATGCCATCCGCCTCGAAGTCCCGGCCTGCGGTGAGGTCGAATACGTGCTTGCCGGGCGCATCGGCTCCCGTAATCCAGCGCGAACCGGGCACGATGCGGGGGTCAAGCAGGTACGGAAGGGTCGCGTCTTCGTCACTCAGGAACTCGACGTCCGCGGGCCGGGCCTGCGGCCCGAGAACACCGGGGCCGATGTAGCCCTTGACCAGCTCGGGGTGCTTCTTGATATCGTCGTCCGTCGCGGGCTCAACCGTCGCTGGGGCGAGTGCCGCCTCCAGGCGAGTCATGTCCACCCCACGGTCACCTGGCAGTCCCACTACCAGAAGCCCCCGCTCCCCTGCGGGGTTGGTCGCGGCGATGACGATGTTTTTGAGGGTGTCCGCGGCCTCCCAGGGACGGTCGGCGCGGGGGTGCTGAGCGTTGGCAACGTCAACGAGCGAGGCAATGGTCGGTGTGTGGGGCGTGTCCTCGATGTGCGCGGCGGGGGCATCGGACCAATCGATGGAGTCCGGAACGGGGGTCGTGACGGCCTCGACGTTGGCCGCGTAGCCGCCGGCCGAGCGCACGTAGGTGTCCTCACCAACCGGCGTGGGGCTCAGGAACTCCTCAGACTTCGAGCCGCCCATGGCTCCCGACGTCGCGGTAACGATGACGTATTCCAGCCCCATGCGATCGAAGATGCGCACATACGCCTCGCGCTGCGCCTGGTACGAGGCCTCTAGCCCCGCATCGTCCATGTCGAAACTGTACGCGTCCTTCATGATGAACTCGCGGCCGCGCAGGAGGCCCGCGCGCGGACGGGCCTCGTCGCGGTACTTGTTTTGGATCTGGAAGATCGTCAGCGGCAGGTCCTTGTACGAGTTGTACAGGTCCTTGACGAGCAGCGTGAACATCTCCTCGTGGGTGGGCGCGAGCAGCATGTCCGAGCCCCTGCGGTCCTGAAGCCGGAACAGATTGGGACCGTACTCGGTCCAGCGGCCGGTGATCTCGTAGGGCTCCCTAGGGAGCAGAGCCGGGAAGTGCACCTCCTGGGCGCCCGCGGCCTCCATCTCTTCGCGCACTATTCGCTCAACCTTGGCGAGTACCCGCAGGCCCAGAGGCAACCACGTGTAGATGCCGGGCGCGGCGCGCCGGATGTAGCCAGCGCGTACCAGGAGTTTGTGAGAGGCGACCTCCGCCTCAGCGGGGTCTTCTCGGAGCGTGCGGAGGAAGAGGGTAGACATGCGCAACATGCTGGTAATCCTACTGGCGTGAGGGACTCACGGAGGCACGATGCTCGGGTACCTGCCGCGCATGAGTCGAGGTCGGCGCGGGCTCAGGAACGACGACGGGCGCGGCCCCGCCCCAAAAGGAGCGGAACCGCGCCCGAGCACGTAAGTGCCTCCCTAGCCGGTGAAGGTCACCTCAAGCGCGGGAGCCGCCGGGTCGACGATCACGCCCTTCGCGACACCGTCGGCGTCACCCGCGCCACCGTCAACAACCTCAAACGTGACGGTGTTGCCGGAGATCGTCGCGGGGTACTCCACCCACGCAGCCCCGAGGTGCTTGTAGAGCGTCGTCACTGGCGACGGCAGCCCCAGGGTCACGGTTGCCGTGGATCCCGTTTCAACAGCCAACTCGAAGGAGGCCGCACCGTACGGGGCGGTCACTCCAGCGGGAAGAGCTCCGACCGACGCCACGTCGCTCACGAGCGAGACCGTGTCGATCAGGTCCTTGCCCGCCGCAGGAGTACCCGTGACGGAGAACCCGATGTTGCCCAGCGTCGTGCTGGCCGTGGTGGTCGATGCGTCAGTGCCGGTGCCGCAGTCGTCACCGCAGCCGGCCGTGGGGTGATCGGCGTTCAGCAGTATGTTGTCGATGGGCAGGCCCGCGATGGAGTTGTTGACGAGCCAGCCGTACCGGTTTCCGCCAACTTCTGCGGGAATCGTGTCAGCAGAGTTTGAAACGTCCCACTCGCCGAGCTTGCCACCTGAGGCATCGATCACCTTCATCTCCGCCGTCAAAACGCCGCCGATGTTCGTGAACTCGTGTACAACCGTGTACCAACCTGAGTCCGTGATCGTGACGGGGTTGGTGTAATCACCAAAGTACAGCGGCGCACTGGTAGCCGCACTGTTGCTTACGCCAACCTGCCACGTTCCCGTGTCCACTCCGGCTGCGTCTACATTGCCGACTGTGAAGACGAAGTCACGCTGACCGCTACCATCCGATCCGTTCGCGGCAACAGACCACTGGAATTGGCCGGTTTTAGCGGTGTCCACGTAGAAGTCGGTCGAGGTGTTCCAGCCACCTTCCGGGAACATGTCCGTGTAGCCCGCGAATCTGGTGTTCACAAAGCCATCGGTGCCGTGCGTGCCGTAGTTGGTCACGGGTGCAGCTCCGTAGAAGCAACCTGCCGCGGCCGTGACGCCATCAGTGTCGCTTGCAACCTGAGGCACGAGGTTCATCGACGTGTCTGCCGCGTCCTCGAATCCGTTGAGGTAGCTCTCGAGTGGGGCCACCGGGCTCGCCGTGACGGTAAAGACGGGGGTGTAGCCAACGAGACCATCCTCGGGTGTCGATGCCTTGAGGCTTCCGGTTCCTCCCTGTGCAGGAGCCGTGCTGATCATGACCTGAGCGGAGTCGAGGTCGGTGCCGTCGCCAGGCGCGGCGTCTGTCAGTCCCACATTGAGTGTGTTGGAAAAGCCTGACGGATCCGAGTCAGCCACCGTCTTGTTAGTGTCGTACGCAACAGCCAGAATCACCGTGTCGGGCAACATCACGCCATCCGCGGATAGGTCAAAATCCGCGTCGAAGGCAAACCCGTTCTGGCAGGCCCCTCCCGCGGCGTCGTACCATCCGGTGGTGTTGCTTGGGCATAGCACTGGATCCGAGCTGGGGCGGAAGGGTACTTGCACGTTCTGCGTCTTGGTTGCGAGTAGCGCGCCAGGCACCGTGGCATCCGTCGGGTTTACGTCGTACACATTCACGGTGACGGGGTGCGAGTAGCCCGTCGCGTCAGTAGTGACGCAGTCGCCCAAGTTCCACTGGCCGGTCTCGCACGACCAACTGTTGAGTCCCACGGTAACGGAGTCCAAAACGCGACTGTCGCCCTCGAGCGAGATCGTGTCTCCCAGTTCCTTGGTGCCGTTGGCGTGGAAGCCCTGGCTTGGCGAAGACACTATTCCAGCGTCGAGCGCAGACGAATAAACAATCGACGTCGTGGAGTCCACCACGATCGCGGTCGCTGCGCGGTCGCTGCGCTGGCGCCGGCGAGGATCGCAGTTGCGCCGAATGCAGTGACAGCTAGGGTTGCGAAAGTGGCGCGCGAGCGACGGGCCATGGTCGACATGATGGTCATCTATGTAATCCCCCAGAAGTGTTTCGTGTGCGACACGGGTGCGCCGCCCTATATGTCATCGAAACCCTACCGGAGGACGCTGAGGTTTTAGCTAATAGTGTGACAAGCATTACAGCGGAGTCCTACATATAAACAACAAATGGGATATATGGGTCGATAGTTTCGTGCCGGCGGAGACCTAGGTTCGTGAAAATCGAGTCTGGCTCCTCCATGCGACGTGTACGAGGCGACCTGAAGAATTACACCGGATTGTTGAGAAAGTCACAAGTTCCAGAAGGAGTTGAAAGGCAGGATGGCGGGGCTGGCCATCCGGCTCGCGTCATCCGCCTGCACCATCCGGCTGACGACCCGCAGTCGGAGAGTTATCCGAATGGCTGTCACGTGCGTCCAGAATGATCTCTAGGTTGCGGGCGATCGTAGTCACCACGTCGACTGCTGTTCTATCACTTGCCTTCCGGCTGACCTTGAGTCCAAGCCATGGGACCTGGCGCGCTGCTTCGATCGCAGCGGCGACATGCATGCCGTCGAGGATTGATCGCGACAAAGGATCAGTCTCGACTATCGGCGGGTGCGTGTCTGTCCATGCGGTGCCGTAGGGACCATCCGCCGATGCCGCTCCCGAGAGCGTCAGTCCTGCGAGGTGACCACTTTCGGCTGCCTGCGCTATCTGCTCCGTGACAGCGTCAGCATCTCTCAACTCGATCGCGGAACGCCCCCAGTTCATCCACAGGTCCACCTGACCCGATGCCCTCTCGAGCGCCTCGATCTCTTCTTGCAGTGCGAGGAAGCCCTTTTCAAAACGGTGCCCGTCCCGCACAGCGTCGCAGTGTTCGATGACAAGGCGCGCTTCACCCCAGTCCCAGCTCGTGAGCTCGTCCAACGACCTCGCGAAGGCATCGCGGTCGCCGGAACCGCGAGGCGCAGTGTGGATCGCGATGAAGGAGACCTCCGCGGGACTGTGCTCCGCGAGTGTGTGGACGTCAGCGTTGAGCAGCTTCAGGTCGGCAACTGCGGCTAAGCGACCTTCTGGTTCGCCCGAAGCAAGGCCGTAACCGGGCGTCGCTGCGCATCGACGCATGACCCAGGGAAGCGCAGTCAGAGACAGTTGCGCGCCTGAGGGTACGTTGTGGAGGAACCAACCCGAGTCGTGGGGATGCAGCCCCCCGAGCCATGGCACCTCCAGGCCCCCGACCGACGGCAGCGCGCATAGCGCGGGGAGAAGCTCGGCCTCGAACGCCGGGTCCCATTGCGTGTGCGCTGGGGAGGCGGCGTAGGCGCTAATCAGAAGTAACGGATGCATAAGCACGGCGAGCCGTCACTGGATGAGGTGTCGGTGGGCTCGCGTGTAGCGGTAGTAGTCCGCGAGCTGCAGTCGGGATGCGGCTGCGTCATCGACGAGCACGGTGACGTGTGGGTGGTGTTGCAAGATGGTCGCCGGCCACAGTGCGGAGACCGCACCCTCCACCATCTGATGCACCGCTTCGGACTTGACTGCACCGGTAGCGACGAGCACGATATGCCGTGCCTGCATGATCGTGCCGAGACCTTGAGTAATGCAGTGCCGCGGCACGGCGTCGACGTCTCCGTCGAAGAACCTTGCGTTGTCGCGCCGCGTCTGCATCGTGAGGGTCTTGACGCGAGTTCGCGACGCGAGCGAGGATCCCGGCTCATTGAACGCGATGTGACCGTCCGTGCCAATGCCCAGGATCTGCAGGTCCACTCCCCCTCCCCGACACATCGCTTCTTCAAAATCACGGCAGGCCTTGCCGAGATCGCTGGCATTCCCGTCGGGTCCACTGACGGTTCCCGGAGTGAAGTCCACCCTTGAAGCGAAGTCATCGTCAATCACCGTCCGGTACTGACCTGGGTGACCATCGGGTAGGCCCACATACTCGTCGAGGGTGAAGGCGCGGGAACGGGCGAAGGACACCTCGCCTCGGTCGACCCGCTCGGTGAGGGCATCGTAAATACGGAGCGGGCTAGAGCCGGTGGCAAGACCAAACACTGCGTCTGGCTTTACAGCAAGTAATTGCGCGATGTCGTCTGCGACGAGCTCACCAATGGTCTCATCGGGGGTGATGATGATTTCCACTAACTTTCCTCTCTTATTGCCTCAACGAACCAAGACGTGATCGTCGACGGGTGAGTGATGGCGGTGCCCACGCAGACGGCGAACGCGCCGGCATCTCGCGAGGCAACTGCGGCGGCGGGCGAATGGATGCGCCCCTCGGCCACAATCGGCAGGTGGCAGTGCTCGCGGATCTGAGCAATCAGCTCGAGGTCGGGCCCAAGCGTCTTGGGACGTTCGCCGGAATAGCCGGAAAGGGTTGTGCCGAGAACGTCGGCGCCGCCGCTCTCAGCGGTGACGGCATCCGCAAGGGAGCCACAATCTGCCATGACCAGCACATCGTGCGTCTCGCGCAGTTGCGAGATCGTTTCGGCCAGGGTGAGACCGTCCGGTCGCAGCCGGCGCGTTCCGTCGAGAGCGACGATATCGGCACCGGCGTCGGCGACTGCGCGTGCATGGGCAACGGTCGGGGTGATGAACACGTCAGATTCACCGTCCTTCCAGAGGCCAATCACCGGCACCGGGAGCGCTGCACCCGCACGGATGTCGTCAAGGCCTTGTAGCCTGATCCCCACTGCTCCCCCGCTAATTGCGGCCTGCGCGACCTGCACCATAGTTCGCGGATCGCGCATCGCCTCGCCGGGGTACGCCTGACACGACACGATGAGACCGCCGTCGAGACGTGTGAGAACGTCGGATGCTTTGTACCTCACGTTCTTTCACCCGCCAATGTCTTCCAGACCGATGTCGCGGCACCCCTCAGCGGAGCATCTGCGCCGAGCGTGCCACGAACCACAGGAACGTCACCTAAGACGTCGATGACTTCGTGCCGAAAGGACTCCACCATCGGTTTCCACCATCGTGAGCCGATCTCTACTACTCCCCCCGTCACCACCACGCGATCGGGATCCAGCAGTGTCACGGCCGCAGCGACGGCGCGGCCGACGACGGCCGCAGAGTCAGCAAGCGAACGCTGAGCGAGGCGATCGCCTTCCTCTGCACGGGCTGCAACAGCGCGACTGTCCGTGGCCCCCTCGTCGCCGCCGAGCCAGAGATATTGCCGGTGCAGGCCGACGCCCGACCCGATAGCCTCGAGGTGACCCATTCGCCCGCATGGACAGCGCAGATGCTGGGCGCCTGGCGTGGGCATATGCGCAATCTCGCCCGCGACGTGGCGCGCACCGCGCAGAACTCGGCCATCAATGATGATCCCGGCCCCGACTCCGGTACCTACGGCAACCACAAGCGCACTCAAGGCACCTAAAGCGGCCCCGTGGTAGAACTCGCCGATAGCATGGGCGTCTACGTCGTTCTGAACGAGCACGAGACACTCCGTGGCCAGACTCGCGCCCAGGGCGACGCGGAGCATCGCCGCGAGCGGCGTCCCTGCCCATCCGGTCATGGTATCTGTAGACGACACGATGAAGCCTGCATCAATGTCAACGACGCCAGCCGTAGCGACTCCTGCCCCACGAAGCGATACCGGCGGGTCCGCACGGTCAATCAGAACCGCCGCGAGGGCCGCTACCTTATTCACCACAGCCTGGGGCCCTTCTGTGGCCGGCGTCCGGTCCGTTACCGAATCCACGATACGACCGGACTCGTCCGCTAGCGCCACTGCAGTCTTGGTGCCTCCGATGTCGACAGCCAGCACAACATCGGGCATTAGGCCACCTGGTCGGGCAACAGTTCGAGACCACCGAGGACGCTGCGGATCCTGTCGACTGCGGCAGCGTCGAGCGACTGAGTGGGGAACGCCATCGTCGCGTGTTCGATCAGTCCGCGGGCCTGCATGGCGGCCTTGAATGCACCAACGCCGGTGGCATCACCCGACAGACCGGTCGGCTGGAACACGATCTCGAAGACCCGGTTGAGGTGCTCTTGTTCGGTGCGGGCGGCGGTCCAGTCGCCACGGGACGCGGCCTCCCACAGTCGGACGTAGCCAGCCGCTTCCACATTCGCCAGGCCCGGGACGACGCCGTCGGCGCCCACGAGCGCCATGGCGTCAACGACGACTTCGTGGCCAGTGAAGATCTGGAGCGGGTGCCCGGCCGCGTTGTTAGCGGCAACGAGCCGGCGGAACCCCACGTCATCGCCAGACGAGTCCTTCACTCCTGCGATGACTCCGTCGAGGCCGAGGGTAATGAGCAGGTCGGTGGACAGGCGCGAGTGAACGCGGACGGGAACGTCATACGCCCACAGCGGCACGTCGAGTCCAGCGGCGATAGCGCGGAAGTGCGACTCGACCTCTGCTGTCGAGTTCAGCGTGTACAGCGGCGCCGTCGTCACGATCGCGTCAATGCCAGTGGCCGCAAGCCGACGCGAGGTTTCGAGAATTCGAACTGACGTGAGTTCGATCGCGCCCGCGATGATCGGCACACGTCCGGCCGTTGCGCTCACAATTGTGCGCGCGATGTCCACCCGTTGGTCGTCGGTGAAATACGCAGTCTCCCCCGTCGAGCCAAGAGCAAATAGACCGTGTACTCCAGCGCCGACGAGGTGGTCGACCAGACGTTCGAGGGAAACATGGTCGATCGTGCCGTCAAGAAGCAGTGGCGTCGCGACCGGAGGGACGACTCCGGCAAATTGGGGGGCGGACACAGCGGTTGATGCAGAGGTCATGAGGGTCTCCAGGTAGGGGGTGTGGTTCAACTGACAGTGGTCGGCTCGAGCAACGAGGGCGAAGCGCCCAGGAGGGTGCGGGTGTAGTCATCCGTGGGGTTCTCGAACACGCGTGCGGCGTCGCCGAACTCGACGACGCGGCCTTTGTTCATCACCACGATCTCGTCTGACAAGTAGCGGACTGTTTGGATGTCGTGCGAGATGAAGACCATCCCGAGGCCGAGTTCATTTTTCAAGTCGGTCAGCAAGTTGAGAATTTGTGCGCGCACTGACACGTCAAGGGCCGAGGTCGGCTCGTCAGCGACGATGACCTGTGGGTTAAGAGCGAGGGCGCGAGCGATGGCCACACGCTGTCGTTGGCCGCCTGAGAGCTGGCCGGGGAGTGCCTCAAGAGCAGACGCGGGCAGACCCACCATCGAGACGAGGTCCCGTACTCGCGCTTCGCGCTCAGATCTGGTGCCGATGCGGTGTACCTGTAGGGGATCCAGAAGCGCATCTCGAATCGTCATCCGCGCGTTCAACGCGGTTGCCGGGTCCTGGAACACGACGGAGAGGATGCGCCCGAGGCGCCGGCGTACATCGACCGTAAACGAACGTACCGAATCTCCGGCGAACATCACTTGACCTGAGGTCGGGCGCTCCAGGCCGACGAGCACCTTGGCAGCGGTCGACTTGCCAGAGCCAGACTCGCCCACAATGCCGAGTGTCTGCCCGCGCTGCACCTTCAGGGTCACCCCGTCCAACGCGTCAACATATCTGCTCGCGCGGGGGCCGCCAGTGCGCGTCTTGAACCGCACGTGCACGTCCTGGAGTTCGATGACGGTCTCGCTCATTGTCCTGCTCCGATCGGCTCGACCGGTGCATCGTCTGGATGCGCGGCGTAGTAGTGGTCAGTTCCCTCGATCCGGCGTCTCACCGGCATCACGTCTGTACCGCGCCTTGGATTCGACGAGCGTGGGGCGAACCGATCTCCCGCGGGGAAGTCGCGAGGTGACGGCACGGTACCGGGCACCTGGTGCAGGCGGTCCGATCCAGATTCGATCGACAGAACCGCGCCCAGAAGCCCCCGGGTGTACTCGTGCACCGGTTGGCTGAGCAGGTCGGCCGTGGGCGCCTGCTCGACGACCTGTCCCGCGTACATGACGGTGATGCGGTGGGCAAGTTCTGCTACCAGCGCCAGGTCGTGCGACACGAACATCATCGCGAACCCGAGTTCTTCCCGCAGCCCGTTGAGCAGGTCCACGACCTGCGCTTGAACGGTAACGTCCAGAGCAGTCGTCGGCTCATCTGCGATGACCAGCCTTGGATCACGAGTGAGCGCCATGGCTATCAGCACTCGCTGGCGCTGTCCACCGGACAGTTCGTGAGGGTACGACTTGAGCGTGCGCTTCGGGTCGAGTCCAACCAGCTCTAGTAGATCTTCCGCCGTGCGGGTACCGCCGCGCGAGGTGAGCTGCTTCAATTGCGAGCGGATCAACATGGCGGGGTTCAGCGAACTCAGGGCATCCTGGTAGATCATCGCGATGTCGTTGCCGCGCAGGGCGTTGCGCTGCTTGTTTGACATAGCCAAAAGATCCTCGCCATCGAACAGGATGCGTCCGCTGATCGTCGCACGCGAATCGAGCAAGCCCATGATGGCCAGTGCAGTGATGGACTTGCCGCATCCGGACTCGCCGACCAGCGCCATAGTCTCGGACGGGCGCACGGTGAAGTTCACGTGGTCCACGACGTCAACATCGCCGTGTCGTGGGAACGAGATGCAGAGGTCCTGTACATCCAGCAACGGCTTCGTGTCGCTTTGGTACACGAGTCGGTCTTGCCTCGACAGTTCCCTTTCTCGTAACTGCGCCAGACGCTCATCAAGCGGGATGATGCTCGTGGCAGCCACCATTCCCACAGGTGCGACTCCGGCTTCGCCACGTAATGGCGGGCCTTCGAGTTCAAGCACATCGACACCCGCGGCGACCTCGGCTGGTGTGGCGCCTTGGTGCAGTGGTGCCTGTGCCTCCTCGAGATCCAGCGTGGACTCCTCGGTCGAGGCGGCGTTCACGGTGACGCGGCGTGCGCGGGGCGAGATCATGGCGTCTGTCATTCCTTCGGCGAGAATGTTCAGGCTCAGCACCGTAAGCATGATGACCAGGCCCGGGAATACTGTCGCCCACCAGGCGCCGCTCATCACGAGGTTGCGGCCCGCCGCGATCACGTTGCCCCACGAGGGGTCGGGTTCGGGGACTCCTGCTTGGATGAATGACAGGGAGGCTTCGAACACGATCGCGTCTGCGACGAGCACCGTGGTGAACACCAAGATTGGGGCGAGGGTATTGCGCGCGACGTGCTTGGCGATGACCCGGCCGGTGCGGGTTCCCATTACTCGGACCGCGGAGACATAGTCCTCGCCGTATTGATCGATCACGTTGGCGCGAATCACGCGTGTCAATTGTGGCGTGTAGAGGAACGCGATGGTCAGTACCAGTACGGGAAGCGACTGTCCGAAGACGGCGACGAATACCGCGGCGAGGGCGATGCCAGGGAACGACATGATGACATCGAGGATCCGCATGAGTGTCTCGGCGATCCAGGTGCGTCCGGTTGCGGCGATTGTTCCCAGCACCGCGGCGACCACGAGTGCGATCGCTGTCGCACCGAGGCCGATCGTCAGCGAGTAGCGAGCGCCGTAGATCAGCCGGGACAGAATGTCTCGCCCCTGTCGGTCAGTCCCGAACCAGTGCTCGAGGCTCGGTGGCCGCACGGGCGGCCCAGATGTGAGGGGGTCATATGGAGCGATGACCGGTGCCAAGATGGCGACGACAACAATGACAAGGAGGAAACCAAGCGCGATCATTGTGCCGACCGATAGTCCGCCGAGTCGCAGACCCGGTGTGGAAAGACGTTCAGTTAGTTTGCGTCGCATGTCACACCGACCTAATCCGGGGGTTGAGGACCACGTACAGGAGGTCAACGATGATGTTGATCACGATGAAGGCCAGCGCCACTGCCAGCGTCACCGCCTGTACGAGGTTTGGTTCGTTGTTGGTGATGCCGTTGAGGATGAGGGTTCCCATCCCTGGTAGGGCGAAGATGATCTCGATGACGATGGCGCCTCCGAGCAGGTAGCCCACGCGCAGGCCGAGCACCGTCACGGGAGTGATCAGTGCGTTGCGCAGCACGTTGCGGCCCACGACGATGCCGCGTGGCACGCCGGCGCCAAGGGCTGTTCGCACGTAGTCCCGGTCGAGTTCTTCGACCATGGAGGTGCGAACGACCCGTGATAGTTGCCCGATCACGGGGATGGCCAGAGCGATGGAGGGAAGCGCCATTCGAGCCAGCCACCCGGCAGGGTCTTCCGTGAGCGGGGGGAGCGGACCAGAGGCGGGCAGCAGACCCAATCTGAGCGTGAAGAGCTGGATCATCAGGATCGCGAGCCAGAAGGATGGCGTCGACAGCGACGCGATCGACACGATGCGGATCAACTGATCGGGCCAGCGGTCACGGAAGACGGCGGCCGTAACACCGAGGATAGCCGCAAAGATGACGGCGATGATGAGCCCCAGGAAGGTCAGTTGCAACGTGATGGGGAATGCCCGACTCAGCTCATCGCCGACGGGAAGCTGGCGGGCGGAGTAAGTGCCGAGATCACCGTGAAGTAGTCCGGCCAGGAAGGAGAAATACTGGGTGAAGAACGGGTCATTCAGGCCCATCATCTCGCGGTAGGCCTCACGCGCCGGTATAGATGCGCCTTCTCCCAGCGCGGTCATGGCCGGGTCGACCTTGGAGAACGACATCACGAAAAACACTAGGAAAGTGATGCCGAGGATCATCAGCGGTAGTTGCAGCAGCCTGCGGCCGATGAGTCGGAGCATATTCGACACAGTAGGTGTCCTTCCGCGTCGTTGAAGGGGTATGAAGATGGAGCCGGCCGGGGCGGTGCTTACGCGCCCCGGCCGGGGGCACTACTTTGTGACGCCGACGTCGAGGAACGACAGCCCGGTCGTGGGAACCGGTGCGAACCCGACCAACTGGTCATTGTTCCAAGCAGTGGGCAGCTTGCGGTGGAAGAGCGGGTACAACGGCACCTGCTCCGACATCAGGTCGAACGTCTCGTTCCACTTCGCCTGCTGCTCGTCACCTGAAAGGCGCACAGCCTCGTCCATGGTCCCGAGCAACTGCTTGTACTCCGGGGTGTCGGCCCAGCGGAAGCGATCGTTCAGCCACACGTTGTCGCCGAACCACCAACGCATCAAGATGTCCGCGTCGTTTCCGAACACCGACGGGTCGCCCGGGGCGATCATCACCTGGTAGTCGCCGACGTCAACCTTGCCGTACTGAGCGGAGGACTGCCCGATGTCGAGCGTGGTCTGGATACCGACGGCGTCCAGCGACTCCTTGATGAGCGGTGCAACCTCGCGCACCCAACCGGTGTCGGTCATCAGCAGCGTGAGGTTCAGGTCGCTCACTCCGGCTGTTGCCAGGAGATCCTTCGCCTTTTCAGGGTCGTACGTGTAGACGGTCGATGCCTCGTGATAGTTCGGGTGGTCCTTCGGAAGGAAGGAGGTCGCGGCCTCGGCGTTGCCGAGCATTCCGGTTGAGATGATCTTGTCCATGTCCAGTGCGTAGAAGAGAGCCTGACGCACATTCGGATCGTCGAACGGGGCTTGCTCGGTGTTGAACATCATGAACAGCAGCCCGAAGGACTGCACAGTCTCGACGTCTACAGTCGAAGCCAGTGTGTCGACGTCGATATAGGGCACATCTTCGATTGCCTCAACCGTTCCAGATGACATCGCGGTGACTCGTGCGGCCGGATCGGCCAGCAGGTTCCACGTCATGCCAGCAGCCAATGCAGGCCGCGGCCCGTTGTACGCGTCGTAGCGTTCGAACACGAGCGAGTCGTCGGGGACTGCAGAGACCAGCGAGTACGGACCGCTGCCTACGGGGTGCGCACCGAAGTCCTCGGGGTCCGCTTCCACTAGAGCCTTAGGGACGACCTTGACGACGTCAAGACGTTCATTGAAGAGCGAGAATGGGTATTTGGTGGTGATCTTCACCGTGTCCTCATCGACGGCTTCGACCGTGTCGATAAAGTCAATGAAGCTGGCGAAGAATCCGCTGGTCTCGGGGTCCATGGTCCGCTCGAAGCTGAACACGACATCCTCAATCGTGACAGGGTCGCCGTTCTGGAACGTGGCACCCGAGCGCAGGTCGATCTCGTACGTGGTGTCGTCCACCTGGGTCGGCATTTCGGCGGCGAGCGCGGTATACGGCTCACGGGTCACCGGGTCAAGGCCAACAAGACTCTCGAAGATATGCCAGTTCGCAGCAACCGTGATCGCGCCAGAAGCCAGCATCGGGTCGAAACTGCCGCCCAATGAATATGACATACCCGCTTGGATCGTTGCGGCAGGGTCAACGTCACCTGAGGTGGCAGTCTCCGTGCTGGGGTTGGGATTGAGGCTGGCGTCATCGGAGCCGCTACACGCGGCCAGAACGAAGGCCAGGGTCACTGCAGTTGCGGCTGTGGCCATCACTTTTCTCGCGCCTCTGCGGGAAGTTGTGCGGTACATGTGTGTACTCCTTGGTTGGAAGAAGACGCCCTCCTGAACATCGGACGTCTGATGTACTATAAACACATCGGGTCGTCCGACACAATGAGTGAAACCATATTGTTACTTCTGAATGGAGTTCAGGGTATGCCCCCCATCGACCAGCGAGAATCTCAGATGCGGCGCTATACAACAGCGGACCAGATCAAGCAATTGATCCTCCGCGAGAACCTACGGCCGGGCGACCACCTTCCCACAGAAACTGAGCTCCGCGAGACCCTCAATGTGTCGCGATCGTCGGTGCGAGAGGCGATTCGGACGCTGGCGACATTGGACATCGTGGACGTACGCCACGGGCACGGCACCTATGTAGGAGCCATGTCCCTCGCGCCGATGGTCGAGGCGCTAGTGTTCCGGGGGGTGCTCTCACCTGGCGGCTCTCTGGACGCACTGCGCGAGGTTGTAGAAGTGCGCCTGGCGCTGGATCTGTCGATGGCGGAGAACATCGTTGCGGCAACGACCGAGGGTGCCGCGCCGGCGCTTCGCGTGCTCGTGGCCGAAATGGTGGAGAAGGCGGCGCGTGGCGAGACTTTCCTGGAGGCTGATAGGTGCTTCCACACTGCGATGTTCGCGGCTATGGGTAATCGCCTCACAGAGCAGCTTGTCGGCGCGTTCTGGGATGTGCACACCGCCGTGCTTCCGCAGTTGGGCCTGGCGTTGCCCGCGGACTTACGGCAGACCGCCAAAGCTCACGGCAGCATGCTCGACGCAGCACTGAGTGGTGACGTCGACGCGTACCGCCGTGCCGTCGTCGAGCACTACCAGCCACTTCAGCGTGCACTTGCGGCGGCATCATGAGCGTGCCTACTCCGCTCCGCTACGGCATCGTCGGCGCGGGATACTTCGGCCGCGAGTTCGCGCGCATTCTTGCCGACATCCCGAATGCGATGCTGGTCGGTGTCTACTCACCCGGCAGCGGAGCAGCGCTTGCCGACGAGGCGAACTGCGCCGATGCGGCAGACCTCGCGGAACTGCTCGATGAGATCGACGTCGTCATTATCGCTTCGCCAAACTACGCCCATCTCGAGCCGGTGATCGCCGCGGCATCGCGCGGGGTGCACGTCTTCTGCGAGAAGCCCGTCGCTCTCTCCTACGCGGAGTGTGACGCGATGGTCGCGGCCTGCGAGCGCGCCGGCACGCTGTTCATGGCGGGCCACGTGCTCCATTTCATGCCGGGAATCGAACGCGCCGCAGAGCTCGTGGACAACGGTGCCATCGGCACGCCCATCGTGGGGCGCGCGGTGCGGACGGGGTGGGAAGACGGCACCCGCGCACCGGGATGGAAGAAGACTCGCGCACTCTCAGGTGGCCACCATTTCCATCACATTCACGAACTCGACGTCCTGCAACGCCTCATGGGGGCTGCAGATACGGCAACGATGATCACCGGACCGGTGCCCCAGGCCGGATCTCGCGTTGGTGATGAAGACCCGATTCTGTTGGCGACACTCACCATTCCTGACGCGCGCTACGCGTCCCTCGAGTGGGGATCGGTTCACCGCAACCCACAGCACTACATCGAGGTGCAAGGGACTGTTGGGCACCTCAGAATTGACATGCATGACGTCGGAATCACCGTTCACGGGATGGATCGGACAGAACGATTCCCGCTCCACGCCAGTACCGAAGTCGATGCCGAACGGACGCGCAACAATCAGGCGACAACGTCTGGGGGCGGAGTGACCTATGGCGATGCTTCCCACCGTCCGCCCGAATGGCTCCGGGCGGGCATGCTCCGCGAGTTGGAATACTTCGATGGATTGATTCGAGGAACCATACCCATGACGGCGTCGTGGGCGTCGCTTACTGACGGCACTGCAGCCAGATCGTCGATAGCGACGGCAACCGCGCTCACTCGTGCCGCCGTGTCGAGACGGACGGTCCGTGTCAGCGACATCACCGGCGCGGCGTCATCGTGACGGCCGTTAACGGCATGCCCGGTGTCGTGCCTCACCTCAACACCACAACGGTTTGGCTACGCAGTGGCGAAGTCAGCACGAGGGCAACAAATCCTGGGTCCGCCGGACGAGAACATCGCCCCAGTTAGAACATCCCCAGTTAGAACATCACTGTGGCGAAGGTCCCCACCTGCGTGAACCCCACCGCGCGATACCCCGCTATCGCGGGGGCGTTGAAGTCGTTTACGTACAGCGACACGGTTGGCGCGATCGACGCGCGTACGCCCTCCACCACCGCCGCCATGCCCGCCTTGGACAGCCCGCGCCCTCGTGCCGCCGGGTGCACCCACACTCCTTGAACTTGCGCCACCTTGCCGCCCACGGCTCCTACGTCAGCCTTAAACACCACTCGGCGCCGTCCCTCCAACTCGCCGTACTGCAGGAACACGCGTCCCGCGCGGATCAGCGCACTTAGACGGTCCTCGTAGGCAGCGCGGCCATGGCGCATCGGGTCGTAGCCCACCTCGCCAATAAACATGTGGACGGACGCGGGAAGCAGCTCGTCATAGTCGGACAGCGACGCGCAGCGCACCGCAGTCAACTCCAACCCGGAGCCATCGCTTGAGACGTGGCGGGGGCCGGTGGTGATCGCCATGGATAACTGGCGCGGTCGCACCTCGCGCGCGGGCCCCCACCAGGGCTCCACCCGGCCCCACAGGTCCAGCATCAAATCAGCGCTGCCCACGATCGCTGCGGGGCGGTTGAGCCGCCCCACCATTGCGGCCGCCACCTCCGCGCGAACGTCGTCGCCACCCGCAGCATCGGCCGCGGAAGGGATCAACGCAGTGAGGTTGGCACCGCCCCAGATGACGCCGATGCTCTCGCGGCCCATCCCCGGCAGTCCGCGCCCTCCTCGGCGCTTCACGGACCATAAATACGGGGGGACGATGCCTGAGTCGCGCGCCGTCTCAAGGTGCATTGCAAGCACCGCGTTCGCGGCTGGGTCCGCCGCGCACCACTCAAGTGCCTGAGCGACGTCGCGCCGCTGCAGGGGCGCCAGCGAGTGCTGCGCGCGCCTGAGCAGCGAATCCGTCATTTACCGGCCATCACCTGCGGGAACGAGCCCTCGACGGGCTCCATGGTCTCGGCGAGCTTAAGCGCCTCTTCGATGAGCGTCTCCACGATGTCTTTCTCGAGAACGGTCTTGATGACGTCGCCCTTGACGAAGATCTGGCCTTTGCCATTGCCCGATGCGACGCCCAGGTCAGCCTCGCGGGCCTCGCCGGGTCCGTTCACCACACAGCCCATGACGGCGACGCGCAACGGCACCTCCATTCCCTCAAGTCCAGCGGTGACCTTCTCCGCGAGCTCGTAGACGTCCACTTGAGCGCGTCCACACGACGGGCACGAGACGATCTCGAGCTTACGGGGGCGCAGGTTAAGACTTTGCAGGATCTGGATGCCGACCTTGACCTCCTCCACGGGAGGCGCGGAAAGCGACACACGGATGGTGTCGCCGATGCCCTGGCTGAGTAATGCACCAAAAGCGGTGGCGGACTTGATGGTGCCCTGGAAGGCGGGTCCCGCCTCGGTCACGCCCAAGTGCAGCGGCCAGTCGCCG
>Ga0307486_1001522_pt1 | contig 17580 bp, 14 predicted proteins | sample CBIW02metaG_FD_203663 | JGI IMG/M metagenome (GOLD analysis project Ga0307486, IMG submission 203663) | Sea-ice brine microbial communities from Beaufort Sea near Barrow, Alaska, United States - CBIW 0.2 | ecosystem: Environmental > Aquatic > Marine > Coastal | place: USA: Alaska | collected... | reverse complement strand
TCCAGCGCTTTGCCCAGCTGCACCGACGATTCGTTTATGCGCCCGGCTTTGCGGTGCCGCTGCACTGGCTCACGGTGCTGCCTCTAGCCATTCTGCGATCGCTTGGGCATCTTGTGGCTAAACGGCCAACGGCGGTTGCTGGCGAGTTCGCTGCAGCGTTCGCGGCAATCTTCGACGGCGGTGTTGTCGCGGCGAGGCGCAACCTCAAGCGCAACAAGAAACTTGGTTTCGGGGCTGTTGACCCCTTGCGGATGACCTGGGCGGAGCTTCGCGAATTGCGCGCCCACGAGCGTGCCGGCGATGCTCCCGATGCGGCGTTCGAGGTCACTCGTCCCCGCTTATTCAGCGACGGTGGCGCGTGGGTTGTTCTGCTCGCCGGTGTTGCTGGCGTTGTCAGTTTTTCCCGTTTTGTAGAGGTGCAGGCGCTGACCGGGGGAGCGTTGCTCCCTCTCTCGTCTAGCGTCTCCGAGTTGTGGAGTCATGTCGGCTACGGCTGGAATGACCTAGCGCAGCAGGTGGTGGCGGCGGATCCCTTTGCCGCCGTTCTCGCGGTGCTGGGTTCGCTGACTTTCTGGAATCCGTCGTTCAGTATTGTCGTGTTGTATCTGGTGGCGCTTCCGCTTGCTGCACTTTCGGCGTGGCTCTGTGCGGCATCCATTTCGGAGCGCGCGTGGGCACCGATGGTTGCAGCCGTGGCGTGGACACTCGCCCCCAGCTTCCTCATGTCGCTTGGCGAGGGGCAACTCGGCGCTGTGCTCGTGCACATCCTGCTCCCGTGGCTCGTATTGGCGGTCTTGCGTGCAGCCCACAACTGGGCGATGTCCGCCATCGCGGCGTTGCTCTTCGCGGTCATTGCGGCGTCAGCACCGAGCATCATCCCTGCGCTGCTCATTGCATTGTTGGCCTGGGTTGTTGCGCACCCGAAGTCGTCACACCGTCTGCTGTGGATCGTGATTCCCACCGCAGCGTTGTTCGCTCCGCTGATTGTGCAGCAGGTGGCGCGGGGAACAGCATGGGCAATTTTCGCCGACCCAGGTCTGCCGGTTGCGCGTGTCGCGTCGAATGGCTGGCAGCTTGCGATCGGAAGCGTCGTTCCTGGCTCGAACGGCTGGAGTGCATTCCTCTCGACGTTGGGCCTCAACGACCAGTACGGCCCGCTCGTGGTGGCACTCCTCCTAGCGCCCTTTGCGGTACTCGCCCTCATGAGTCTTTTTGTTCCGGGAACTCGTCGAGCGGTTCCATCGCTTGCGCTCGCACTACTGGGCTTTGTAACAGCAGTAGCCTCGACCCACATCTCGGTAAGCACCGCCGGAGAGTCCTCCGTTGTGCTGTGGGCTGGGGCAGCACTCAGCCTCTACTGGTTGGGGTTGTCTGGCGCGGTTGTCGTCGCATTAGAAAGCCTCGAGAAGCATGCGGCACTGCCAGCGCTAGTGGCACTCTTAGGCGTGCTGGTGCTCGCCTCGGCGCCGATGTGGTCGCTCGCGTCCGGTGTAGCTCCCGTGACCGCAAGCAACGGCAGGTTGCTCCCCGCATTCGTTTCAGCGGAGTCAGCTCAGCAGGCAGGACTTGGCACACTCCAGCTCACCGTCACTTCGGATTCGACGATCGCGGCCGACGTGCAGCGGGGTCGCGGTTCTGGACTTGATGAGCAGTCGACGGTGGCGTCGACGAACATCGAACTTTCAGTTGCAGAAAAGCAGACTGCGACACTCGCAGGAAACATTGCGTCCCTCAGTGGGTTTGATGTTGCAAGTGAGCTCGACGAGCTTCACATTGCCTTTGTCGTTCTGACACCAGACTCACGTTCGGAGACTGCGGAGACGCGCCAGCGGATCATCGAGGCGCTCGATGGCAATAGCTTGCTCAATCCGATCGGAGACACGGCTCAGGGCAACCTGTGGCACTATCCAGATCTGAGCGACTCAACAGGCTCAGTAGGCCCGAGCAACACTGACACGCAACTCGGTCGGGCGGTGCTCGTAGGGCAGGCGGTCATCGTCGGCCTCACCCTCTTACTCGCTATCCCCACCACTCGGCGGCGGCGAGTGCGCGCGGCAAAGGCAGAGAGCACCGTTACCGTGATCGAGGCGAGCAAATGACCGGCAACGATCCAACACCCGACGAGGCAGCAGCCCTGCCCGATGAACCAACAGGGTCTGAATTTGATGACGACTCTGAGTTGACGGGGGCCATCGAGCCGACGTCAAGTACTCGTCGCCCAATATCGGCGAAAGCTGCTGCAATTGTCGGGGCGCGCGTAGTCGTTGGCGTTGTGGGTATCGGAACGGCGGCCGCCGTCATTCTTGGTGCAACGTTCATCGAACTGCCTTCCCGTGCGATTTCGCCGCCGAGTGCGCTGGTGGTTCCCGTGCCCACGGCACAGCAGCTGACGTGTTTTGGCCCGCTGCTTCGGCTGTCTGATGAATCCGGTGCTGCAGCGTCGTCGGTGTTCACTCTCGGTCAAGCCATTACCCGCTTCTCGTCGAGTTCAGGAGCTGTCGAGCAGTCGCGCATTACCGCATCGGATGCCGAAACTGGTGAAGCCGTCGCTGCTCCTTTGGTTTTGAGCGCTGCCCCTGACGCGCAGTCTCCCGAAAGCTTGGTGCGACTCAGCGGTGCCCAGTCGCAGTATCTCGATTTGGGCGACTATGTTGGTTTCGCTTCAGCGGGATGCCGTGCCGTTGGCGGTGACAGTTGGCTCGTTGGCGGGTCGACGACGACGGGGCGCACGACACTCATCTCGTTGACGAATCCGACCGAAGTTGCCTCGACGGTAACTCTCGACATTTTTGATGGGCAGGGTGTGGTTTCGGCGGCCGGTACTTCCGGGATCGTGGTTCCTGCAAATGGCCAGAGGGTGCTCTCGCTGGCAGGGTTTGCTCCGGGAGTTGCCTCCCCAGTGGTGCATGTCACCAGCACGGGCGGCCAGATCACGGCTGAGCTGCAACAGTCCATCGTGCGCGGACTTGAGCCCGGCGGAGTCGAAATTGTTGGGCCGACTCAGGCTCCAACACGATCAGTGGTTATTCCAGGCGTCGTCGTGACCGACCTCGAGGCAGTGCAGGCACTGCGTGGCGTGGTCACTCAGGCTGACGACGTGATTACTGCGGTGCGCGTGTATGTTCCCGGTGACACTCCGGCGACGATTTCAGCGACGCTGACACCAGCGGATGCCGAACGTAACCCCATCACGTTCACTCTTGATTTGAGCGCGGGAGTGGTTACTGACATTCCGATTGAAAAATTAGAAACGGGCACCTATTCCCTAAGGATCGACTCGGACGAACCGATTGTTGCCGCAGCGCGCACGACCTCGGCAGTGATGGCTGGTGACGGCTCGGTAACTGCGACAGATTTCGCGTGGTTTGCGTCGAGTCCGGCACTTGACGATGACACCCAATTCACCGTCGCGCCCGGTCTGACAGCGATGCTCAATGTAGTGAATTCCGAGGACACGGCGGCGGATGTGACGTTGACTTCGTCAGCAGGAGTTGCCGATGAATTCACGATTGAGCCGAACGCTACCCTGCGTGTGCCGGTCTCAAACGGGACCACCTACACCGTTGAACACAGCGGGCGGCTGTCTATGAGCGTCACGCAGGCAGCGGATGGATTTATTTCGTCGTATGTTGTTGACCCGCAAACGCCCGGCTCATCGCCGTTGAGAGTATTTCCGTAACGGGCAACTCAGTTTTTCCGAGCGTCGGCCTTAGAAGTGCCGAAAGTGTTCGGGGGCAAGTTCCCACGGTTCTTTGCCAAGGTATTCGGCTACCGCGCGGAACACGCAACTTTCGATCAGCATTCGTCGGTGCAGGTCGTCGTCTCGGTGCAGTCTGGCCATACGTTCGATGGGCAGGCGAAAGACAATGATTCGGTGCTCATCGGCAACCACTTTCCAGCGGTCTACCTTTGTTCCTTCTGGGCTGCTGTCGGGCATGAGCCCGATCTCGAAGCGCGCTTTGGCGAGATCCTCTGGCCACATCTCTTTCAAATATTGAGCTGCAGAGGCAACCGTCAGTTCAAAGTTTCCATGACGGCTGCGCAGTAGTGGTAAATGCGGCCCCGTAACGGCAGAACGAATGCCGCGGCCATGGCGATCACGCCAATTGCCGCGCACAGAGCGTGTTGGAGTCCGCTTCGATGTTCTAGCCACGAGCCCATTCTACGGGCCGCAGTTGCCCGCCTGTGGGTGCACGGTCGTAGGCTAGGGGTCACGATGAATCAGCGCCCGTGTAGCAAGGTCTCCTGCAATCGAGAAGCAGCGGCCACTCTCACCTATGTGTATGCAGACTCCATGGCTGTTTTGGGTCCGCTGAGCTACAGCGTAGAGCCGCATAGCTACGACCTGTGCGCTCGGCATGCCGAGGGCCTCTCCGTTCCTCAGGGTTGGCAGGTCGTTCGCCATGTAGTTTTGGGGCATGAGTAAAGCGCAACCGATCGATCTCACCCCCTTCATCAAGGCCTATGACGTTCGCGGACTCGTCGGCTCTCAACTCACCGATGAGGTTGTCGGAGCGCTTGGCGCTGCATTCGTTGACGAAGTGGATGCCGCAGGCCACGACATCATCGTCGGCCACGACATGCGCGACTCGTCACCGGGGTTTGCCGCAGCGTTTTCTGCTGGTGCTCGCGCTCGCGGTGGCAACGTTGTTTTGATCGGGCTGTGCTCTACCGACGAAACCTATTTCGCATCCGGTTCGTTGGATGCTCCTGCCGCCATGTTCACGGCAAGCCACAACCCGGCAACATACAACGGCATTAAGTTCAGCCGCGCGGGTGCTCAGGGCATCAGCTTTAATACGGGCTTGAGGGCGATTCGAGATCGCGCCCAGGCCTATCTCTCGTTGGGAATTGACGCTATTGCGCATCCCGGATCGCACCGAGAGCTCGATGTTCTTGCTGGCTATGCGGGGTATCTGCGCGAACTTGTTGACCTGAGCGAGATTCGACCGCTCCGAGTTGTTGTAGATGCCGGTAACGGCATGGGCGGCATGACGGTGCCGGCGGTGCTGTCGACAGCGGCAGGACTGAGCGAGCTGCCGATCGAAATTATCCCAATGTACTTCGAACTCGACGGTACGTTCCCTAATCATGAAGCGAACCCGCTCGAGCCAGCCAACATCGTGGATCTCCAGAAGGCCGTCATCGAACACGGGGCGGATGTCGGACTCGCCTTTGACGGTGATGCCGACCGGTGTTTCGTGATCGACGAGCGCGGACAACCGATGAGCCCAAGCGCAGTGGCTGCGGTCGTTGCATTGCGCGAAATTCAGCGCGTACGGGCGCTGCAGCCGGAGGGCGACATCCACGTCATCCACAACCTCATCACCTCGCGCATTGTTGCGGAGACGATCGAGGCCGCCGGTGCGATTGCGGTGCGCACCAATGTTGGCCACTCGCTGATCAAAGATCAGATGGCTGCGACAGGTGCCATCTTCGGCGGTGAACATTCGGCGCACTACTACTTCCGCGACTTCTGGGGCGCAGACAATGGGATGCTCGCCGCAATGCATTTGCTTGCCGAATTCGGTTCACAGCAGGAGCCCCTCTCGGTGCTCTCCGATCGCTATTCGCCCTATGCGTCGAGCGGCGAAATCAATTCGGTGGTTGAGGATGTTCCGGCAGCGATCGCCCGCATCAGTTCTGCGTTCGAGGCGGAAGCCGAGTTCGATGAGCTCGACGGCCTCACGGTGACAGGAAACACCAGCGGCGATGAGCCGTTCTGGTGGTTCAATGTGCGCCCGTCAAACACGGAGCCGCTATTGCGTCTGAACGCTGAGGCTGGTTCCGTCGATACTCTCGAAACGGTTCGCGACCGAGTTCTTGCGCTAATCCGCAGCTAGGCAGCAACCACGCGGCCCGGCGGGCCCGGCGGGCCCGGCGGGCGCGAGGTGGCTGTTTTTAGCCGCGGTTGCTTGGAAATCCCCGCGGAACGCTCGTGAGCGCTGGCCGCACGGTATCGAGGCGTGCCCGCTCCCCGGTAAGGGCAACAGTTTCGCGTTCGCGACGGAGAGCGCTGACCGCGGCGAGGAATACTTCAGCCTCGGCCTCAGGTAGCGGCGATACGTAGGCGGATGCTTCGTTGGCGAGGTTCGCGGCATGTTGGCTTCGCGTCACCGGGGTGTAACCGGGGGCGGCGACCAAATAGTGAGCGATTCGACGCGCGAGGGAATCTGGCATCTTGGCAACATCCGCAGTTCGAGCCCATTCAGCAAGCTGACCGGGAAGCTGCACGACAGGGTTGGCGAACTTCGAAACGCGCTCGTATTGACTGTACGTCCCTGCGACGAGGTCGCCGAGGCGTTGGGCGCGGATGTTGAGTAGACCGACGACTGCGGCGAGACCACCGGCCGTCATGAAAATCTCCAACACCCCGAGTAGGGCGCGGATGAAGGCGTGTCGAAAGCCGATCGCTCCGCCATCGTTGCGCACTATGCGAGCGCCGATCGCGAGCTTGCCCAGTGATTTTCCGCGGCTAAACGTCTCGACCGCTGTGGGAATCACTACAAGACAGATCACGATGACGCTCACTGTCAACGCGGTGCTGATTGCCTGATCGAGACCGATATTCGAGGCGAACGCGAATACAGCAATCATCATGCCGATGAGCACCGCTCCGTAGACGAGAAAGTCGATGATCGAACCGGCGGAACGCAAGACAAAACTTGCGGACCGAAGCTCTAATGCAACGGCTTCGCCGGTGATCAACTCGTCGGGTTCATCCTCATAGACGAAAGTGTTGCTCAGTTCTGGGCTCAGCATGACATCATTTAAGCAGATGGATCTCGACTCGTATTCAGCCGCGCACCGCGAAGAATGGGATCGGCTTGCCCAATTGGGCTCACAACACCGACTTTCTGGGGCTGAAGTCGACGAACTCATCGATCTCTACCAGTCTGGTGCCACTAACCTTTCGGCCATGAAAACGAGTGCCGGCCAGTCTGCTCAGGCGGACAGGTTGTCTCTGACTCTGAGTCGTGCACGACTGCGTTTCACCGGTGCGTCAGCAAATCTACTCAGTCAGTTGCCTCAGTTCTTTGCCGTGCAACTCCCCGCTGCGCTCTATCGAGTTCGCTGGATGTCGCTAGCGCTCGCAGCAGCAACGTTCTTCGTGGGGTTCTTGTTCGCCTGGTGGGCGATCTCTAATCCGCAGGTTCTTGCCAACTTCGGAACCCCGGAGGAGCGTGAAGCGCTCGCCAACGAAGACTTTGTCGGTTATTACTCTGAGTACTCTGGCGGTTCCTTTACGGGCTTCGTGTGGACTAACAATGCGTGGATTGCGGCGCAGAGTGTCGCATTCGGCATCGTTGGCGTCTATGTTCCCTATCTCATGTTCAACACTGCCCAGCAGCTCGGGTTCACCGCCGCGATCATGAACGAGTTTGATCGCCTCGACGTGTTCTTCCTTTACATTGCCCCGCACGGACAGCTTGAGCTCTACGCGATCTTTGTCGCCGGGGCCACCGGAATCATGATCTTCTGGTCGTGGGTCGCCCCTGGCGCGCGTACGAGGGCTCAAGCGCTAGCTCAAGACGGTCGTGCCCTGTTTACGATCGTCGTCGGGCTAATTCTCGCGCTTCTCGTCTCCGGCATCATCGAGGGTTACGTCACGCGTCAGGACTGGCCGTGGCCCATCAAGATCGGCATCGGTACGATCGCGTTGCTCGGATTCTTGGCCTACCAGTGGCTACTCGGCGGGCGCAGCGCTCGCGCAGGCAACACTGGCGACCTCAGCGAGTTTGACGCTGGTTCAACGCACATCGTCGCTGACTAGTTGTCGTCCACGACTAGAGCTTTCCGGCCGCCTTCAGCGCGATGTAGTGATCGGCAAGCGCGAGCGGGAGATCGCTCGGGCGTCGCGCCACGACCGAGGCTCCGAACTGGTTGATCGCGGTGACGACTCTCGACTGATCGAGGAGAGCGCGCTCGGCCGCTCCGGCAAGATAAACGGCGTCGCGGTTGGAGCGATCGCGCGTAGCATCCGCAATTGATGGATCGGAGACGGATGCCACGACGACAGTGTGCTTGGCGGTCAACTGGGGGAGCATGGCGAGCAGCCCACGGCTCGCGCCTGGGGATTCTGCTGTCGTCGCAAGCACAACAAGGGCGCGCTGAGTTGTAGCCTGGCGCACAAGTTTCGGCACCGCGTTCCAGTCCATTTCGATGAGTTCTGGTTGCACTGGTGCCATGCTGTTGACCATTTTGGAGAGCAGATCGGGGCCAACGGCACCCTGCACGCGGGCCCGAACGCGGCGGTCGTAGATGATGAAATCGACGTGGTCGCCGGCGCTTGATGCGAGAGCCGCGAGTAACAGCGCTGATTCGAAGGCGGTGTCGATGCGGGGCTCGTTCTCGATGCGGGCGGCAGAGGTGCGGCCGCTATCGACCACGATGACGACACGTCGATCGCGCTCGGGGCGCCAGGTGCGCACCACGAGTTCGGATCGGCGTGCGGTGGCACGCCAGTCGATTGAGCGCACGTCGTCTCCGCGAACGTAGTCGCGCAGACTGTCGAACTCTGTTCCTTGACCGCGAATCATCACGCTCGTCGCGCCGTCGAGTTCCCGTAGGCGAGCGAGCCGCGAGGGAAGGTGCTTGCGGGAGTTGAATGGTGGCAGCACAGTGAACGAGCCAGGCAGGTTCACTGTGGTCTGCCGGGCAATGAGCCTCAGGGGGCCAAATGAGCGCACCGTAACGTGCGCGGCCTCCCTAGTGCCGCGGCGCACAGGCGTGAGCACTGTTGTGAGTTCGCGGCGTTCACGGGAGGGCACGGACAAACGAGCACGGTTGGAGTGCGCACCAGCGGAGGGCTGCCAACCATCCCGCACGATGGCCCGGAGCGGACGACGTGAGGGGTTGGTGATGCGCAATTGCGTACTCGTTGTCTCGCCGAGTCGCACGCGATCAGGAGCGGTCCGTTCGAAGCGCAGAGCGCGCACTGATACGGCCAATGCCATATCGATTAGTCCAAGGGCAATCGCAAAGAGAAGCCACAGCGCGAGCACTCCGGGTTCGCCAGTGAGGACGATCGGAACGATACCGAACGCCACCAGTGCAACAAACCATCCAGAAACCGCCATTGTTAGATCGGCACCTGCACTTGCTGCACAATCGACCTCAGGATGACGTCGGACGAGACACCCTCGAGTTCGGCCTCTGGGCGCAACTGGATGCGGTGGCGGAGCACCGGAAGAACCATCGACTGAATGTGGTCGGGCGTGATCGCGTCGGCACCGGTCAGCCACGCCCACGCCTTCGCCGCTGAGATCAGTGCGATCGCACCACGAGGACTCACGCCGAGTTTCACCGAGGGGCTCTGGCGGGTAGCACGGGCGAGATCGACGGCGTAGACGATGACATCGGGGCTGGCGCCGACCTGAGCGACTGCATCCTGAGCAGCAGCAAGCATCGACGCGTCGAGCACCGGTGTAACGCCTGCGGCGGCAAGGTCGCGAGGATCAAAGCCAGCAGCGTGGCGCGTAAGAACTTCGATCTCAGTCTCCCGCTCGGGAATATCGAGTACGAGTTTAAGCAGAAAACGGTCGAGCTGGGCTTCCGGCAGCGTATAGGTGCCTTCGTATTCGATGGGGTTCATGGTTGCCGCGACCATGAACGGCACGGGCAGCTTGAGGGTCTGACCGTCGACCGAAACCTGACGCTCTTCCATTGCTTCGAGCAGCGATGACTGAGTCTTGGGCGGTGTGCGGTTGATCTCATCCGCCAGCAAGATGTTCGTAAATACTGGCCCCTTGCGGAACTCAAACTCGCCAGCCTTGGCGTCGTACACAAGAGAGCCAGTTACGTCGCCGGGCATGAGGTCGGGGGTGAACTGCACGCGCTTAGTGTCGAGCTGAAGCGCACGGCTGAGAGTGCGAACCAGCAGTGTCTTGGCGACTCCTGGAACACCCTCGAGTAGAACGTGTCCGCCGGTCAGCAGGGCGATTGTGAGCCCGGTGACCGCAGCATCTTGGCCGACAACGGCCTTGCCTACCTCGGTGCGGAGTTGAGTGAATGCGTGCCGCAGTTGCTCGTCAGTCATATCTCGATTCTTCTCTATCTGTGTCGTGGTGGGGCGAAACGTGTCGTGGTGGCGTGAAACGTGTTGTCGGCAGTGAAGCTAAGTTGGGCGGATGGCGGAGTGCACTCGACTCTCCAGCGCGAGCAGCTCATCCGAGAGAGCCAGTAGTTCACTGTCGCTTGCGGGGCTGACATCAACGAGCAACGCCCGCAATTGTGCAACAGGTTGGCTAGTAAGCGGTGCGATCCGGTTAATGACGTCGTCGACGGATGCCGTACTGGCCATGCCGCACAGTGCTGCGAGTCGGCGCAGTGATCCGATGCGCAGCGCGTCGAGAGTGTGAAGACGCGCTGTCGTCTTTTCGTACAGTCGCGCACGACCTTGCATGGTTTCGCTTGAGCGCACCGTCACTGGAAGCTTTTCGATGACGAGTGGCCCGAACCGTCTGCCGCGCCACAGTGCCGCGGTCAGCAGGGTGAGCACGACAAGCCACGCCACGGGCGTTACCCAGTTGGGAGATAGCTCGTCATAGGTTTGTGAGCCGCCGCTGGAGTCGAGGTCGTCGAAGCTCGGGGTGTACCAAACAAGGGTCTCGTGTTCGCCGAGCAGTCGAAGCGCGAAGGCAGCGTTGTCTGCCGAAGTGATCGCGCCATTGGTTAGAGCGTCTGTTGCGCCAAGCAGCAGCAGATCGGTGGAGCCACGATCGAGGCTGACGATTCCGTAGCCGAGCTCGTCAGTTCCGTAACATCCTGTGGCCTGCGCGCTGTCGTCGATGATGCGCAGGCTCGAGGGTCCGGCCGTGATCTCGGGGGCGTTCGACGTGAAAGTTGCCGAACACTCCGCAGCGAGAGTGCCAACGCGCGTGCCAGCGTTGGCGACCTCGGGTGCGATGGCGAGAAGCTCAGATGTGCCGGGTTCGGCAAATACAACGATGCTCGCGAGTCCTGCTGCCTCGGCGACCTGATCGTCGGTCAAATAGGCCTCATAGTTGGCGAAGAATAGGGTGCTGTCGTCGGCGGTGTCGATGGCATCGCGAGTTTCGCTGAGACTTCTCGTGACGACTACGTCGACGCCCTGCTGACGAAGAACCTCAGCAAGCGCGAGAGCCCCAGACTCGTAGGGGCTGGTTGGATCGAGCGGTGGACCTTCGGTCGCTGTGCCGACGAGCCCGAGACTCACGAGTGCAACACCGAGCACGAAGACCCCGGCGACGATCCAGAATGATGCTCGCTTGAGAGTCGTGCGGATGAGCGGAGTGACGACTGTCGAGTCCGCTGCCTCCGTTGAGGCCGCTGACGTCACTGGTGGCGGTGTCTGGCCCGCAGTGTGCGCGCTCACAGGTCGGCCTCGGCAAGATCGGGTTTGACGGCGCGAACCCGCGCTTCCAGCGCACGAAGTTGCTCGTATTGCTCGCGGGTTGCTGGTTTGCGTGCGTAGCGTACGAGGTCGAAAATGTCGGCGCTGTTCTCTAGTTCGGCTCTGTAGGCGGGAAGAACGCGTGCTGCCTGCACGGCAAAGCCGTGGGCGGTAGTGCCCGGCGTCATCGATACAAGGGTGCGCTCTGCAAGCCCCCTGGCCACGGAACGGAACATGTCCGCAATGGCGTTTGCGAAGTCTTCGCGGCCGGCGGCCTGTTCCGCAGCATCCCGCAACTGAGCGGCCGTTCTGTACTCGGCGTCGCCGAAGAGGAGGTCGTCGTGACGGCTCTTGCGGTTGAGGCGGGGCAGGCCGTAGACGAGAATCGCGGCAATGACTGCTGCAGCAACGAGCACAATCAGCACCGCGTAGAGCACTGTCGGAGCCCAGTTGCCATCCCCGACGGTAAGCGAATCCAGCCAGTCAGTGAAGGCTTTGGATGCGCGGTCGAAGAGCGTGGGGCGCGCGGCCTGGTATGGCGCTTTCGACAACTCGTCAATGAGCCAATCCGTGGCCTGATCTGAGTCTGGCGCTACCGGAACTTCAGCCACGACTGCCCGCGGGGTCACCTCAGGTAGCCATGCGTGCACGGCGGCGAGGAGCGGGCTTAGCGTCATGAAGCCGAGTATGGCGAGGGCTGACTTGAGCGCGCAGCCTTGCTGTCAACGGTGAGGTAGGGGTCGGCAACCGACGCATCGCCAGCCTGGCGAGCCTCGACGAATCGAGTGAGCTCGAGGTCGAAACCCTCTTTACGCATCCGCTGATCGACGTACAGCAGCGCGGGGGCAGCAGACTGAATGACAATCATGACTGCGCTGATTCCTACGGTGATGATCACGGTCACGATGTACAGCGCAATGAACAGACCAGAACTGACTTGTGCGTTTCCGGTGGGATCGAGCAGTGTCGAACCAATGCCGCCGATAAAGCTCACCGGAGCAGTAACGACGCTAGAGACCACCTGAACGATCACGGTGATCAGGGCAAGGATTCCGAAGGTGCGCCAAAAGCTTCCGGAGACGAGTGACCACGAGCGACCGATAGCGCGTAGCAGAGGAAGCCTCTCGATCATGAGCGCACTGGGCACGAGGGCAAAAAAGGTTCCAAGCCACACCATCAGGGCGACACTGACCAGGATTCCGAAAATTACGGCGAGCACTCCGGAGACGATCCCTGCCGTGTCACCAAGCGCGAACAGCAGTGCAGCGACGAGCGCGACGATGGCAAAAAGCATCAGAGTGGCGATGGCGACGAGCGCGGACCAGCCGATCAGGGCCCACAGGCGGCCTTTCGCTGCGTTCCACAACCCGCGCAATCGCAGTCGTTCGCCGACGGCGCCGCGGGCGACTTCGAGGGAGACGATGCCCTGAAGGATCGATGCGCCAACGACGGAGAGCGCGACGGCAAACAGGGCGGTCAAGGCAACTCCGACGATTGCTCCCGCTTCGATAGTGGCAGCATCCTCGGCGCTGGCGCTGAGAGAGCGATCAATTCCGCTGAAGGTGACAATGCCAACAAGGATCAGTGAGGCGACGGTGACGATGCCCATGATGAGCAGTGCTAGTCCAAAAATTGGCCTCGGGTTGCGACGCAACACCATGAACGAGGCCGACAGGATAGTGCCGAGCCCTAGTGGGCGCAGTGGAATAAGCCCCGGCTTGGGCGGGGGAGTCCACGACGGAGCGGGGGTGCCATACTGCGGCGCAGGGGTTGTCGCCGCGGGTGGAGCATAGATCCCCGGCCCGCTGTTGTTTGCACTGCTATCTGGCGACTGCCACGGACTGTTATCGCTCACGTTTCACCCTTGATTGTTCAACTGCGTCTATTGAATCGCACTCATGCTTTCACACTCGACTACTCTTGTGCCAAAGCTTCTCACTCTGTGAGCCCGAGAGCTAGAAAGTATCGAGGACACGTGAACCCGCGAATTCTTGTAGTCGATGACGACACTGCTTTGGCAGAAATGATCGGAATCGTTCTACGCACTGAAGGTTATGAACCATTTTTTTGTCAGGACGGCGCCCTAGCGCTTGACGCATTCAAGTCGGCTGCGCCCGATTTGGTGTTGCTTGATTTGATGCTGCCAGGAATGGACGGTATCGAAATTTGTGCGCGCATCCGTGAAGAGTCGGGTGTTCCGATCATCATGCTCACGGCCAAGAGTGATACTTCGGATGTCGTCAAGGGACTCGAGAGCGGCGCTGATGACTATGTTGTCAAGCCGTTCAACCCCAAGGAGCTCGTTGCGCGCGTGCGCACTCGGCTGCGACCGGCCAGCGACGCGGCGACAGGAACTCTCACCGTCGGTGATCTTGAACTTGATGTCACCGGTCACGAAGTTCGTCGCGGCGATACCAAAATCAACCTAACTCCGCTTGAATTTGAGCTGCTTCTTGCTCTGGCGATGAAGCCCGAGCAGGTATTCACACGAGAGATGCTGCTCGAGCAAGTGTGGGGCTACCACTACAAGGCCGACACGCGCCTCGTGAATGTTCACGTGCAGCGACTGCGCGCCAAGGTCGAAGAAGATCCTGACAATCCGAAGATCGTGATGACGGTTCGCGGAGTTGGTTACCGCGCCGGCAGCAGCGCATAGCAACTATGCGCTATTTCGACTGGCGCGAGTTGGTGCAGCGATTGGCTGCACTGTGGCGATCGTCGCTCCAGTTGCGCACCGTGGCGATCACGGTGCTGTTGTCCTCAGTTGCGGTTGCAGTAATCGCCGGATACATGTCTCTGAGCGTCGGTGCCAATCTTTTTGATGCGAGCCGCGAACAACTTACGCGCACGTCTGCGAACGCGACGCTGGCCGGGCAGCAGGTGTTTGACGCCGCAGACGAAGGGCTAGGGCTCGAAGACCTCGACGTAATGATGGGCGCAGCAGCTGGAGTTATTGAGCGGGTGGCAACCAGCACTGGCGGGACCAGTTACGCCATTCTTCGCACTCCAGGTCAAGAGGGCGCTCGCGTTCCTACAAATGTCCAGACGCAGGGCTTGGATTCTGACATGCTCATCTCTCAAGACCTCAGAGACACCGTCGCTGACTCAACCGAGAAGCGTACCTATTGGCAGTCAGTCTCGCTCGAGCAAACAGAGGATGGTTCTGTGCATCCCGGCCTCGTTGTCGGATCGACACTCAATATTCGCGGAGCGCAGTACGAGCTCTATCTCATCTACGACATCAGGGACACTCAAGACACTCTCGTCGTTGTTCAGCAAACGTTGGGTCTCGGTGGATTCGCGCTTCTTGCGCTCATTGGCGCTGTCACCTACGTCGTCGTCCGACTCGTTGTAGCTCCTGTCAGGCTCGCAGCCGAAACGAGTCAACGTCTGGCCGCCGGGGAGCTTGAGGTGCGCATTCCCGTGCAAGGCGATGACGTGATCGCCACACTTGCACGCTCATTCAACGGCATGGCAACGAGCATGCAAGAACAGATCACGAGACTGGCAGCGCTGTCTCAAGTGCAGCAACGATTCGTCTCGGATGTTTCTCACGAGCTGCGCACACCACTAACCACCATTCGACTTGCAGGCGATGTTTTGTACGACCAACGCGAGTCATTTCCCCCTGCCACAGCGCGCACGGCCGAGTTGCTGCACACTCAGGTTGAACGGTTCGAACTCTTACTTGCTGACCTGCTCGAGATGAGTCGCTACGATGCCGGTGCGGTCGATATGGAGACGGAACCGACGAACCTCGTGCGGCTTGTCGAAGATGCGATCGATAGCCTCACGTCGCTCGCCGCAAGTAAAGGCTCCGAACTGCGACTGGTGGCCCCTGGAGGCTATTTTGAGGCGGATGTTGAGCCTCGACGCATCCGCCGCATTCTGCAGAACCTGGTGAGCAATGCGATTGACCACGGTGATGGATTACCCATTGTGATCTGGGTCGACAGCGATCAGGATGCCGTTGCGATTGCCGTGCGCGACTACGGAGTCGGAATGAGCACGGCGGCCCTCGAGCGCGTCTTCGATCGTTTTTGGCGTGCCGACCCCTCTCGACAACGTACGACAGGCGGCACGGGCCTCGGATTGGCCATCGCTCTCGAAGATGCTGTGCTGCACGGGGGCTGGCTTGAGGTGTGGTCGGATGGGGACAACGGCTCGTGTTTCAGATTGACGTTGCCACGTACTCGCGGGGCCGAATTGCGGTCATCGCCACTCGAACTTCCCCCGAACGATGAGGTGCCGAGTTTGGAGGATTCGGATGTCTAAGGTGTCGAAGCTTTCGTATTTCCTTGTCGCGAGCACAGTGGCGTTTGCCCTCACAGGCTGCGTTGGCGTTCCGGTGTCGGGCGAAGTCGAGACTGGCCCTCTTATCGATGAGCAGCTTGACGCCCAGTTCGAAATCGTTGCGGAGGGTCCGGTTGCTGGCTCTACTCAGGAGCAAATTCTTACCGACTTCATGAATGCGGTGCGTGCGCCGACGCGAGACTATTCGGTAGCGCGAGAATTCTTGACTCCCGACATGAGCGACTCGTGGGAGCCTGCAGCGAGCGCAACAATTCGGGAGCGCGACAAACTCCCGACAATTTTGCCAGCACTGGAAGAGAACGCTCTCAGTTACTCATTTTCAGTGCAGGCTGTGATCGATGAGCGAGGCGTGTACGCAGAGCTGCGTTCGCCGGCATCGCAAACGTTGACCTTCGATTTTGAGCGCCGCGGAGGCGAGTGGAGAATCGCGTCAGCACCGCCCGGAATTGTGTTGTCAAGCAACGGCTTCGAGGTTAGCTTCGAGCAGCAAGTCCTCTACTACTTCGACCCAAGCTTTGCCTATCTGGTGCCTGACGTGCGCTGGTTCCCCGTGCGCCAGTCGTCACAATCACGAGCGGTTCAGGCTCTGCTGTCTCCGGATTCGCCGTGGCTGCAGCAGGGGGTTGTTCTGACTGCCTTCCCGGCATCCACATCGTTAGGAACTACTAGCAGTCTGAGTTCTGGTCGGGCAGTCGTAGACCTCAGCACCGAAGCGCTCTCGGCCAATTCAGTGACTCGAGAACGAATGCGTCAACAATTGTCCGCGACGTTACACACGCCGATTGTTGTGCTCACGGTTGATGGGCGCGAATTGCAGGGCTCAAGCTCCGGCCAGAGTGTTGCCGTCATTGAGCCTGGGTCTGGTGGCCCACTTGTGGTGGGGACGGGTAGCGAATTCGGTTTCAGCACGAGTGATGGACTCAGCGAAATCAACGAACTGAGTGCGGTTGTTACCGATTCGGGGGCAACAGCCGCTGTGTTGTCTGCTGATCGACTTTCGGCCGCATACCGGGCAGCAGACGGTGCCGTCTATTTCGCGTCCGTTGGAGTCGCTCCGAGAGTTGTCGATCCGCGACCCAGCCTTGTCGCCCCTTCTCTGGATCCTTTCCGCTTCGTGTGGTCGGCTCAGCAGGGGAAGCCCGCGTCGCTGTCGACGTTCGAAGTCGATGGCACCGAGCATCCGATTCAGTCGTCACTGCCGTCTGATGCACAGATAGTGTCGCTGGATGTTTCACGCGACGGAGCGCGATTGCTCGTGTATCTCTCGACACCGTCTGGGCCTCAACTGCTTGTTTATGGAATCGTGCGCCAGGAGGGAAACGTTCCGGTTCAGTTGGTCGAACCCACAGTGCTGCCAGCGCGACCGGGGAACCCGATCGATGCCGCGTGGGTCGGATCAAGTACGGTCGCGACGCTCTCTGTGAACGACGATTCGGTCGCAGTAACTGCATTCAGAATCGGCGGTCCGTCGGAAAGCCTTGGCGAAGTGGACGGCGCGAGACAGCTGGTTAGCAGCGGCACAAACACTGATGGATTGAGGCTCCTCGCCGATGGCGTCGTGTGGCGCCCTCAAGGGAGCCAAGAATGGGTTCGTACGGGTCTCGACGCCTCCTTCATGGCAGTGCAGCAGTAGAAGCTCTCCACCACAACGGCTAGCGACGCGCGCGGCCAAACGCGAGCGGACAGTCTCGTGGAATGACGATTCCATCAGAACGAAACGACTCATCATCTAGCGGGTTGCTGTCAGCACTGGGCGATACGGTGGGCGGTTCACTACGCGACGCGTGGTCGGTGCTCATGCCTGTCGAATGTGCAGGCTGTCAGAGTCACGACCGTGCGCTGTGCCGCGAATGCGCTGACAGTCTTATCGCGACGCCGACGATCCACTCGAC
>Ga0307486_1001521_pt1 | contig 17590 bp, 15 predicted proteins | sample CBIW02metaG_FD_203663 | JGI IMG/M metagenome (GOLD analysis project Ga0307486, IMG submission 203663) | Sea-ice brine microbial communities from Beaufort Sea near Barrow, Alaska, United States - CBIW 0.2 | ecosystem: Environmental > Aquatic > Marine > Coastal | place: USA: Alaska | collected... | reverse complement strand
ACACAAGCTGGATGGATGCCTCGATGAGGTCGCCCTCACTCAGGCCCTCTGCGAGGCGCACAGCAGCTTTAACGGGCAAGAAGAAGCTGTCGGGCTCACTGCTGATGGGAAAGATCGATGTGTTCCATGTCGAGCCGCCGATAGTCACTTCCACGGCGATCGAGCCGAAGCCTCGAGGCGGTGACGGTACGTCGTTGACATTCGCCCCGACATCCGGTGGTACCTGCAGGAAGTACACGTTGGGCTTGGATTCCCACGGTGTCAACTCAGCGGTGAACTCGAATGAGGGCTTCATGCTTCGAGGCTAGTCCGCTCGCGTCGGGTCCAGCTAGTCGTCGATCGAGTGAAGGAACGCAACGGTCGAGTCGAACGCCGAGCGTGCATCCTCGAAGTCCAAGTGGAACTGGTACTCGTGCGGAAGTTGAGCGGCGTTGTCTTCTGGATAGAACACCGTCGTCGTGTCGACGCCCAATTTGTCGAGTCGCTCCGCGAACACCTTCGACTGTGAATCTGTCAGGGGGTCAGCGTTGCCACCCGAGATCCACGTGCGAGGAAAGTCCGCCGTCACGTCGTCAATCACAGACATTTGCGCATCGCCCGGCTGCGCGGACCAATCCTTGTCTCCGATGTATGCCCAGAGCGCAATACGAAAACCCCAACCACCAATTCCAGGCGCATTGGGAATCTCGCTCACGTCATAAATGCCGCAATTGAGAACAACCGCTGCCAGCTGGTCGGCGGTGAGGCTCGGAGTCAGACCAATAGTCGTTGCGTAGTCAGGGTTCGTGATGGCTGTTGCCAGTTGCGCACTCAATTGCGAGCCAGCCGAATCTCCGGCGAACACAATGTTGTCGGGATCGATCTGCAATCGCTCGGCGTTATCGACGAGGTACGCCAGAGCAGCGTTGAGCTCATCCAGCGCGGACGGGTACACCGCTTCGGGTGCGACCGTGTAATTCACCGCAACAACGGTGAAACCCTCGGCCGCCAGATTTCGGGCGTACGGCGTGATGTTTTCCTTGGAACCTGAGATCCAGGCACCACCGTGAATCCAGACAACAGTCGTGAGTGGACCAGTCGCATCAGCGGGTGAGAATACGTCGAGTGACGTGTTCTCGCCCGCGTCGCCGTACTGCTGATTCATGGTCTCGGTGAGCGGCACATCAGTTGCGTGACGTTGCATCTCTTCAACAGTCTTCGCGGCTTCCGATTCAAACAGGGAACGGATCAGCAGAGTTGCGGGCCACGGGCTGAGCGTCCACACGAGTGCGGCGATCACCCCGAGCGCAAGGGCGCTGAGCCCAACAATGCTTGAACGACGGCGGATCCAGGGTCGATGCTGGCGGGCTCGGCTCATGAGCCAACCCTACTGGGGCGTGAGCGGTCTCCGGACCAGCACTCGGGCGCGGTCACACCCCGCTTCAGCTAGCCCTTGACGACGTTGGTTGTGATCGGGGTCGGGTTAGCGAACAGGTCGAGTACGGGGCAATGAGCATCGACAGCGTCGCGAAGCTCGTCGTAACGCTCCTGAGTTTCGGGGCCCGTGATCGTTGTGTTCAAGCGAATGCCGCTGAATCCGTTACGAACGCTCTCGTCAATGCCGAAGAGGCCGCGCACGTCGAGGTCACCCTCGGCCTTGACCGAGATGTCATCGACTTGAATGTCGAGTGCCTGAGCATAAAGCCGGAATACGACCACCTGGCAGGCGATCAAAGCGCCGAGAGCGATCTCGACAGGGCTCGCTGCAACGTCGTCACCCGCAAGCCCTTCCGGCTCGTCGATTCGAAAGACATGCTTGCCTGCCGTGAGGACAGTGCCGACGGAGCCTTCGGCTTCACCGGTGACCTTGTAGGTAAGGTTCGCGACCTCAGCCTTTGCTGCGATTCGCGAGTTCCAGGCTTGGCCTGCGGCGGTCAGGCGGCGAGCGCGCTCAGCAACAAGATCAGTGGTTACGATTTCATTCGTCAAAAGTGTCATGTGGCGAAAGTAATCGGAGTCAGCGAACCGTGCACCTCTGTGACGTAACACCCCGACACAGTACTTAACAAACGGCCGTCACAATCTGACTGCGCCAGCCAGAATGTAGCGACTCGGATGCGCGTCGCAGGACCGCGTCGTGCGGCTAAAGATCCCGTTCCCGCACTCGCGCCGAAATGGGAATCGCGACGATGGCAAGAAGAGTGGCAAGGGCCAGAGCGGCAACGAATCCCGCGCCGTTCGCCAACCCACCAACCGCCGAGAAGACGAGACCGGCGAAGGCGATAGCGATGGCACCGCCCGCAGCATCCGCAATAGAGAGTGCAGCACTGTTGAATCCTTGATCCCGCCTGCTGGAATGACTGAGCACGAGGGTCGACAGACGCGGATACGTTATTCCCATTCCGGCACCAGCCACGAGCCATCCCACGGCCGCCACCCACAGCGAAAGCATGAAGAACGCGGTGACAAATTGTGTTGCGATGCCGATGCTCAGCAGCAGCGACCCGAGAACAACCACCCTTTCGTGGGAGACCGAGTCAGGAAGCCGACCCTGGAGAGCTGATCCGGTGGCCCACGAGACCGCGCCGACAGTCAGGATGAGCCCTGCGGCCCACGCAGGAAGCCCGTAGCGCTCATTGAGCAGATACGGAAGGTAAACCTCGGTCGAGAAGAACGAGGCCGCAAAAACACCCCGGAGCACGATCGTGACGGGCAGTCCTCGGCGAAAGACAAGCGCTCCCGCCGGAAGCAAGGGGCGCACGGCGATAAGGGCGATTGCGAATGCTCCGAGAGCGAGAGGCCACGCGAGAGCGCCCTCGCGTTCGCCACCGAGACTGATGCCCATGACTGCCACGGCAACCACGAGCGCCCAGATGATCGTTCGGCGACCCGAAGATCGTTCGCCGGCGAGCACCGACTGGCTCAGCAAGAGGCGCACTGCCGGAAGAATCGCCGCGGCGGCCCCGACGACAAGGAACACCACGCCGAAGAACACCCAATGCCAGCTGATCTGCTCGGCAACAACACCCGCAAGCGGCGGTCCGATCAGCGAGGGCAACACCCACGCCGACGCAAACAGCCCAAAGATCTTGGGGTGCAAGAATGCCGGGTACAGCCGCGCTACCACCACGTACAACGCAACAATGAGCGCGCCTGAACCGAGTCCCTGCAAAAACCGGCCAACGATAAAGATTTCCATAGTGCCAGCGAAGCCTGCGACGAGAAGTCCGACGGTGAACACCGCCATAGCGGCAATGAGCGGCCGAGCAGGACCGGTGCGATCCGACCATCGACCGGCAAGCACCATGCCGATCACACTCGCAGCGAGCGTGCTCGAGAATGCAACAGAGTAGAGCGCTTGACCATCCAGATCACGGCTGATGGTCGGCATCACCGTTGTCACTGCGAGCGTCTCGAATGCGCCCAAGAAAATCAGCGCGAATGCACCGATAGTCGTCCACAGCAGTTGCGGTGCAAAAATACTGGGCGGCTGTGCTGCAGTGCCAGACGGCGCATCCATCGGGGTCTCACTTGCCATGTGGTCTTCGTTCTTCAGTAGGGCAAAACTACTGCGCCTGGGAGTGGTCTAGGAGATGTCGATCGTGGTGCCTTGGCCGAGCTCCTCGGCATCTGAATCTGTGACGACAGCGAAAACGCCGGTCGGGATTCCCGGCAGATTTGCTACCCGATTGGCAATACCGGTGAGGGTTGACTCATCCGCCCCAGTGATCACGATGACATAGGCATCATTGAAGATGTCGCCCTCTTCGACAACGAAAATGTCGCCAGCCTCGTCAAGTTCGGTCGTGAGCTCAACGAGCGACTCAATCCAAGGAAAACGGCTCTCGCCCTCTGCTACCTCAGTGTCAGGAGTGAGCGGAACGTGGATTTCGACGACAAGCGTTGCAGATTCAGACATGACCCCAACGCTACTGCCTGTAGCCGACATGCGCTGAGCCGAACTATTCGGCCGAGGCACGCTCCAGAACGAGCTCCCGAACACGGGCAGCGTCGGCTTGACCCTTCATCGCCTTCATGACAGCACCAATGACCGCGCCAGCAGCCTGCACCTTGCCGTCGCGAATTTTCGCGAGAACATCGGGATGAGCGGCAAGAGCTTCATCGATTGCAGCGATTAGCGGACCGTCATCCGACACAAGCTTCAGACCACGGCTCTCAACAACGTCACTCGGAATTCCTTCGCCAGCGATAACGCCCTCAAGAACTTGGCGGGCCAGACTGTCATTGAGAACACCATCAGTGATGAGCGCAACAAGGGCGGCGACATCCGCCGGGGTAATCAGCGAACTCGGGTCTGCACCTTGGATGTTCGCGAGTCGAGCAATTTCGCCTGTCCACCACTTGCGCGCTTGCGCGGCAGTCGTGCCAGCCTCAATCGTGGCTTCGATCTCACCGAAGAGACCCGCATTGTTCACGTCGCGGAACTCAAGATCAGTGAATCCCCACGCCTCCTGAAGGCGGCGACGACGCTCCGCCGGAGGCTCGGGAAGTGCGGCGCGCAACTCTTCAATCAATTCTGCCGACGGTTCAACAGGCAGAAGGTCGGGCTCGGGGAAGTAGCGGTAGTCATCGGCGTCACTCTTGGGACGGCCGGCACTCGTGACACCGGTGTCTTCGTGCCAGTGCCGCGTCTCCTGGGTAATTGTGCCGCCGTTGTGCAAAATTGCGGCCTGACGCTGAATCTCATATCGAACTGCGCGCTCAACGCTTCGCATCGAGTTGACGTTCTTCGTCTCCGTGCGCGTGCCGAGCTTTCCCGAGCCGCGCGGGCTCAACGAAATATTGGCATCGCACCGCAGGTTTCCGCGCTCCATGCGAGCTTCAGAAATACCGAGCGAACGAACGATGTCGCGGATAGCAGAGACATACGCTTTGCCGACCTCTGGGGCATCCGCTTCGGTACCCGTGATCATGTGGGTGACGATCTCGACCAAAGGAACGCCGGCACGGTTGTAATCGACAAGCGAATACTCTGCGCCTTGGATTCGTCCGGTTGCGCCACCAACGTGGGTGAGCTTTCCAGCATCCTCTTCCATGTGCGCACGTTCGATCGGAATCGTGATTGTACGGCCGCTCTCAAGCTCAATATCTACTGAACCTTCGAACGCAATCGGCTCGTCGAACTGGCTGATCTGGTAGTTCTTGGCGAGGTCAGGGTAAAAGTAGTTCTTGCGCGCGAAACGTGAAGTGGGCGCGATCTCGCAGCCAAGAGCCAATCCCAAGGAGATCGAATACTTGACCGCCTCTTCGTTGACAACAGGCAAGCTGCCGGGCAGACCAAGATCGACCGGAGTGATCATGGTGTTCGGTTCACCGTGCTCGGCGCCAGAAGCAGCAGGGTTCGGTGCATCCGAAAACATCTTGGTTTGAGTGTTCAACTCGACATGCACCTCGAAACCGAGCGTCGGCTCAAATAGTTCGAGTGCTTTGTCGTAGTCCATCAATTCAGCTTTAGCCACCCAACGATTGTACGTGGCGCAGCGGCACCGTATCGGTACCCGGTTCGAGCGGCGCGGATGCTGGCGCCAAGATCGGCTCATCATCGTCGCTCGGGAAGGCTTCTGCTTCGATCGTGAAGTCGCTGAACTCCTCGGATTTTTCGGATCGAACGAAGGCGATTCCCGCCAGAATGAGCGCTCCCCCGATGAACTGCATTACCGAGAGGTTCTCGCCGATGAGCAACCACGCGTAAATTGCCGCCGTGACAACCTCGAGCAATCCGACGAACGACGCGAGTCGGGAACCGAGCATTTCGCTGGCCATGATGCTCGTCGAATACGCAATGCCGGTCGCGACGATACCCACGATGAGCAACGGAACCCACCATGGCGCCACAACGCCAAGCACCGTGACATCCACCATCGGCATATCGAAAGGCACAATGCCGACGAGGCCAATGAGTCCGAGGATGATGCCGCCGATCAACAGCCCTGCCGAGGCTAATGCAACCGCTGGTAGTCCTTCGCTTGTGCGCGCCGCGACCACGTAATAGACGGCCGCGCCAACAGCGGCACAGGCACCGAAGATGATTCCCAGCGGGTCGAGAGCCCCAGAGCCTTCCGGAGAGACCACGAGGATCAGTCCGCCGAGGGCGACGACGGAACCAATGAGCACGACCGCCTTTGGCGTGCGCCGTGTTGTTACCCAAGCGAAGGCGACGAGCAGCAATGGCGCCATGTATTCCAGCAGAATCGCGATGCCGACAGGAATCCGTTCGATCGCCGCAAAGTAGACGAGTTGGGTTCCCGAGACACCAATAACCGCCATGAGCAGGATGCGGCTACGGGCGTACCAGAGGGCGATCCAGCGACCTTTGAGGGCGAGGATCGCGAATGGGGCGAGCACTGCGCCACCGATGAGGACGCGCAGGGTCACCGCAGCGGCCGGGCTCCATCCTGCCTCTAAAACGGGTTTCACGAGCGCACCGGAGAGTCCAAAACTGGCAGCAGCAATGACCGCAATGAGCATGCCGAGAGTGGTGGAGGAGCGCGTCATAGTTGCCGCCTTGAGGTCGTATTGACTGGTATTTCTGATGACGCTAGTCTCGAAACAAATAAGGAGTCAAATTGCATTTTGCCCCTGACACAATCGAGAGTCTCGAGTTTGCCGTCATCCTCGGAAACACTCACGAGTTGGCCAGCAGAAGCGGTCACGACCAACTAGCAACACGCGACGAGCTTCACGCCATCATCATGCAATTTCGCTTCAGCGGACGCATCGATCGCAACGACAAAGAACTCTCCGAAGTGCGTCAGGTACGCGAACGCATTCGGGGCGTCTGGAAACTCACTCGTGACGACGCCGCCCTCGAAGTCAACGCAATGCTCGCTGAGGCCAACGCTCTGCCGTTTCTCGACCGGCACGACGGCATCGACTGGCATCTACACGCCAACTCCCCCGATGCACCACTCGCCGAACGTATTCAGACCGAAATCGGGCTCGCACTCGTTGACGTCGTACGCTCCGACGCAATGTGGAGATTACGGCGTTGTGAAGCGCCCGATTGCGAAGGACTCATGGCCGACCTGTCACGAAACGGCTCGCGCCGGTTTTGCGGTATCCGGTGCGGAAACCGGATGAACCAAATCGCCTACCGCGAGCGTCAAGCCACCGAAGAGCAGAACTAGCCGAGCGACGGGGCCTGGCTTGGCAGGGTGTGGCCCCACTGCTGCTCAAGCAAACGCTCAAGCGTTGCGCCAAGCTCGTAGAGTCGTGCATCGCCGCGCGCCGGTGCCATGATCTGAAATCCGGTCGGCAAACCGTCCTCAGGAGCAAGCCCCATCGGCAAGCCCATACCGGGAACGCCAGCAAGGTTCGCCGGAATCGTGGTGACATCGTTGAGGTACATCGCCATCGGATCTTCGAGCTTCTCGCCGAACTTGAATGCAGTCGTCGGTGCCGAGGGCGAAACCAACACATCGGCCTTTTCGAACGCCGCAGCAAAGTCGCGCTGAATGAGCGTGCGTACCTTCTGAGCACTGCCGTAGTACGCGTCGTAGTAGCCCGCGCTGAGCGCGTACGCGCCTAGGATGATGCGGCGCTTGACCTCGGGACCGAAACCGGCCTCGCGGGTCGCGGCCATGACATCCTCAACGGTTCCGCCGCCCTCGGGCGTGACGCGAAGCCCGAAACGAACCGAGTCAAACTTGGCGAGGTTGCTCGAGGCCTCAGCGGGAAGGATGAGGTAGTACGCAGCGACGGCGTACTCGAAGTGCGGAGCATCCACTTCAACAATCTCGGCACCGAAGTCGGTGAGCAATTGAAGTGCTTCGTGGAAACGCTGCGACACACCGGCCTGGAAGCCGGGGCTATCGAGCTGCTTGATTACACCAACGCGCAGACCCTTGAGGCTCTCGGCTGCGGCACCAGCACGGGCGGCAGCAGCGAATGACGGCCACTGCTCGTTGAGAGATGTGGAGTCGCGCGGGTCATGCCCACCGATAACGTCGTGCAGCATCGCAGCATCAAGAACCGTGCGCGAAACCGGGCCAACCTGATCAAGCGAAGACGCAAGCGCGATCGCTCCATAACGCGAAACACCACCGTAGGTTGGCTTCACCCCAACAGAACCAGTAACGGATGCCGGCTGGCGGATCGATCCACCAGTGTCAGAGCCAAGCGCGAGCGGGGCTTCGAACGCGGAAACCGCAGCAGCAGAACCACCACCGGAGCCGCCGGGGATGCGACCAAGATCCCACGGGTTCTTGGTCGGGCCATACGCGGAGTGCTCGGTAGATGACCCCATGGCGAACTCATCCATATTGGTCTTACCGAGTGCGATCAGACCAGCCGCCCGCAATTTGGCTACCGGCGTTGCGTCGTAGGGCGGAACCCACCCCTCAAGAATCTTGGAGCCAGCAGTCGTAGGCATGTCGATCGTGCAGAGCACGTCTTTGATCGCAATCGGCACACCGGCGAGCTCACCGAGTGACTCCCCTGCTGCGCGACGTTCGTCAATGCGGGCGGCATTAGCTAATGCATCCGTCGATACGTGCAAGAACGCGTTGACGTCACCGTCAACGGCCGAAATGCGGTCGAGGTGCGCTTGAGTCGCTTCGACCGAGGAGACCTCCCCCGAGCTGAGTCGACCGGCCAATTCCGATGCCGACATGCGGGTGAGTTCGTTCGCTTCAGCCATTACTGCTCGTCTCCCAGAATCGCGCTAACCGCGAAGCGTGATCCATCATGCTCGGGTGCCCCTGCAAGGGCCTGCTCAGTCGTGAGGGTGACTCCTGGCACGTCGGCCCGGTACACGTTGCTCAACGGAATCGGGTGGCTCGTGGCCGGAATCTCATCAGTCGCAACCTCACTGACTTTGGCAATGGAATCAACGATCGCTCCGAGATCGCCCGCGAGCTTCTCAATTTCTTCATCGGTGAGAGCGATGCGCGCAAGCGAGGCCAAGTGCGCGACGACCTCGCTAGTGATCGCGCCGGGATTCGTGTCAGTCATGGAGCTCCGGAGATGGGTGTCAGACAGGGAACCGTATAAGTGTATTCGGCTTAGCTGGTGGCGAAGCGCGACAGGGCGAGAGCTTCAACGTTCACCCCCGTATTGCTTGGCCACGACAACCGCTGGTAAGTCTGTTGCAACAGGTAAGAATGATGCGCCGAGGCGGGGGTGCACTCATCGATCGAGTCGCGGCGCCCCCATTGATAGCGCGCGTTCTGTCGGAGGCGCATTCTCGGGGATGACGAGGTCGCCGCGTCCGATACTCAGAAGCGCAAAGTTGCGCATTGCTTCGCTGCCGGGCTGGAAATATTCGTTGTGACCTACGGATTTGCTTAACGGCTGTTTCATGATTACGTCGAAGCTTCCGCCGACACCCAGAGATTTCGCACCATAGCTGTCAGAGCCAGGGTCTGGGCCAAAGTAGGAACTATTGGGAATCGGATCCCACGCAGCTTCTCCAACAAACACGTTTCCGTCGCGCACGTTGAGTTCACTGACCGACTGCACCGGGCTGCCGGGGGAACCTACGAGGGCAAGAGCATCAACCTCGAAGTCATATTCGGAAAGCGCCATAAGCGCTGCCGTCGAACCGTACGAGTGAGCGACGATCGAGATGTACGGCTGATCCGTTCCGCGTTGCGCCTGCAGCCCCAGAATAGCTCCGGCGAGCGAATCCCGCCCCTGGTTTGCATTTTCGATCTCACCAACGTTGGTGAGGTTTGGAGTGTCGTAGCCGATCCATGCCACGGTTGCGACAGATTCGTTTCGAATGAACGGAGATCGGGACTCAAAATGTTCTAGCCACATTTGCTGCTGAGAATAGAGATCTTTCGCTGCGTCGACCCAGTACGACATTTGGTTTTCGATCGTGAAGAACATGCCAGGAACAAGGAAACTGACGTAATCGGCATCGGCGAGATCTCCGAGAACGATTGCCGCACGCCCCTGTCCCGACACATCGAGCGTCACGAGAGTGCGCTCGGGGCCGGACTTTTCATTCTCGAGAGCTCCTGAAATCGACGACAACATGTTCAGCTGTTGATAGGCACCCTGTTGCACCCCCCGGCCAATATCGGAGTTGATTACGTTAGTGAGTTCAGTAATTGTCTGGTTCAGCACCGTGCGATTGCTCGTATCGCGGATTGCGAACGGTACGCCCTCAAGATTGCCGACCAGCTGGGGAGACGCAATCTCGAGCGCAGTCTGGCGATCAACGTTGAGGTCGCCCCACCACAGCGCGACTTCCTGGGCCGGTGGTTGCGCGGAAAGTAGCTGATCGACCACGGTCGGGCGAGACTCAAAGTACTGGTTAAGGTTTTCGGCGGGAAGGCTCGCAAGCGTAGACAGAGTTTGCGCACCAAAGGATGCAGCGCGGGTGTTTGCGCCACCGATAGCATTGCCTGCTCCCCCGACGATGGGGCCCGTAAACGCGGGAGGAGCATCACTGGTAACCACGGATTGAAAGGTTGCAGAAGGCACAGTTCCGACCTCGGTGGCGACAGTTAAGCCGGCGACCGAGGTGACTAAAACAACTGCGATTTCTAATAACAACGTTGGGCTATCCCCTCAAGGACGTCGACCGCATGCCATCCCCGCACGCGATCGCGTTGGCCCAATACTAGGGCACAAATACCCCTATTGGGGGCAAAACATGAGGAATCAATGCTCTTCGATTAGTCGCCGAGCGCGGAGGGCCCCTCTTTAAGCAGCTTATTAAACTGGGCTGCGTCGAGGATCGTAATTCCCAATTCCTCTGCTTTCGCAAGTTTCGATCCCGCACCGGGTCCAGCAGCCACATAATCTGTCTTTTTGCTCACGCTTGATGCCGCTTTTGCCCCTGCTGCAATAATCGCTTCCTGTGCGCCCTCGCGGGTGAAACCATCGAGGCTACCGGTAGCAACGATCGTGAGACCGGCAAGTGGGCCTTCGTTTGACTGCGCCGACCCAGGGCCGGGGTGCCCGGGTGTCGACCACTGAACGCCTGACGCATCCCACCGCGCCACGATCTCTTGATGCCAATCAATGTCGAACCAGTCGGCTACAGAGTCGGCGATGATCTGACCAACTCCGTCGACATCCGCAAGTTCTTCACGAGTGGCCGAACGAATCGCCTCGAGCGACCCAAAATAATCTGCCAAAGCTCGTGCAGCGACAGGACCAACATGGCGGATGCTCAAGCTCACCAAGAGGCGCCAGAGCGGCTTAGTTTTCGCTTCGTGAAGATTGCCGATGAGCTTTATCGCGTTACTCGATGGCACAGCCTGCTGGTCTCCCGCGAACTCTGCTGCCTGAGGATCGAAGGCGGGGTCGGCTCCCGCGCCTGACGTCTTGCGCATGCGACGGAACGGCGTGATCGTCCTTACTGTGCCGTCCTCATTGGTGATGACCTCGCCGGTTTCGGCATCACGTACGGCAACAACGATGGGAAAGATATCTTCGACGGTGAGATCGAACAACGCTGCCTCATTTACGAGAGGCGGCACTTCGGGATGCAACGGCTGAGTCAGCGCACGCGCAATGACTTCTCCCAGCACCTCAATATCGAGGCCGCCCCTGCTGCCGGCGTGCTCGATTCTCCCCCGCACTTGTGCCGGACAACTGCGCGCGTTTGGGCACCGCAGATCGATATCGCCCTCTTTCATCGGACGCAGCGGTGTTCCACACTCTGGGCAGTGAGTCGGCATCACAAAGGCGTATTCACTTCCATCGCGAAGCTCCTCGACCGGGCCAAGAATCTCTGGGATTACGTCACCCGCTTTTCGCAGCACGACCGTGTCTCCGATCAGAATGCCTTTGCGTTTCACGACATCCTGATTGTGCAGGGTCGCTTGACGTACCACAGACCCAGCGACGAGCGCGGGTTCCATCACTGCGTACGGCGTGGCCCGACCAGTGCGACCGATGCCAACCACAATGTCGAGCAGCTTCGTATTGACCTGTTCTGGCGGGTACTTGTAGGCGATCGCCCAGCGAGGCGCGCGGGAAGTTGTCCCCAGTTCGTCGTGGAGCGCTAGCTCATCTACCTTGATGACGATCCCGTCAATCTCGTGCTCAACGCTGTCACGATGCTCGCCGAAATAGCGGATGAAATCGGCGGCATCGTCTGCAGAATCGACAACCCTAAAGTGGGTACTCGTCGGAAGGCCCCACTCGGCCAGCACGCCGTAGACCTCACTCTGGCTGCGGATCGCGGCGTGGCTCTCGCGCGCGCCGTCCCACGCGCCGATGCCGTGCACGAGCATCCGAAGCGACGACAATCGACGACGCATATGCTCGAGCTTTTCGTCAGATTTGCCCTCGGACTTTTGCCGAAGCGAGCCTGCTGCAGCATTGCGCGGGTTCGCGAACACCTTTTCGCCGATGCGTGTCTGCTCGGCATTGAGTTCACGAAACAGCTCGAGAGGAATGAACACTTCTCCACGAACTTCAACGATGGGCGGATGCCCGCTGCCAGACAATCGCTGAGGGATTCCTTCGACCCGAACGACGTTCTCGGTGACATCTTCACCAACACGGCCGTCACCACGGGTGGCGGCGCTCACGAGTACACCGTCGAGGTAACGCAGGTTAATGGCCAGCCCGTCAATCTTGAGCTCACAGAGGAAATCGATCTGGCGTGCTGAATCGCGCCGGACTTTGGCGGCCCACTCGGCGAACTCGTCAAGCGAGAAAACGTTGTCGAGACTCAGCATGCGCTCGGCGTGCTCTACCGGATCAAAAAGTGCCGCCGCCGTGCCGCCAACCCGCAACGTTGGGCTGTCCTGGCTTTGCAGCTCGGGATGCTCACGCTCAAGCCGCTCAAGCTGCTGAATCAGGCCATCGTATTCGGCGTCATCGACGAGAACTTCGTCACGCCCGTAATAGGCGTCGCGGAGCTCAAGGATGCGTGTCGTGAACGCGTCAACGTCGGCACGCGCCACAGCAAGGGCCGGATCGGTAGTCTCGGCGACCTGCTCGTCAGTCGCGTTCGCTGAACCGGATTTATCGGTGTTGTTGGCCACTAGTCAAGTGTAAACAGCGCCTCCGACTTATCGAGGTGCCGCACTCGTCCGAACACAGCATTCCGCGGGTTAAACCTCGGCAGGAACCGCAGAAACTGTGCGCGCGATCGTGCACTGCCCAAGAACTCTGGTGCCAACATAGAGCACAGCGGTCTGACCGGGCGAGACACCATCGAGAGGCTCATTGGGTGTGACGATCAGTTCAGAGACGACCTCGTTGCCTTCGGCATCCTCACCGGCAACAGTGACCTGTGCAACCGCTGGCATGGGGTCAGAGTGGGCGCGAACCTGAACGTGGCAGTCGAAGCTCTCCCCCGGCTGCGAAATGAGACCGGAGGCGAGCGGATCGAGCCCAGCCCACGAGTATGTGTCGCCCGCAATTTCTGCGAGCGCGAGAGCCTCGCGTGGTCCGACAACGACCTGATTGGTCTTGGGACGAATCTCAAGCACGAAACGAGGCTTGCCGTCATCCGTTGGATAGCCAACGTTCAGGCCCTTGCGCTGGCCGATTGTGAAAGCGAGTGCACCCTCATGCTTGCCAAGAACATCGCCGGAACGGTCAAGGATCTCGCCCTGCTCTGCACCAACCTTGTCGGCCAGCCAACCACGAGTGTTGCCGTCAGGGATGAAGCAAATGTCGTGCGAGTCTGGTTTGTTTGCTACCGAGAATCCACGCTCGGCTGCCTCAGCACGCACCTCATCCTTCGACGGAGTTGCTCCGAGGGGGAACATGCTGTGCGCGAGCTGCTCGGTGGTGAGTACACCCAAAACGTATGACTGATCTTTGGCCCAGGCTGCAGCGCGGTGAAGTTCGCGGTTGCCGTTCTCGTCCTCAAGAATATTGGCGTAGTGGCCGGTTGCGACCGCATCAAAACCGAGGGCAACGGCCTTCTCCAGGAGTGCCGCAAACTTGATTCTTTCGTTGCAGCGCATGCATGGATTAGGGGTTCGGCCCGCCGAATACTCTGCAATGAAGTCATCAACGACGTCGAGCTTGAAACGCTCCGAGAAATCCCACACGTAATACGGGATTCCGATGATGTTGGCCGCCCGCTGGGCATCCATCGAATCTTCGATCGTGCAACAACCGCGAGCGCCAGTGCGCAGCGTGCCAGGTTGCCGGCTCAGCGCCAAATGCACCCCAACAACTTCGTGCCCAGCCTCTACAGCGCGCGCGGCAGCTACCGCGGAGTCAACTCCGCCACTCATTGCCGCTAACACCTTCATAGTCCCAGTGTACGAGACGTGCTGCTTGGCAATTACTTAGCGGGATGTCGGTGAGGGGCTTCGCGGCCCGATCTAGCGCCCGAGAACAGTAAGTCGATCGGAATACCCGGCAGTTTTCGCTTGCGCGACAGCGTTCGGCAATGCCGCCACAAATTGTGCAATCTCGTCGGGGGTCGTTGACTCCCCCAGCGAGATCCGAAGAGCTCCCCGAGCTGCTGGCTCATCAAGACCCATCGCCAGCAGAACATGGCTCGCCTCGGGAACGCCAGCCTGGCAGGCGGACCCCGTCGAGACGCTGAAGCCTGCGACATCCAAAAGGAAAAGGAGCGAATCGCCCTCGCAACCAGGAAAAGTGAAGTGTGCGTTACCCGCCAAGCGATCGACAGGGTCGCCTCGGAGTACCGCCTCTGGCACCGCAGCACGAACACCCTCGATGAGAGAATCACGCAGTTGCTCCAGTCGCGGAGCGCTCTCCCCCAGCTGCTGTGTTGCCTCGAGCGCAGCCGTGGCGAAAGCCACAGCGCCTGGGGCATCCAAAGTTCCCGATCGTGCACGCTGCTGGCTGCCGCCATGGAGCAAAGGAGTTACCGACGCCGAACGGGCAATCACCAGTGCCCCCACCCCGACCGGTCCCCCGATTTTGTGGGCAGAAATGCTCAATGCCGCTACGCCAGCGTCATGAAAGTCGATCGGCAGGTACCCATAGGCTGACACCGCGTCAACATGCACCGGCACGCCATACTCGGCGGCGAGCGCCGAAATTTGGGACACGGGTTGCACAGTGCCGACTTCGTTGTTTGCCCAGAGCATGGTGATGAGCGCGACGTCGTCGGCGAGTGCCTCACGCACATAGTCAACGTCGACGCGTCCGAAAGCATCGACTGGAATCCAGTCGAGTAGTGCACCCTCGTGGTCCTGCATCCACTCAACGGCATCAATCGTGGCGTGATGTTCCGCATGGGCAACCAGAATCCGCGGGCGTGTGGCTGCCGCAGAATTGCGGGACCAGTACAGTCCCTTGATCGCCAAATTGATTGCCTCAGTGCCGCCCGAGGTAAACGTCACCTCAACCGAGTCGGCGCCAAGGCTTGAAGCTACGGCCTCCCGTGCCTCTTCGAGCATCCGCTTCGCAGCCTGCCCCTGAGAGTGAATCGATGAAGGATTACCCACAACAGTGAGCGCACCGACAAAGGACTCGACTACGGCCGGACGCATTGGCGTCGTGGCCGCATGATCCAGATAAATAGTCACCGTAACTCCGCTACTTTCGCGTTCACAACAAATGGATGCCCGCGTGTCATTACTCTAGATCGCATGCACCATCGCTTCGACCCAGAATTCTCGAACACCGCTGCCGGTGAGCGCTAATGGCATACGGTACGCCAGCGACAGTCGCCCTCGACAGTCTCGACATCGCCTTTACCCCGCACCCCTACGCGCACGATCCCGCGGCCACCGAGTACGGTGTCGAAGCCGCGACTGCAATCGGAATCGGCACAGAGCAGGTATTCAAAACCCTCATGACAGTGGTGGATGAGGAACTTATCGTTGCCGTCGTTCCCGTCTCCGGCACACTGGATCTCAAAGCGCTCGCAGCGGTACTGCACGCCAAGAAGGCCGCAATGGCTGACCCGCTCGTCGCCCAGCGTCGCACCGGTTACGTCATTGGCGGCATTAGTCCGATTGGACAAAAAACCGCACATCGCACCGTGATTGACGAAACCGTAGACCTCTTTGACACCGTCTATGTCAGTGGCGGAAAGCGCGGATTTGATATCGAGCTTGCCCCCAAGGACCTTGTGCGTGCTACCGAAGCGACTGTCGCGGCAATCGCTCGCACTCATTAGCGAGGCCGAAGCTCGACCAGTACCTAGTAGAGCAGAACCTAGTAGAGCAGCAACGTCAATCGACGACGGGCGTCGGCCACTCGCTGGTCTTCGGCGCCAGCAATCTCGAAGTAGTCAAGCAGTCGGGTGCGGATCGCGTTTTTTCCGTCAGCATCAGCGGAGGGAAAGAAGTCAAGAAGCCGGCCGAATGCGTCGCCAAGGTGACCGCCAGAGACATCGAGATCTGCCACTGCGAGTTGCGCATCAACGTCGTCAGGGTTTTGCCCAGCAGCGCTTCGTACCGCGTCAGCCGTAGTGTTCTCGAGCCGAGCTAGTAGCGACACTTGCGCGAGTCCCGCGACCGCCTGCTGGTCGCGAGGATTCTGCGCAATTGCCGATTCATACTTGGCGATCGCTGTAGCAAAATCGCCAGCGACGACCGCGTCATACGCTTCTTGATGCAGCGGAGGGAGTGGCTCTTCAACCGGTTCCTGCGCTTCTCCTTCGGATGCCTCACCCGCAGGTAGTGTGCCGGTCACATTATTCTGCGCGGCAAGCTGCAACACCTGCTCGAGCATCTCTTTGAGCTCGGCGTCGGGCAGTGTTCCCGTGAATAGCTGCACCGGCCGGCCACCGACAACGGCGGCAACGGTCGGAACCTGCTGCACTTGGAATGCCTGCACGAGCTGTGGATTGTTGCTGGCGTCTACCGTCACGAGAGCGAAACGGCCAGCGTAGGCGGAGATTGCCGGCTCAAGCGTTGGCTCAATACCTTGGCCGAAGAACTCCACAATCACCGGAACGGTGTTGGAAAGTTCTAGCACTTGATTAAACGAGGCGTCGTCCGCGTTCGTTGCAAACCCCCCTGACCCCTGGGCGTCTCCGGTGGTCGGAGGCGTGCCTGGTGTCGTCGCCGGCGCATTGTGCTGTCGAACCATTGATGACAGGTCGACGGCACCTCGCAAGCTAGCGGCATTTAGTGGTGCGTTAGTCAATTCAACTCCGATGCTGCAATTAGTCCTTGGGTGTATCCCAGCAAGACGATCTTCTGACCGCTACCTGCTGCCGGGACGTAAAAGAGTAGCTGATCGCCGTAGGTCGACTTAATGCCGGTCTCCGTGATCGAGATCCCAGAAAGTGCTTTCGTCTGACCACTGAACGTCACCGCGGAGCCCTCTTCCTTCGGTTTCGCCACCTTCGTCTCGTACAGGTGCACTGCGACGATCGCGCCGGCATCGGCTGTTGCCATCGCGATGGGATCAGCAGTGCCAAGTTCGTGGCCATAGGTGAGGGTCGCTGTGCTCGAAAGCTCTGCCTGCTCTTTCTTCTTCACAGCGAGCCCGACGTTCACACGCAGGCTGTCTCCTTCGGCCTCGAAATCGAGGTAGGAATCGCTATCGACATCCTGCTCGAGAATTTCTGCGTAATCGAGAGCCACCTCGGTCGGTGACGATCGCAGAAGCCCACTGTCTGGCGCTAGTCGTGAGGTTCCAACGCCGGCAGCCACCACATCGGGGAACACGACTGATGGTTCCAAATTCACTGCGTAACTCACTTTGTAGTTGTCACGAGGGGCCGCCTGTT
>Ga0307486_1001519_pt1 | contig 17613 bp, 14 predicted proteins | sample CBIW02metaG_FD_203663 | JGI IMG/M metagenome (GOLD analysis project Ga0307486, IMG submission 203663) | Sea-ice brine microbial communities from Beaufort Sea near Barrow, Alaska, United States - CBIW 0.2 | ecosystem: Environmental > Aquatic > Marine > Coastal | place: USA: Alaska | collected... | reverse complement strand
ACAGATAACCATTCGAGAAAAACGCTGTTGGTTTGCCAATTGCAGTATGTGATTGACGCCCATACTCTAACCCCTTCGGAATACTCCCTATTCTTGTTATCGGGACTTACCGGAATAACTTTAGCTAATCGGTCAGCCTATCCAGCGGATTGCATCCGGCGTTTTGATCATTACCTAGTATAGTAGCTCCCCAGGCTCCCATAGACAAAGTTCCTGAAGCGCGAATAGATGTAGCGGCCCGCAAACATCGAGGCGAACCCACATTATTTGAGAATAGAGCACTCGGCTAGATCAGCAACCCAGCCTCCCGTATCTGCTCCATTTGCTCATGTGCCCGTGTCGCCTCCATATCCCTGGCTAGGAATCGCCTGATTTCGTCTAGCCACGGTGGCAAAGCGCTTGCCTAAAGGATTTCAAAAGATAAACAATTGAAACAAATCGTTACACAGTTTCAGTCAAGACTTATTATTCTTTAGACGGTAGCGCTAACGAGAGTGCGTTAATTGATAAAAGGAGAACACCGTGCAGAAAAATAGAACCATTTCCTTTGCCTGGGTCGTGGCTTGCGCCATTGCCTCACCGTCGCTTCTGGCAGCGACACCTGTTCCGCTTTCACCAGCTCCAGCAGCTCTGTCCAAGGTCGAAACGACCTCAAGCACCGAGGGCATGACCGCAAATTCCCAACCAGAGAAAACTACTACCACTTTGAAGCCGTACCGGTTCGACCGGTTGAGCCCGCAGAGCGCCAGTCTAGTGTTAGTGGCCCAGCGGTGGCCGCTCCCCAAGCGCAAGCGAAAGTAACAACCAACGCCATCACTCCGCTCTGTACCACCCTCAACACGGGTACCGCTTACACATTAGATGGCACTACAACCGGCGGCTCTTATTGCTACCACTTTGAAATCACGCAGCGCTCCAAAACCCAAGTATTCCTGACCGGGCAGAATGCCAATACGGACTTCGCCCTGACGCTGATCAAACATGAGGCAGACGATACGCTGACATCACTGGGGACATCGGACCAACCGGGCAATGCCGATGAAGGGCTCTTGGCTCTCACTGAACCGGGTGACTACTATTGGTCTATGGACGCCAATGCCTCGGATGGCTCTGCCTTCCAATTTGGGGCAGTGGTGAACACGGCTGTGGATGCCAACGAACTCAATGACGCGGCAAGTCTATCAACACCGATTCCTGATGACCGAACGCCGATGGTTGGGAGTATGGACAGTACCCAGGATATCGACTATTTCAATTTCGTGGCAGAAAATGGGCAGGATCTGCAGATCCAGTTGATCGACACGTATGGCCAGAACGAGTGGGTCATTGAGTACTTCACTGGCACCCTCTGGAACACTCTTGACGCGAATATGCTCTATAATTTTGGGGGGCTACCAGCGCCCTTCACCCTTAATGTTCGAATCTCCCCTAACCCGGCGGTCGCCGTGAATCCGGCGCACGATTATGAGCTGATGGTGGGAGCGCGCGTCACTGCTTCCGATAGCGTCGATGTCGGAAGCGATGAAAATTTAGTTCGTATGAGTGCTTCCCCTTTTATGACTGACCAAGTGCATAATGAGTTGGATTGGTCCATACGAGTGCTGGATTCCAGTGGCAACCCTGTTGAGGGGGCAGAGGTGACCTATTATTATTATACTGATGTGATTCCAGTGACAGGCGACACAGCGATCAGCAATTCGAGCGGTATCGCCGGTAACACCATCTCGATGCCTGATTGCACTGGTACTCGTTCCACCACGGACTATTCGGGTGGCTATACGTGGCTTTCAGAGTTCAATTATGGGGAGTGGTCGATTCGGGTGAAAGATACAGATCCCGATGAAGTCGGAGTCGGAGGCGAGAACTATCCAACCGTGACCTTGGGGCACGTCTGCGACCAAACCATTCAGTAAGTACCTGAGGCCCAGGCACTGCTTGGGCCTCGTTTCCTTTCTACAGCGTAATCAGTCCAAAATCCGCAGGCTTGGCATATCCAACGGAGGCGTTAGCACTGATCTGGTCCATTAAAGCGCGCCCGCCAGCGGCAAAGTGACTTTTGTAATCAGTAGGATCTATCGTTTTCATATCATAGCTCCCGCCTGGCTCATGCACTTGCAGGTAGGAACGAAGATCAACAATGTCCCCAAAATTCTCCTGGGATACGTCGAATCGACCGATACCGTTACTCACACCGGCCGGTCCCCGATTTAGCTCCAGCGCGCGAATCATCGTAGAAGCCACTTGGTTGGCCTGATATTCGACATCGGCTACCGAGAACGCCTCCTTAAGGGCCGTGCGCTCTTCAGTTGATAGGGCATCACTGCCTTCCGAGAAGTTCAATGAACCGTTTGACACCGAAAACCCCCAATCCTTTTCTTGCAGATCGGGTGATAGAGACTCCATTGCCGTATCAAAGCTACGCTTGAGGCCAGCTGACGCCGTGGCGACACCAGTGGACAACGTCTGCATCATCTCAATCATCCTGGCATCGGCCGCTTCGTTACTTTCTTGCGGCATCTTGTATATTTTATCAATAACAAAGCCACCGGTATCCAGAGGGTTCTCTTTCGCTCCATGGTAAACCACCGATGGCACCTCGCTGGCCTTAAAGTCCGCAGCAATCGGCGTTTCGCGGACGATTCTTGCAGAACCATTTGAATACACGCCCTGCTGGTTTGCCGATTGCGATATGTGATTTACATCCATCCTTTTATCTCCTTCGAAAGACTCTTTCTGTTATCGGAACTTCCCGGAAAAACTTTAGTGAATCAATCGTCCAAATGATCCGGCAGATCCGGCAGTATGCAAGTGGCATTTCGATCCCAGCCTAGTTCGTGTCCAGAGTCTTCGCAAAAAAATCCTCCGAGTTTAATGTGCAGCCTGCCGGTATTCGCTGTCAGTTTGAGCTGTACCCTAACCGGGCGTCAGGCATTGAATGACACATAGAGGGTTGGCAGACAAACGTGAAAAATTCCCAAAAAAAAGCTGTAAAAGGCTGAAATTAATAGCTTATATCCCCTTTTTTTAAAAATGATTAATCAATCTCTGATGTAACATTCCGACAACGATGGTTTTGCGTGGTCCGCCAATCATACAAGCCACGCATGTTGCCTCTAAAACCCGGTAATTAATCGGCTTTTTAGAGAAATTAGTTAGCACCGTACCAAATCGCCGTCTTTTTTGCCCAAACATGGCCCAAACTAGATTCCACCGTCGTAAGAGGCTGCGTAACCCGCCTGCTCCCGTACAAAACCAGCTCTTATCGGAATACATTCCAATACGCAGGTAATAGTGTCGTTAACTGATTGTAATACAAATGCCACTAACGTCGTCTATGCTGGCAGTGATTGTAAGAATTGTGCAGTTTGCGAACAATTAAGCCTCAATCAAGGAGAAAGATCATGAAGGAGCTTAAAGAGGGATTCCTTTTCGCAACAGTGGCCGTATTTGCCATTACTTCTGCGAATGTTATTGCTTCAGAAGCGACGACAGAACGCAAGGTGCTAATTGATGATCGTTACGGCGGTCAGCACCAAATCACGCAGAAAGTTTATGACCAGGGGGCCGGATTCTATACGTTTGTCAGGGACGGAAGGCCTGAGAAATTGATAGAAATCCACGGGGACATTTGCCAATCAGTAGGTGGTGTGGATGTCTTTGAGGAAGGCACAATCATGGCGTCTGATGCTGTTCAAGACGTGGCGATTTGCAAAATTACTGACCCAAAGGTTATGGCCAAAATAGCGAGAGAGAATCCCGAAAACAGGGTTTCTGCTGGGAAGCCCACCGGACACGACACGAAGACAGCAATCGCACCGAGGTGGTTATATTGGCCTCCCGCTTTGAGTCTCATCCCGCCCAATCGAGATGTTGCGGTGAATATCAACTTCCGACTCAGTGGATACGTCGAATACTACACAGACGACGGCGGATTTTATAGCAACTCGATGCAGGGCGGTCAGTGCAATATTTCAAGGTCCGGAATTGTTGGCAGTGATGTCAAAGGTACGCTTTATATAAATGTGCTATGTGTGGCGCGTAATTCTGGCACCTGGCCAGTTTATCTGACGTCCAGTATTCCAGGGCTCACGGTCCAGGCTATTGGAGAAATACGGGCACAATAGGAAGTGCGCAAAAAGCAATTATGACAGGGACGGGAAACTGTCCCTGTGTTAGATGAAAAGAGGCCTTAAATGTGTTGATAAAAAAGATACCCATATTGATCGCGGCCGTGGCATTCCTAGGAATTCCAGGCACGTCTTTGGGATCGAATACCGTTCTCGTGGAAAACACCATCTATGATGAAAGTGGAAGGTCCATCACCGTCACGATGTCGGTGCAAAAAAATAGTGACGGTACCTACACGATTGTCAACATTGTTCCGGAACAAGAGGCCAAGGTATTTTTTAATCGCGCATGCGAGGAAGAATATGGCCCTAATGTCCGGTGGGCGGGTGTTGACCAGGACGAGGTAAAAATCTCAAGTCCTGACAGCTATACCTATAGCTGTCACAGCCAGGGGTAGGAACTTGAGACCAGTAACAGTGTGACCTCTTTTTCGGAATCTGTAGGTTTATAGAGACTTTCCTGCAAAAAATACGTGGATTGTTGCTGCAGTAGCCTTGCACTTGGCCTAAGAAAGACAGCCTGGAGGGATGTCAAGACAACGAGAAGTCTTCCCTCTTCCCGTTGGCATGGCTGTCAGGCGAGTGATGACAAGGTTCGTCAGCAAGCTGTAGGTCCTGTGAGCGCACTAAGGGGCTGCTTCGTCAGAATCGTTGCCAGCGCTTAAACGAGCCAACAGGTCAGTCTTCACGCTAAGCTCTGTTTCAAGCAGCTGCACCTTTCCTTTGAGCTGATCGCTAACGCGCTGCTGTTTCTCAAAGGCGGCTTTTCGCTGGCGCAACACCACCGCTTGCTGCTCTAATCGCACCGTTTTATCCGCCAAGCGTCGGTTTTCGCGCTCCCGCTCATTCAGTTGCTGACTCAACTGATCCGAATGCTTTCGAACTTCGGTCACCTCCGTGAACAGCCGGGTGATCTCCCGGGTGGCCTGGGTCTGTTCGTCGCGCTTAACGGCTAAAGCTTGTTGCAGATGGCGCTGCTCTTCCTGGACTTGCTGAATCAGCTGCTCATGCCGCCGCTGATCCTGCTCACGCTGTTCTTTCACAGAGCTGCGATAGTGCTCCAGCGCCTGGCGGGCATGTTCGTGCTTTTCTTCCAACGAGTCCACCTGGCGCTGCTTGTCCTGAACCTGTTCGGTCAGACCCTCAATGCGTTGCGCTTGGGCGCGGCCGTCGCCCTGCAAATTCGAGAGGGTGTCACGCAGCGCAGCGACCTCGGCGTGTAATTTATCCCGCTCCTGCACCAAAGCGTCATTTTGCTTCTGTTGTTGTTCGCCCTCAACTGTCTGCGCCGCCAATGCTTCCCGCAGACTGACCGCCTCAGTGTCATGGCGTTGCTCGGCCTGCTCAATCGTCTCCTGCGCGTCTCGTCGCAATTGTCGAGTCAACTGACTCACAAGTTCTGTTACGTGCGTACTCAAGAGCGCCTCGTCGTCCAAGCGGGTGCTTTCTCGCGCCTCAATCGCTTTAAGGTGGCTGCTGATGGTGGTCTTCGAGCCCGTATTGCCCAACTCGGCCCGTATGGCGTCGATGGAGGGGTGAACGCTGCGAGCCAGGAGGCGTTTGCGAGCGTCCTCGACCAGGGGTTGGGTGATGCCGCCTCGGGCCATGATCGTCTCCTCGTATTTATTTCGTACTGTATTACGTATTATGTAATTACGTACTATATACAGTTGAAATTAATTTGAAAGTATCACTGATCTGATATTTGATAATCCAGGGTTATCCATTGTGATGCTCATTTCGATGACTATACTGATCAAAGCCCGGTACGATATGGCGTTGGTCAACTACCCGGGACCGAGGCCATACGCCCACTATGAAGGAGCCCCGAAGTGCACCAACAAGCCGACCCACTTAATCAGGTGTTTGCCTTTCAGGCGTTTGATTTTCGGAACCGGTTTCCCGACCCATTAACGAACTTCCGTGCTGCTCTGGAATGCCTGCAAAGCGAAGACGCCTATATGCCGGATGTTGACGCACAGATCAGGGCCCACCTCAAAGACGGCCGCTCGATTGCCATTCCAAAAAGTTCTTTCTGGGTGGAGCAAAAGCAGTTTGCGTCATCGGCCGAGGCAGAAGCCTGGGTACTGGCTCGTCAGAAAATGGCTACCACGGGATCTCCGCTGGATAGGCTCGCCGGTTCACTGATCGCCAACCTCAACGTTCCAGTTGAAAAGCAAGTGTGCGATGCGATGGCTAAGACGTTCACAACGATGGTTTCAAAGGCCGACAATGAGGCCATGTGCGAGTCGGCAGAGAGTTGGTCAAGGGAAGCGATACGGGCATTACCGAAGCCGGAAGACATCGGTGCGCCCAATGACGATTGAACGTTACGTTCGCGCCGCCACGCGGGACAATACCCGGCGCAGCTATCGGTCGGCGGTCGAGCATTTTGAGGTGGCCTGGGGCGGATATCTGCCAGCAACAGCCGACAGCGTGGCTCGCTATCTGGCCGACCATGCCGAACGTCTTTCTGCCGCCACGCTGAAGCAGCGCCTGGCGGCGCTGGCACGCTGGCATCGGGACCAGGGTTTTCCGGATCCGACGAAAGCCCCTTTAGTACGCACGGTTCTGAAAGGCATTCGCGAGGAGCATCCGTACCGGCAAAAACAAGCAAAGCCGCTGGCCATCACCTAGCTCCAGCAATTGGATCAGTGGCTGGCAGGACGGATCGCAGAGGCGCGGCAGCACGATGCTCGGCGTCTCGGCGTCTGGTTGCGCAACCGAGCCATGGTCTTGCTTGGGTTCTGGCGAGCCTTTCGCAGTGACGAACTCTGCCGGCTGACCATTGAAGATGTTGCACTGACACCCGGTGCCGGCATGGCCTTGCACTTGCGGCGGAGCAAGGGAGATCGGCAGGCAGCCGGGCGAACATTTAAGGTGCCCGCCCTGAGACAATGCTGTCCTGTCGAAGCCTGTCAGGACTGGCTGGACTTCCTGAACCAGCCTATTGGTCCACTGTTCAGGGCGATTGACCGCTGGGGGCACATTTCCGGCGTTTCATTGCACCCGAACAGCATCGTGCCGCTGCTGCGCCAGCTACTGTCAGACGCGGACATTGAGGCCGCACAAGCGTTCAGCAGCCATTCGCTGCGACGCGGTTTTGCCACTTGGGCCAGTGCTTCCGGGTGGGAAATCAAAGCGCTGATGGAATATGTCGGTTGGCAGGATGCCCAGACGGCCTTGCGATACATTGAAACCAAGTCACCGTTCGAGCAGGCTCTGATGCAAATTCCAATTGAGGTCGCCTCTGCTGTCGGTCAGCCGCGCCTTGCTGCGAGCGCATCCGAACCGCGCCACCGGGCATTGACCGTTCAGCTAACACTAGAGCCGCAGCGTCCTCGCAACCAGAAACACCACCAGGCCCGCACGGTGATCGAAACTCACTGCCTGAAACCGTTCGAGGTGAAACACCAAGACAATGGAAACTACCACATCCAGGTTCCTGCAACATCGGATGACCAGCTGGACGAAATGATGGACGATTTGATTGATGAGATACACCGTATTGCGTCCGACAAAGCCTGCTGGGTGGAGACACTGATCACCGACCCGGCCACTGGGCAGGCATGGGAATGAGTCGGTCATGAGTGCCATTCAGGACACAGCCTACCCACGATTTCGGACGGATATTCCGCAACACGAACTTGATGCGGTTTACACGCCCACACCCAACGAGCAACGCTGGGCTCGTCGATATGCCAAGCAACTTCAACACCGCTTCTTTTTACTGTTGCATCTGAAGGCCTATCAGAAACAAGGTTTCTTCTGCGTAACGGTTGATTTGCCGTCCGATTTGAGTGGCTACATAGCTCAGCGCCTCGGCCTTCGCAAACGGCCGACCAAGATCCAGCAGAGGCAGTATGATCAATCCAGCGCCCGAGATCGCCACATCAATTGGATTCGGACCTACGTCGGCAGCCGAGTCCTGGACGATGACGACCGCATCTGGCTCGCAGACCAAGCCATAAACGCAGCCGAGTCCCGGGAGGTGTTGGCCGATATCATCAATATTCTTCTGGAGGAGTTGGTGCGTCACCGTTTCGAGATTCCCGGCTTTACGGTGCTATTGCGACTCGCCAAGGATGCCCGGGCCACCGTCAATGACCGTTGTTACCGATCTATCGTCAGCGAACTCGCCGACGAAGCAAAAGCACTGATCAATGCCTTGCTGATATCACCGCCGGGGATCGAGATCAGTGGCTGGCAACGTCTGAAGCGGGAAATTCGTAAGCCCACAAACAAGGAAATCCGGTCTTACCTGCAACACCTCAGGTGGCTGAAGGCCATGGTCGAGCAATTGCCAGAAGTCAAATCTATCCCGGTGACCAAGCGGCGACAGTTCGCCCAAGAAGCGCGAGCACTTGATGTGGCCAAAATGGCTCGAATCACAGCGCGTAAACGCTATGCCCTGGCGGTGATCCTGATCCGGCAACAATATGCCCAGTCGCTGGATGACACCGCCGAGCTCTTGATCAAGATGATGAGACAACTTGAAACCACCGCCCAGCAAAATCTCCTGACCTATCAAATGGAACAGACCCAGCGCACAGATCGACTGGTGTCCTGTTTTAAAGATGTGTTGACCGCAATGGAGGCCGAGCCAAATCCCTGGCAATCACTTCAGGCCATTGTCGGAGACAAACGGCAGGAGTGGCTGGACGAATGCGAGGAGCATCTGGCCTATGCGGGCAACAACTATCTGCCTTTTATGTTGCGACCGTTTCGCTCCAAACGTAGCCTGCTGTACAACTGCTTGGAGATACTCACGTTTCAAAGCACCTCCAGCGATACGTTGTCGATTGAACTGATCGAGTTGCTCCGAAAGACCCGTTCGCTGAAAGCCGAAACACTGGATTTGCGTATCCATGCCCCGGATCTGGTAGAAAGCATTCGGCAGACCAAGTGGACGCTTGAGAAATGGCGCCGTCTGATTTTCGCGCGACCGGACAGCCTGACGGTTCACCGTAAATATTTTGAAATGGCCGTTTTGAACCTGGTGAAACAGGAACTGAAGTCGGCCGATCTGGCGGTCGTTCACGGGGATCGTTTCGATGACCATCGGGACCAACTGGTGAGTTGGTCGGCATACGAGCAAGAAATTGACCAGTACGGGCTGGAAGTGGAGCTTCCTATCGAACCGAAGGCTCTCATCCGCCATCTCAAGGATCAGTTGACTCAGGTAAGCCGCTCAGTGGATGCTGCGTTCCCGGACAACACACACGCCGCAATCGAAGACGGTCGCATCGTAATCAAACGCAACCAGAAGCAGGGGCTACCGACCAATTGGCAGGCCCTGGATGACGACATCACGCGGCGGCTTGGCACCCGCAGCATTGTGGACGTGCTGGTCGATGCGGAGCGGTGGCTTGGGTTACACCGTGAATTCGGGCCGCTGTCAGGCTACGAGGGACGCGTCGAAAATCCCCGACTACGGTTCATCGCCACGCTCTTCTGTTACGGCTGCAATCTGGGGCCCTCCCAGACAGCCGACTCCATCAAGCAACTTAACCGTCGACAGGTGGCCTGGCTCAATCTCAATCATGTGACTGAAGACAGGCTTGATCGTGCCGTCGTTAAAGTTATCAACGCATACAAGAAATACGAATTGCCCGGCTACTGGGGCACAGGTCGACGGGCTGCCGCCGACGGCACTAAATGGAACCTCTACGAACAGAACCTCCTCAGCGAATACCACATCCGCTATGGCGGGTACGGCGGCATCGGTTACTACCACGTCTCAGACACCTACATCGCACTCTTCAGTCACTTCATTCCGTGCGGGGTTCGCGAGGCTGTGTACATCCTCGACGGACTACTTGAGAATCGGAGCGATATCCAGCCGGATACCTTGCACGGTGATACGCAAGCGCAAAGCTATCCCGTTTTCGGGCTGGCCTATCTACTGGGGATCAAGCTGATGCCGCGTATCCGGAACATAAAGGATCTGAACTTCTACCGGCCAGACCGGCGGTTCCGTTATGCCCATATCGAAGAGCTGTTCAATGGTCATATAGACTGGGCGCGGATTGAACGGCACCTCCCGGATATGTTGCGCGTGGCCGTGTCCATCAAGCTCGGAAAAATTACCCCATCAACGATCCTGAGACGGCTGGGAACCTACAGCCGCAAGAACAAGCTGTATTTCGCCTTCCGTGAGCTGGGCAAGGTCGTGCGGACTGGCTTCCTGTTGAACTACATCGACGACGTGGAGTTGCGTCAGACCATCCACGCCGCAACCAACAAGAACGAGCAGTTTAACGGGTTTGCGAAATGGAGCTTCTTTGGTGGTGAGGGCATCATTGCGACCAACCTCCGGCATGAGCAGCAAAAAGTGGTGAAGTACAACCACCTGGTGGCGAACATGCTGATCTTACACAACGTCGAAGCCCTCAGCCGGGTGTTGCGCGAAATGGCAGCGGAAGGGATCGTCATTACCGAAGATGTACTGAAAGCGCTATCGCCGTACCGAACCCGCCATATCAATCGTTTCGGAGATTACACGTTGGACTTTAGACGCCCGGTAGGACATCAGTTATTTGATTTAAAACTTGCTGAGATCGCCCCTCAAGGGAAGTCCAAGGGTCTGGCGAGCTCCGAAGATGAATCGGGATAAAAACCGTGATCAAAAAACTTATATTTCATTAGGTTGGGAGCGCTTTTGAGGAATTTTTTACGTTTGTCTGCCAACCCTCACATACGTCAGAATAGGGTGGTATCTAGAAATAGTTGACGTTTGTTGCGAGGGGTCTTAGCGTACGATTTCTTCCGTTTCGTGAGTTGGCCCCATAGAGGCCGCTGCCGGTGACGCGGAGGCGCAGACGGATCTGGCGTTGTTGTTTCTCGACGCAGACAAACCGGATCTCGGCCTGCATTGGCTGACTTTGGCCGCTGATCAGGGACACCCGGACGCCATGCACCATTTGTCCAAACTTTATATCCAGGGCAGCGGCACCCCCCAAAACGACAGCCTTGGGTTGATGTGGCTGGCGAAGGCGGCGGCTTTGGGGCACGTGATCGCCGGTGAGCAAGTCACGGCCCTGACTCGGTTTAGAAAGGCATAGCCTGTTCCAGGAATGCTTCAACTCTGGTGCACCGTCACGGCCCGAAACCCCACCGCCTGGCACGCTGAAAAGGCGGCATCGAGGCTGTTAAAGATCCGCACCACCTCCATGCCCTGGCGTTTGCGGTTCAGGTCCAGGGCCACGGTGGCGCCGTTGCGCCGGCGAAACTGACAACACCATCTTGGAGCCGGCCCGGGCTCCAGGGGCGCGGGCACGATGTCGGCGGCCATGAGGGTGCCGGCCTCAAACAACAGGCGGAGCTGGTCGAGTCTCATAATGGGGTTTTGCTCCTGCAAATCTGGTATTTGAACCGGTGAGGGTAGCGCGAAAGGCGGGGTTTGTCGGGGCAGGACTATCCAGGTGCGATGCTCGGTTTACCATAAGACCTGTTGTCGGCAGTAGACGCGGAGCGGTTAAGGCTACTTTGTTTGTTTTTTGACCGATTCAGTGTGTCTACCGGAGCGGCTGGGAAAGACCTACGAACAATACCTTTAGTCACAGGCTTTTCCCCAAATTTTGGGGATAACTTTAAGCCGAATTACGCTTCACTGTGTTCTTGGAGCCATAAGTTGGCCGCTTTATGGTCACATAGTGAATCAATTGTGGCCACTCCGATTACCTGATTATTCGTCCTACCGCCATTTGGAGGCAGATCGGTGATCAGTTCGGCAGAATTGGTGATATTGAAACCATATCTTGGCCGCTTTCTGATAAAAGCGGACCTTTATCAGATAGGGGTTTACCCGGTCCGCTATTCGGAAACAAGGTACGCTGAGGTCGCAAAGCGAATCTTCAGCTTCGAACTCAATTTTGAGAAATCTAGTCGATTTTAGGGGATGATTACAAACAGCATTTGACATGAATTACGTAATCCTCTGAGTACAAGGGTTTTTCGAAAGGCCCAGATTTTTTTTGTATTCGCACCGACCTGTGTATACGATAGTTTGATAATTAAAAGTAATTCTTACGGTTGACTGCGAGGGATATGTGAAAAACTGCTCAAAAGGATCAATTTGGAGAAAGTGGGACCTCCATGTCCATACCCCGTTTTCAATTCTGAACAACCAGTTCGGCGACGACGTCGACGAATACGTCAAAAAACTCTTCCGATCAGCAATAGATCATAATGTAAGTGCCATTGGCCTGACCGACTATTGCCTTCTTGACGGCTATAAAACCGTAGTCGAAGACTATATGCTCAACGACAATAAACTAGCTGAGCTATTTGATGAGGATGAAATCAAGAAAATTAAGAGTATTGCTATTTTCCCAAATCTCGAGTTTCGCTTGGACAAACTTGTAGTAGGCAAAGAGGTCGACTTAAAATGGAATAGGCGGACCAACTTCCACGTTATCCTTTCCAATGAATTGTCTCCCACATTAATCCAACGCGAGTTTTTATCTAGAATACAGTTTGAAACTCACGCTGAAACAGGTTTCAAAGCAGAGAGAAGACCCTTAACCAAAGAAAACTTGATAGAATATGGTGAAAGGCTAATTGATGAACACCCCGAGTTTAGAGGCCAACCTGCCCTTGCTGTAGGAATCTGCAATGCCTCGGTCAATACAAGCGAAATAGCTGAATTGCTCACCGAAGATGGAAGGTTCAAAAAAAATTACTTGTTAGCTTTGCCCTGTGACGAAGACCTCAGCCGAGTAAGCTGGAATTCGGCCGGCCACGGTACGCGGAAAACACTTATTCAACAGAGTCAACTGATATTCTCATCTAACAAGCGTACGAGAAGCTTCTTACTCGGAGATTATCACCAGAACCCCGCCTCCTTCAGAAAAGAGTTTGGCCTACCTAAAGCTTGTATATGGGGCTCCGATTCACATGCTTACGAAACACTTTTTGAGCCTGACGAAGGAAATAACACTTGGATAAAGGCTGATCTTACTTTTGAGGGCCTCAAGCAGGTAGTATTTGAGCCGAGGTCACGGGTCGCAATTCAAGAGACTTGGCCTGGCGATAAGGTAAGCTATGAAGTTATAGACTCTGTTCGATTCAAAGATTCCAGTGGAAAAAATATTTTTCCTGAAAATAAAATAGAATTAAATCCTGATTTAAATTCGATTATCGGCGGCAAGTCCTCAGGAAAATCGCTTCTACTTTATCACATTTCAAGAACGGCAAATAAAGAGGAAACTGAAAAGAAGTGTGATCTAGCAAAGGCAAGCATTTACCCAGAATTTGAAAATGACTCAAATTTCGACTTTGAAATCACTTGGAATGACAACACTAAACAGAGCTTTAGAGAAACAAACGAACGTCGTCCAATAACTTACATACCTCAGCTATATATAAACAAATTAGCTGAGGAAAATGGCCGAGATCAACTAAACGAGCTTGTACTTGAAATTCTATATCAAGACAGGGAAATAAAGTTAGATGCTGAAGAGCTTTTTAAAAAATGTGATTCGTTAAATGAAAGCATCAGCACACAAGTTACAAAACTTGTATCCCTCAGACACAAGTATGCAAAAGAAAAGGGCGAGAAGGAAAAAATTGGAGCTGAGAATTCGGTAAATAATGAAATAAAAAAAATAAAAGAAAAAATAGAAAACATGAAGCAATTATCAGGTTTTACTCCTGAAGAAAGCAAGCTTTATAAAAAGCTTAGCGACAGATTGTCACTTAGCGAAAAAAGGCGATCGTCTCTTTTAAGATATATTGAAATACACACTGAGCTACAAAATGAATTAGCAAGAGAGATGGAAGATTCGTTCAGAAACGTAGCTCTTATGACAAATTTTGAAGAGTCAGAAAGAAAACAGTTTCACACTGGAAGCCGCCTTGTTCAAATAACACTGGCTAAGATTCAGAAAATCATTGATGGCCTGCCAATAGAAGCGGGAAAGAACATACGCCGTGCCAATAGCTTAATAGGCGCGCTGGATGCAAGAATTATAAATACCACGAAAAACCTTGAAAAATTCTCGTCTAAAGTAAAAAGCCAAAAAGAATTAAAGGAGCTTTTAGCGGCGCAAAAACGGGAAGAAACTAAGCTTAGCTCGATTCAAGAAGCAGACAAGAAGGTCAAAAGCACTTTCGAACAAGGGAAAGCAGCTTCCGATCAGCTTAAAGCCCTGTATGAGCAGTTGTTTGACGCATACAGTGAAATAGAGGCGCATTTCAACGGTGCTGCGAAGATCGAAAATGAAAATATAACGCTTCAAGCTAGTCTGGAATTCGATCACAACAGTTTCGATTCTTTCATAAACTGTTTTGATGCCAGAGGAAGCCTAGCAAGTATTCTGGGCGACTCAATTGATAGTGAAAACAATTATATTTACTCAAAATACACGCATTTAGACTCTATATTCACCCTGAGCGAGAAGATTCGAGATTTCTCCAAGATCGTCCATAAAGTCCGGAAGAGTGCGGACGAGGAGCTAATCCTTAGAAATCTACTTCAGGATTGCTTTTACATATCTTTTAACTTGCTTTATAAAAATGACGACATTATCAGCATGTCGCCCGGTAAGCGCGGACTGGTGCTTCTCCATCTCATACTACACTTGAGCAATTCTTCTCACCCCATACTTATAGATCAACCTGAAGATAATTTAGATAACCGCACAGTTTATAATGAGCTCTGTGACTTTATTAGGGAAAGGAAAGAGAAAAGACAAATCATCATGGTCACTCACAACGCTAATATGGTTGTATCCACAGATTCCGAATGCGTTATTGTCGCGAATCAGGCTGGCCAGCAGCATGACATGGAAAACGAGCAATTTAGGTTCGAATATGTTTCCGGCGCCATGGAGTGCACGTTCTTCGAACCAGATGCGCCTTCATTGCTTAAGAAATTCGGCATTAAAGAGCATATCTGTGAGGTCCTGGAGGGGGGACAACTTGCATTCGAAGAGCGAGAGCGTAAATACGCCTTCAAACGATAAGGACGACTCTTCGCCACGTTAATTCTACTAGAATTCAAGCTTTTCTTTTGAGAGGCAGGCACTGCTCTAGGCGATTGCTCTTAAACCCATAGTTTGGCTGGCCGTGGGACTCCAGTGTATCGCCTGCTTGCTCGGTAATCCTGACACCATCGGAAATTCGGCCTGGGTGCCAGACTCAGTATTTGGGGACGCTTGATATGCCAATTGACCTGCTCCCCTCTGGCTTTACCGTTTTCAGCTTAGTAATGTTGAGTCGCGAATGTCGCTCTTCTTCGCTTCAGCCGAACCCAATGTTCGCTTTTGTTTAGGAGCGGATCTTTTACTCTGGCTTGATTCTGTGGTGAAACGGTCAGTCGCGGCACCGTAAGAAAGGTCCGCTTTGAGAACAAAGCCTCGGCGACTGCACCGGCCTCTAACAACAGACTTTCCGAATTTTTGCGTACCTTTCCTACTGTAATCGAGCTATCTACCGTTCGTCTCAAAACGGGCAGCGTGGTGAAAAGCGGGCCATACTTTGAGTAGACTCCGCTTGCTCAGGAGGGTGGCCAACATGTCATTATCAGAGTTCGTATTTACGCGAGAACCTTGGAACAAAGGAAAGCTTATAGGTCAGAAACTCCCGCTGAAACCTGAAGAGGTCTGGTCGATACGAGTGAGACTGGACATGGCGCACAAGGTGCGAGATCTCGCCCTTTTTAACTTGGCTATTGATAGCAAATTGCGTGGATGTGACCTGGTAAAGCTAATGGTTAGCGATATCGCGCGCGGCACAGAAATAGTGTCTAGAGCGAAAATTGTTCAGCAAAAAACCAAACGACCTGTCTCTTTCGAAATAACAGCCAAAACGCGGGACGCTCTCGCGGCGTGGATCAAACTGAAAAATCTCTGTTCCCTCGACTATCTTTTCCCCAGCAGCTACCGACGCAAAGATCATATCAATACGAGGCACTACGGGCGTTTGGTGAAAAAGTGGGTTTGCAGTATTGGGTTGGACAGCACGGCTTACGGAACTCATTCGATGAGACGCACCAAGGTCGCGCTAATCTATCGTCAGACCAAGAATCTCAGAGCGGTTCAGATACTATTAGGACACAGAAGCCTTGAAAGCACTGTGCGATATCTGGGCGTCGAGATTGATGATGCTCTTGAGCTTTCTGAGCACATCGAAATTTGAAGCTGCTCAAAACGAAGCGGAGTCAGAACATGACGGAGAATTGCGAAGGGCGAGTCGATTGAATAATGCCAAACGACTGATAAAAGCGGTCCTTTTAGAGCGATGGAAACGGCTAACTAGTCTAGCTCTGAGACCTCTTGACAGTGGGGACGTAAATTAACCGACATTAATAAGCAGCAAATGCTTCAGTGATTGGGGGCAGGTCAAAGGTCGACAGAAATAATTTGTTCAGGCCGCTCTCTGGCGGCAACAAACCAGTCTTATCGCTGCTTCATGAATAATAAAGCCGGCTCTACGGCCGTCTTTATCGTTGGAAGTTGCGACTGTTCACTAGCAACTGGTGTTCCCGAAGCCATCGGTGTAGCAGTTCACGCTCTCTCCCCCGATAGTGCCGGTCGTGTTTCCGAATTCATCGGTATAAAGATTTACTGAGTCGCCGCCCATTGTTCCCGTTGTATTCCCAAACTGATCGGAATACGTGTTGATGCTCTCGTTTCCAATCGACCCGGACGTGTTGCCGAAATCATCTTTGTAGGTATCATACGATCTTTCTCCGACAGTTCCGGACGTGTTTCCGAAGTCGTCCGTGTAGGTGTTTACTCCGCCACCAGAGCAGTTTCCAAAATCATCGCAATAAGTGCTTTGCGCCGATACTGAGCTTGCAAACATCAGGACCAAAAAGCCTAAAACTCCAACCTTCATCATTCTAAATTCTCCCTCGTTCAATTTGCTCACAGCCAGTCTGGCTGAATGTGCTTTTCCTTTCAACGATGTGAGGGGTTCTCAGCTGTTTCGACCGTCTTGCTGCAATGGGATGTCTGGGGTGGTTTGTGGTGCAAGAGGGATGAGTGTTAGTGAAACCATAAAATGGCCGCTTCGCAATCGTAATCCAGGTCAGGTCGAGTCCTAAAGCGAACATTGGGCTGCTGACCTGACCCCAATCCACGCAGCCGCAGGCAACAAAGATGTTCGATGTTCATAAACCTGTAAACCAAGCTGTGTAACTTCCGCCCCCATTGCAGAAACACTTTGTGTCTTAATGGATCTGTAAGTCACTCTCTTACGGAGCTATCTGAGATTTCAGGCCCGCGTCAGTGAGCGCCTCAGCAATGCCGCGAGCCATCTGGCGATAGCCCCTGGCGTTGGGGTGAATACGGTCTGCCCGAAGGCCCTCGTCAGAAAGCACCTCAGAGAAAATATCGTCGATCACCAGGATGAGCTCTTCTTCGGCCAATTCCTCATAGATGGGCGAGTCTGAGAGGCTGCCCACACTGGCGCCGAACACCGAGAACTCTGGTACCGCTACCAGCACAGGCACGGCTCCGGACCGGCGAACGGCGGTAAC
>Ga0307486_1001518_pt1 | contig 17614 bp, 15 predicted proteins | sample CBIW02metaG_FD_203663 | JGI IMG/M metagenome (GOLD analysis project Ga0307486, IMG submission 203663) | Sea-ice brine microbial communities from Beaufort Sea near Barrow, Alaska, United States - CBIW 0.2 | ecosystem: Environmental > Aquatic > Marine > Coastal | place: USA: Alaska | collected... | reverse complement strand
TTCGCCGACCAACCCCGCGAACTAGACTAGTTCCGTTCGACCACCGCGAATTGGATGCGTCCGTTGGCGGGCAGCTCCAAACCAGTGATGTCATCCTGGTAGGCAACGTTGATCTTGATTTGTGCAGGCCAGTAGCCCACTGCGTTATCCCACAGGTATTCAGACACGAGGCCAAACAGTTCCTTGCGTCGGTCCTGGTCGACACTCGATGCTGCCTCCGCAAGCCAGGCATCAACCTCATCGCTGGCGAAGCCAAGGCGGTCTGCTGCTGACGTGTAGAGACGGCCAATCGTAAAGTCGGCGTCGCCGGTCTGGGTCGTGTTCGTAAAGATCTGAATGTCCCAGTTGTGAGCAAGCAGGTCGTCTACCCAGTTCGCGCGTTGCGATTCCACCGGTGTCACGGTCACACCGATCTCGGCCCACGCTGAGATCATGACCTGCGCAAGCTCCTTGATGTTAGGCCCACCATCGATCGGCCAGGAAAGCGTGGTCTCAAGGCCGTTGGGGTAACCAGCGTCCGCAAGCAACTGCTTCGCCAGTTCAGGGTCGTAAGCGTACGGCTCGAGCACGGGAGCACCGAAAGCCGCAGCAGCAACCGGTGCGCGCCCGATGGACGCCGTATCGCCGTACAACGCGGGGATGATCGTCTCGAAGTCCACTGCGTGCCAAAGTGCTTGGCGAACACGGACGTCCGACGTTACGCGTTCGTCTTCGTGATTGAACCAGCCCAGCCAGTAGGTCAAGCTATCAACGGAATCAACAGTGACCCCGTCGATGCTACGCACACCCTCCAACTGGTCTGCCGCAACACCGGTGGTGACGTCGACCTCGCCCGTTTCCAACCCCGTCAGTCGCGAGCTGGCCTCGGGGATCTGAACGAACTCAAGAGTGTCCAGGATTGCTGGGGTGCCCCAGTAGCTGTCGTTACGCGACATCTTGACCGAATCGTCAGGGGTGTAGCTGTCGACCTTGAACGGGCCGGTTCCGATCGGGGCCAGCCAGTATGCCTCATCGTTGACCGATTCGCCTACGCCGACGTACATCAATGACAACGTGCCAAGCAAGTTGCCGAGCGGCGTCTCGGTGGTGATAACCACCTGGGCCGGATCAGAATCGTCAATGTCGACAACTGCTGCAAGCAGAGGTGCGAGCACTGACTCGATCGCCACGTGGCGTTCCATAGTCGCTTTGACATCCGACGACGTAAACGGAGTTCCGTCGCTGAACGTGACTCCCTCACGCAGGTTGAACACCCACGTGTTGGGGTCTGGGTTCTCCCAGTCATCAGCGAGTCGAGGCTCGAAGGCACCGTCCGTGGCACGGACGAGCGTGTCAAGCACTTGCTCGCTGAAGAGCAGGACTCCCTCCTCCGCTGGGTACAGAACAATGTCCAGCGATGCTGGGAAGTTGATTGGTGCGACGGTCAGTGACTGTGCGACTGCAGACGAGTCCGGCTCGCCGGACGACCCGTTGGTATCGCCATTGGGCTCCCCACCGGAACACCCGGTGAGCACAAGCGCGGACACGACCAATGTCGCGAACGCGCCCATAACTTTGTTTTTGTGAATCATGATCGTTCTTCCTCCATTTTGTATCCTGCAATTGGTGGGACTGGTAGTAGATCGATGAGTTCCCTCGCTATCCGGTTGGTTAGGTATGACTCACCTCTTGAGCCTCGGCTACCGGTTCTGGAAAATGGCAGGCGAGGAGTTGTTCTGTACCGTCGGCGACCGCCAGCTCAGGCCGCTCATCCGCACAGAGTTGGGTCGCTTTCCAGCAGCGAGTACGGAACGGACACCCAGTAGGCGGGTTGATTGCAGACGGCAGGTCTCCACTGAGAAGAATGCGCTCGCGCGGTGGGCCATCCCAGGGGCGCACGGCAGGGACGGCTGAAAGAAGTGCGCGCGTGTAGGGATGGCGCGGCGAGGTAAATACCGATTCTGACTCCCCGGTTTCCATGACAGCGCCCAGGTACATCACAAGAGTCTGGTCGCTGAGATGACGCACCACAGAGAGGTCATGCGCGATGAAGAGATAGGTGAGATTGAAGTCTCTTCGCAAGTCAGTGAGGAGGTTCAGTATCTGAGCTTGCACAGATACGTCGAGAGCAGACACTGCTTCATCGCAGATGATCAGTTCTGGATCCAGTGCGAGCGCCCGTGCGATACCAATGCGCTGACGCTGGCCTCCGGAGAACTGGTGGGGATAGCGCTTAGCGTGGTCGGGGTTGAGACCCACTCGCTCGAGCAACTCAACGGCGCGGTTGTGCCATTGGCCGCGTTTCACTGTGCCTGGGTTGACGCGCCATGCTTCACTCACGGAATCTTCGGCGGTCAGCCTAGGGTTGAGCGATGCTATTGGATCCTGGAAAACCATCTGCATGCGCCGCACAGTTTCTCTGCGTGCCTTTGCACTCGCACCGACGAGTTCGGCGCCATCAAGTTTGATGGAGCCGGACACGGGGTGGTCGAGCCCAATGATGGTGCGGGCAAGGGTTGATTTTCCGGATCCGGATTCTCCGACCAAGCCGAGGGTTTCACCGCGCTGAAGGTCAAACGACACATCATTCACTGCCTGGACAACGTTGCGACGGCGAAGTTGCGAACCGATCGGAAACTCGGTGTGAAGGTTGCGGACTTCAAGCAAGGGGGTTCGGGGATCAACCATGCTGCAGGACCTCCTCCGTACGGTGGCACGCTGTCTCTCGCGTGCTTGGCCAGCCAACAGGGTTGCGCAATAGCGGTTCATCCGTGCGGCATTGATCAACCGCGAAGGGACAGCGCTCAGCAAAAGAGCACCCCGTGCGGCTTGCCGTCGGCAGTGGGGGGCTTCCAGGAATGGGCGTCAGTCGAGTGCCACGCTCATACACGCTGGGTATTGAGGCGAGCAGCCCGGTCGTGTAGGGGTGGGCGGGGTTTTCGTACGTACTCCGCGTGATACCCGACTCGACAATCGAGCCGCCATACATAATGTAGACACGGTCAGCACTGTCAGCTACCACACCAAGATCGTGAGAAATGAGTAGCAGGGCCATGCCGAGCTCGGATTGGAGTCCCTTGAGCAATTCCATGATCTGAGCCTGCACCGTGACGTCGAGGGCGGTGGTCGGTTCATCTGCGATAAGCAATCGGGGTTCCCGGGTGAGCGCCATCGCGATCATGATTCTCTGACGCATGCCGCCAGAAAACTGGTGCGGATAGTCGTCCACGCGGTTTCGCGCGTCAGGGATACCGACGATGTCCATGAGCTCGATTGCCCTGATCCGTGCCTGCTTGCGGGACGCTCCTCCCTTACGCCACATCGACTCGGTGAGCTGGTAGCCAATGCGCATCACGGGATTGAGCGAACTCATCGGGTCCTGGAAAATCATGGCAAGGTCGTTACCACAGAGGTCGCGGAGCTGGCGAGGCGGGAGCTTCAGCAGGTCCTGTTCCAAAAAGGACACGCTACCGGACGACACCTGCGATATCCGTTTAGGCAGAAGGCCCATGATGGCCTGCGCTGTGACCGACTTGCCGCTTCCCGACTCGCCGACGAGGGCAACGGTCTCACCGTGTGCCACATGGATAGATACGTTGCGGACTGCCTGCACCGCTCCGGTGCTCGTAGCGAACTCAACGGTGAGGTCGCTGACGTCGAGCAGAGGCGATGTACTGTGCACGGTCGTGTCGTTGCTCATAGGGTCTTCATCCTCGGATCGAACCTGTCCCGGAGCGCATCACCCAAGAGGCCGAGGGTCAGCACGAGTCCGCTGAGTGCAAGGCCTGGAATCGTCGCGATCCACCAGGCCGTATCGAGATACGCACGGCCATCTGAAATCACCAGCCCCCAACTAGGTGTACTGAGTGGTGTTCCGAGCCCGAGGAACGATAGCGACGCTTCGGCGATGATGACCATCCCTACCTGGACAGTCGCGACGACGAGCAATGGAGCAAGCGCATTGGGAAGTACCGTGCGGAACATCAGGTACAACTGTTTTCCGCCGAGCGTGTGAGCAGCAGAAACGTACTCCCTGCTCCTGATGCTGAGCGCCTGAGCTCGCGTGACGCGAGCAAACACGACCCAGTTGGCAACCGCGAGCACCAAGATCACATTCAGCAGGCTGGGGCCGAGGACTGCGACGAGAAGAATCGCGAGGAGAATCGCGGGAAACGCGAGTTGAAGATCGGCCAGCCGCATGATGATCGCGTCCGTCCAGCCACCGCGGAATCCAGCAAACAGACCAAGCGCGACCCCGATGAGGCCAGCCAGAAGAAGGGTGAAGACTCCGGCAATCATCGACACCCGGCCCCCGTAGAGCACCAGACTGAGCAGGTCGCGGCCAATTTGGTCCGTTCCCAAAACCGCGATGGTTCCGTCAGTGCGTTCGGCACCTGGAGCGAGCAACCTGTTCGTCAAATCTGTTGCGGTGGGGTCGAAGTTCATCAGGATCGGGCCGAAGATAGCCGCGATCCCATAGAGCGCAATGATCACCAGCATCACGATGATGCGAGTCCGAGTGGGATCGCTAGACAGGTTCTTAATCGTGGGAACCTTGCCGTTCGGTGTTCTCATCGCCGTGCCCCCAGTCGAATTCGTGGATCGATGACCCCGTAGGCGATGTCAACAACGAGGTTGATAGTCACAAAGCCCACTGCGAGAAAGATGACTGCTGCCTGAATCACGTCGTAATCGCGGTTCTCGATTGACTGCACGAGGAGGCGACCAACCCCCGGCCAGGCAAAGACTGTCTCAACGATGACCGTGCCACCCAGCAACTGCCCAAACTGGAGGCCGACTACGGTCACGATAGGAATCAGGGCATTGCGAACCGCATGGCTAACGATGACGGTGCGCTCTCTCAGTCCCTTGGCCCGCGCAGTCTGGATGTATCCCTCATTAACCACTTCAAGCAGCCCACTCCGCGTGAGGCGCGTCAGCAACGCCGTGAACGCGAGGCTCAGAGTAAGAGCGGGAAGGATGAAGTGTGCCGGGGTACTGTCGCCAGCGCTGGGTAGAAGCTTCAGCCATTTTGCGAAGATGAGCACGAGAACGAGTCCTATCCAAAACTGCGGCAGCGCCTGCGCTGCGATGGACACCGCTGAAATCACGCGATCGGCGAACTTGTTCACCCTTAGGGCGGCGATCAGGCCAAACACGAGTCCCGTGACCAATGAGATGACCAGCGCGACTGTCGCCAGGGCGAGCGTCGCCGGCGCTCGTTGGAGCACGAGTTCCATGGCGGGAACTTTGAGACGGTACGAGTCACCGAAATCGAACCTCAATATGTCGCCCAGGTACTGGAAGTACTGGGCGACTAACGGCACATTCAAGCCCAACTGTTCGCGAAGCGCTTCAACCTGCGCCACCGTGGCATCCGGCCCCAAGATGAGTAGAGCAGGATCGGCGGGGAGCACTCGAACCACAATGAACACAATGGTGATGGCACCCCACAAGACGAATATCGAGTAAAAGATTCGCTTCAGGACGTACGTTCTCATGCGCGGCTCCGCGGCCCAGCCCAGGCCGTCGACTGCCCGCACATCGTGCGCAACTGGACAGGCAAATCCATCAAGGTACTCCTTAGACGTTCCCAGTTCCGTGGGCATCGTTGCCCCGGCATGACGTGATCATACACAAGAAATATATTGGATTGCAATAGTATCCACGTTTCCTAACGTTGCGGTATGGTTACGTATACGAGTACCCACTCGGTCGCACGTTCCCAGAGCCATCTGCATCACAAGGCCTGGGATCGAATCGAACTGACATCAAAGGAGATGCTGCAAAAATGACCACATCACCCATGGCGGATGGCCTCAGGGAAGCCATCCGCTCATCGGACCTTCGCTTGTCCAAGTACAAGCCCCTGCCGAGGATTCTTACCTTCGATGACTTCAACGAAGGCACCAACGGGTGGGTCGAACTAAGCGGTAACTACGACGGGCGCGGAAGCCTCGAGTCCCTCGACAAGCAGTTCACCGACATGCGACCACCTCAACTGTCGAATGCCAATTTCTTCGATGTCGGAACGCACGGCGCCATGACGGGTACGTACTCGCTCAAACTTGCTACGCGCCCGCTTCCGGGGCATACGGCGGTTGCGATCCGTCGTCTTACGATGAGCGGCCGCGGCAAGCTTCAGATCGAGGCCTATCTGTCCTACAAGGCGGAAGCAACCATCGGTGGAGGCGAAGAGGAAAACACCTTCGGTGACATTACGTGGGATGCGAACCAACACCCTTCGGAGGCACAGTTTGGAGCCTTCACGGTAGCGACCGACATGTGTGGTGACAATGGCATCCGCTACCACAACGTCATGCGCTTCCAGAACACTGACGCGAACAACCACACTGTTAAGCAATGGATGTATCCCGTCGTCACAGAGCCCACACCTCACGAGCGCCTGGGCGCAGACGACGAGTTCGGACCTACAACGGACTTCACGGCGCCCAACCCCGAAGACTGGTCCGTCATCGGTGAGACCCAAGGGACGTGCTACAACGAGGTACCCACGAAGACGAACTGGCACTACATCCGCTTCCTGCTAGACACGGAGACCCGCTCAAACATTGAGCTCCAGTTCAACGACACCATCATTGACCTTCGTGACGTTCCCGTGCCCCAGTATCCTGATAAATGGGAGGCGCTCGACAACCTCCTCAACTTCTACTTCTCAGTGCGCACGCTTTCGGGCAAGCGCAACCTCCTCTTCATCGACTCTGTAGTCATCTCGGCAGATTGGTAAGAAATCATGATGCGACAATCACAAAGCGCAGTACTCGAACGCGGTTGCATTCTAGGTGAGGAGCATGCGACTGAACCCTTCGAAGTTGCCTGGGCCAGCGAAGCTCGCTGGTTTGTGCAGTTCTACAAGCCCGCAGCTGGAACACGCGTTTCATTCCAGGTACAGATCTCTCCCGATGGCATCCATTGGATGGACCACGAATCGGAAAGGATCGAAGCGGATGCTGAAGGATGGGTGACGACATCGACCAGCAACTTCGGTTTTTGGCTGCGGTTGAAGACTTCGCGAATCGCCGGCGAAGGCAGCCCCACCGTCAAGATCTACTTGGAACTCAAAGAGTAGTTGGTTGTGGTCCTGGCTCGGCTCAATAGAACGTGCCGGGCCAGGACCGCGCTGGATACAGCGTTGACTCAAGTACAGTTGGTCGGCGACAGAGCGATTTCGTAGAAACGGACACGAGGGGACGGCATTGCGGCATGAAGCGAGCCAACCTAAACGATCTTGCCAACAGCCTAGGGCTTTCGACGAACACGGTCTCTCGCGCGCTAGCAGGCAAGGACGGAGTGGCCCCGCACACGCGCGACAGGGTGCTTCGGGAGGCTGACCGGATCGACTACCGGACCGGATCGCAGTGGCGTCGTAGACATGCGAAAACGATCGCCCTGACGGTCACTAGTTCAACAAATGTTTTTATCTCGCAGTTCATCGCCGCAACCGTGTCGGCACTTCGACCCGTCGGTTACGCGGTCAGCATCCGAATAACGGAAGAATCGTCTATACTTGAGACGAGGGCGATTGCCGAAATGGCCAGTGGCGACTACGCTGGAGCGCTCGTCATCCCCGTGCAGGGCCGGGGAACCCCTTGGGCGGACGCGGGCGAGTTCCCATTCCCCATCGTTGCGGTCGCTCGTGAGATACCCGATGTAGAGTACGACTCCGTCTCATTGGACCAGCAGGCAACAATGTATGCCGCGACGCGCCACGTGCTCGCCCAAGGTGCCCGCTCCCTACTGCTCTTCGACGAGGATCTTGACGTCTCATCGAATCGCAGTCGTGTCGCTGGCTTCAAAAGTGCGGTCGAGACAGAAGAGGGAACTAGCGGGCGCGTGGTCCTCGTGCCGACGCGCCGATTCGAGAGCAGTGTGCGGCCCTGGCAGCCCGAGGAGGGGTACCGAAGTGTCTACGCCCTCTTGTCACAAGGCCTGAGACCCGACGCCATGCTATTTGAGGACGACTACTACGCTCTGGGTGCTCTCCGTGCAATTGAAGATCAGGGCCTGCGAGTGCCTCACGACATCCTGCTTGTGGGATTTGGAAATCACCCCTACGCCCCGTACATGAAACCAGCGTTGACAACGGTGGCGGCTCCCGGCAGCCTTATCGCTGAAGCTGCGGTATCAATGCTTCTACGCCGCATTGCGGGAGACATGTCGCCACCGGTGAGGCGGCTCCTTGATGGAGAACTCATTGTGAGGGAGTCCTCCGTTAAGCAGAATTCTCTCAACCTCGAAACGGTCTCGATCAGCAAGTCCGCAATCACCTGATCCCTCGACCCAAAGCTCGGGAGCCACTCAAGCATCGGCGACGGCCCACCAGCCGAGTGCGAGCAAACAAACGATACGACCCTCACATGGGAACCGGAACCCGCAGTGGAGCAGCACAAAACCGCGAGCCTTCCCGCAATACTTCTGTAGAGAGATACCCCGGACGGACACGCCCGTGCGCAATAGTCTGGGGTTATGACTGATAGACCAAAACGTGTTCGCCAAACAGACGTCGCGCGCGTTGCCGGCGTCTCGCAGGCCACCGTGTCGCTCGTGCTCAGCAATTCGATGGAGGCCTCCATCGGCGCTAAAGCGCGTGAGGCTGTGGTGGTAGCAGCGCGCGAGCTTGGCTATGCACCCGACCCTATCGCGCAGAAACTTGCCCGCGGTAGATCGCTCCTTCTTGGTCTTCACACCTTCGCCCCAGAATTCCCCACCAGCCTGAGCGACTCGTATTACCCCTACCTTGAGGGCGTCGAGCAGGAGGCGTCTGCTCAAGGCTATGATCTTGTGCTCTTCACAGGAGTCCACCGAGACGGCCGGGGCGAGTCTCACATACAGCGACTTCGACTCGCCGAGGGAATTGTACTCGTGGGTAGGAACCCGCGCATGGAGGATGTGCGCGCCCTTCTTCGCGACGGCCAGACCGTGGTCTACATTGGTCGGCACGATGAGTTTGGGCCCGAAGTGCCCTACGTAGGAGCCGACTATGCGGCGGCAACCGCGTGCCTCGTGGATCGTCTTCACGCACTTGGCCACCAAAGCATCATCTATCTGCAGGAGAAGGATGAGGCTGCAGCCTCTGTCGACCGTGAACTCGGATTCTTCAGGGCACCCCGGAGGGAAGGGCAACAGCGCACAGCGTTGCGGCTAATACCCAGCGAGGTCACTCCGGGACGCATCGCAGAGTGGATGCGTAGCGGTTACACCGCTGTGCTCGTGGAGGGTACGGACACCACGGACCTGCTTGCCGCTACGACATTGGCGATCCACGCAAGCGGCCTTGAGTTTCCTCGCGACATTTCCGTCGCTGTCACCGGCGGCGAACTACAAGTCTTCGGCCGCGCATTCTCGGGATTTTCTGCCCCCCGCCGTGAGATGGGCAGGCAGGCGGCGCGATTGCTCGTTGCTATCTTGTCTGGCGACCAGCCGACTGATAGCGACCTCCGTCAATTGCTGGCGTGCACCCAGATCGACGGCGAAACGGTCCGCGCCATGTGAAAAGTGGCGCGGACCGTCCTGACGATCTAGCGGGTGCCTAGGTATGCTCCGTGCTCGACTAGGGAGTCTTGCAATGTGCCCACGGGAAGGTCTCTCGGGTCGACGTCGTTGGAGATGGCGAGCGCCGCAGCGGCTCCTGCTGCCTCACCCATTGCGAAGGCCGGTGGCATCACGCGGGTGGCACTCATCGCCTCGTGCGAGGCGGACATGCAACGCCCGGCAACGAGCAGTCCCTTTCGGTCCCGTGGCACCAGGCTGCGGAACGGAATTTCGTAAATGTTGGCGGTCGCCCATGACGGGGCAGTCCCGCCACCAGCACCAGTGGGGTCGTGGATGTCAACGGGGTACCCGCACATCGCGATGACGTCATCAAAGTGCCGCCCAGTCTGCAGGTCGTCAAGAGTCAGCTCATACTGCCCCACGATACGGCGAGTCTCGCGAACACCGACTGTCGCTGCAGTGTCGAGCAGTTCTGCATTCTCAAAGCCCGGGAAGTTCTCGCGCATGAAGGCCATGAGCGCATTAGCCTGCTCGCGTCCTTCAATCTCCCCTTTGGTCACGTCGGCGGCAATAGTTCCGTCGAGGCCGTGCAGACGAGTGCTATTGATCCTCCATACGCCCGGCTTGAGAGTCTTATACATGCCAACACTGCGACGCGGTACCGGGAACGTGCCGTTAGCGCGCGCGGCATCGATGATCTCCGCGTAAACCCGCGGTTCAGTCGGGTGGTCGTCGACATAGTTTTCGACGACATTGTCGTCGACCCCTGACACCCGGAAGAACATCGTCATCGGCTGCGCGAGGCCATCTTCGGGACGCCCATAGTCGAACCGGTTGCCTGCGTAGGCGGCGACGTCACCATCCGCGCTGCAGTCAACCACTACGGCCGCACGCTGGTGGTGCAGGCCCTCCTTGTCGGCGTAGATCACGCCCACAACAGTGTCGCCCTCGACAACAGCATCCACCACGAACGCATGGAACCGAATGTCTACGCCAGCCTCTAGGCACATTCGGTTAGCAACGAGCTTGGCGGCCTCAGGCTCGAACGGCGTGACCTTATCGTGGCCATAGGTAATGAAACTTGCGTACTTGTCGCCAGCGTTGGTTTTCGATGGATGGATCGCGCCATCCAGGTCGACCATCCGCGTGACAAATTCGTCGAAGATACCCCTGATCAGTTGGGTTGCACCGTCAAGCGAGTACGACGTCATACACGGGCCGACAAGCCCGGCGGTGAGGTTACCTCCCAGGAAGCCTTGCCTCTCGAGCAGCACCACCTTCGCACCACGCCGGGCGGCAGAAACGGCAGCCGCGATTCCAGCCGGCCCACCGCCTACGACAACCACATCCGCTTGCTCTTGCAGCGAAATCTCTTTCGAGTACGTGATGGATGACAACTGATTACCTTTCTGTCCGCCAGTACCGCCAAACCGCGGTAATGCGCATTACCAGTGTACCTCAACCCTCCGACGGTCCACAAGCGATCGCGTTGACTCAACGGTTGATGCGCCCGTAGCAACGCGCCGCCGGGCCGCCTACTGCTGGTCGGTTTGGCCGGGGGGATGGGACTGATCGTGGGGCAGTGCAAGGAAGCGACGGGGTGGCATGGTCACTATTCCAGGAGGCCCTCGGCGGCGGGGTTGGCTCCATCCTCGTGCTCAAGGGATGAGAGCAGCGCGGACCACTCAGCCCACTCCGTCGCCGACTTCAGGACTCGTCCTCCGGTCGTGTAGATCTTGTTGCCGAAGTCGTCGCCGTAGCCAAACAATCATCTGAGCATCCGAAATGGGTCCCCGAAAGCCCCGAGAGCGAACGTCCATCCGTGCCACTGGTTGCATCGAGCACCTTTGAAATGGGAAGCAGGAAGTCCTCTCCCACGATGTCATGAGCACGTCAGCGTGCCCCCGTCGACCGTGCACAAATTGTGCGTGAGGGGAGCTTTGGCCTCGCCAATCGCACGTCCCGTGTGTGACGACTCCGGGAAAGGGGAAGTCCGTCGCAGCAAGCGTCGCCCTGAACCGGACGTGCGGGGTATGTCAGGCTTGCGACCCTCGGATCTCGCGCCCTGCGGCTTGGAGAGTCTTGAACGCTCGATATCTCCGCTCATGCGATAGTTCGATGTCGCCCCCACTGGGTTGGTAACTCTGGTCCACCCGGGACATCTCCGCCATGGCGGCGGTCGCATCGGGGAACACACCCGCCGCGACACTTCCGAGGATCGCCGCACCGAGCAAGACAGTCTCCTCAGCGCGACTTGCCAGGACCGGCTTGCCTATGGCGTCCGCCAGGATCTGGCGGACGAGGTCAAGGCGACCCGCGCCTCCGCTGACGACGACCTTCGAGATTCTCGCTCCGGCTTCATCCTGTACCTCGATGATCTGGCGAAGCCCGTAGCCGATTCCGCAGAGGCCCGCGATGTAGAGAGCGACCAGGTTATCCATGTCACTTTCCATTCCCAGGCCCGCGATCACTGCCCGCGCGCGCGGATCCGCAAACGGCGCCCGGTTTCCCAGGAACTCGGGTACTACATGCAGGCCATCGGCGCGCCCAACAGTCTCGGAGGGGGTCGCTACTTTCCGCGCCGCGAGGTCTGCGAGCAGGGCTGGAAGCGAGAGGTGCCTCTCGTCGGCCTGCTCTTGGGCCTCGGCCGCGGCCGGGTGAAATGAAAGCAACTGGTCAATCGCGGCTCCTGCAGCCGACTGCCCGCCCTCGTTCAACCACATGCCCGGGACCATGGCCGAAAAGTAGGGGCCCCACACCCCAGGAACGAAAGCCGGCTCCCTTGTACTGGTCATGGTGCAGGATGAGGTGCCGAAGACATAGCCGAGGTTCTCCTCCGGTGTCCCGTCGATACCCACGGTTCCGATCCCTCCGGCATGGGCGTCGATCATGCCCGCCGAAACCGGGATTCCCGCGAGCAGACCAAACTCGGCGGCGGCCTGCTCGGTCAGGCCATTGCCCAAGGGCACTCCCGGATCCACGACATGTTCGCCGATCCGGCGGAAGCCTTCATCGGCGAGGATCCCTAGGCCGATCTCTTGGAAGTAGGTGTCGCCCCAACGACGCTCGTGGGCGAGGTAGGTCCACTTGCAGGTGACTGTGCAGGTCGAACGCGCCAAGTCTCCCGTCGACCGCCATGTCAGGAAATCCGCGAGGTCGAAGAACTGCCATGCCGAATCAAAGGTCGCAGGCATGTTCTCCTTCAACCACAGCAACTTCGGGGTTTCCATCTCCGGCGAGATCTGGCCACCTACATACCGCAACACCGGATGCCCCGTCGCATTGATCCGCTCCGACTGCTCGACAGCACGATGGTCCATCCAGACCATGATGTCCCGCTCCGGGTCACCGGAACTGCCCACTGCCAAAGGGCTCCCTCCTGGCCCGAGGACCACCAATGAGCATGTCGCGTCAAATCCCACGCCCGCGACCGCCTCTGCGGGGACGCCCGCTTCGGCAACCGCTTCTCGCACCGCCTCGCTCACGGCATTCCATATCTCGGTGCTCGACTGCTCAACCATTGCGCCCGTGCCCCGGAAGACGGAGATGTCGCGCTTGGCCGAGGCCAACATCCGACCCGTAAGGTCAAACAGGCCTGCACGAGCACTACCCGTACCCACGTCAACCCCGACAACGAACTTAAGACTGGGCGCCAGTTCTGGCGTGGTGAGATCTCGGGTCATCATGTAACTTCCTTGAAAGTAAGATAGTTCTGGGTGACTCGACGCGCCACCAGCCCCCGGCTGGTCACATATCGAGGCTATTGGGCAAAATGACTAGGTCACGGATCACCACGTTGCGTGGTCGCGTCAGCATAAAGAGGATCGCTTCCCCCACCTCCTCCGGTCGCATCAGACTTCCGGCCGCCAGCGCTTCTTCCATCTTGGCCTCGGGCCAGTCGTCAAGCAGTGCGGTAACAACGGGCCCCGGGAGGATAGCGCCCATGCGCACGCCGTGCTGGAAGACCTGCCGCCGGGTGCTGTGCACGAATGCCTGCACCGCGAACTTGGAGGCCGTGTAGATCGGTTCCCAGACGACCGGGATGACCCCGGCCACCGAACTAGTGAACAAGATGTCCCCAGACTTCTGCTCGATCATGTGGGGTAACACCGCGTTGACGGCGCGGAACGTGGCATTGACGTTGAGGTTGAGCACCAGATCCCACTCGTCAGGGTCACCATCCGCTACCACGCCTCCGATATAGGCGCCCGCATTGGCATGGAAAACGTCAAGACCACCAGCGACGTCGAGAATTCGCGGGAGGATTCCTGAGACCTGCCCGCGATCTAACAGGTCAACAACGAGCGGCAGGGCGCTGGACCCGAGATCAGCGCAAAGCTGCTCAAGTTTGTCCTGCGCACGGTCGATCAACACCACCGTGGCACCCTCAGCCAGCAGAGCCCGCGCAGACGCCAGCCCGATTCCCGACGCCGCACCGGTGACGGCAACAGTTTTGCCCTTCATGAGATCAGCCATTAGACAATCCTTTCGTTTCAGAGATGTATTGGAAGAACCTGGCAATTCGCACTTCCCGTAGGGGTGCGGCTTGCCGGTGAGCGTTGTGCAGGGCGAGAGGTCCATTGACGCCCTGGTAATCATATGCGTCGTCCACGCCTACGCAGCGTGCCAATGAGGCCCTCGGCGCTGCGGGAACCGTAGTCGGGCTTGGATTCCAGTGGTCGTTGCAACACTGGGGTGGTTAGGTACTGATGAGTAGATCACGGAATTGCTCGGCGGGGGTGGCCCAGTCGAGCGTTTTGCGGGGTCGGCCGTTGAGCTCCTGGGCGACGTGCTCGAGGTCCTCGGGGCCGTGAACGGTGAGGTCGGTGCCCTTGGGGAAGTATTGGCGCAGCAGCTCGTTGGTGTTCTCGTTCGATCCGCGCTGCCACGGGCTGGCCGGGTCGCAGAAATATACCGGCATGTCGGTGGCGGTGGTGAAGGATTTGTGGGTCGACATTTCTGAGCCCTGGTCCCAGGTCAACGACCCGCGCAGGTGCGCTGGCAGGGTCGCGATCGTGGCGACGAGGCCGTCGCGGACGGCTTCGGCGGTATGGGCGCCGGGCAGGTGCACGAGCATCACGTAGCGGGTTTTGCGTTCGACGAGAGTGGCGATCGCGGATTTGTTCATCGTGCCGGTGATGAGGTCCCCTTCCCAGTGCCCCGGTATGGCACGGTCCTCGATCTCGGGTGGGCGATCGGCGATCATGACCATCGGGTCCCGGAACCGGGGCCGACGTGCCTGGTCTGTTTTCTGTGGTTTGCGGCGCGTGCGCCCGGTGCGCAACGCGGCTTGGACCTCTCGCCGTAGGCCGCCGCGGGCCTGCAGGTAGAGCGCCTGGTAGATCGTTTCGGGAACCACACGCATCTCCTGATCATCCGGATACTCCTTGATCAAAGCGTGGCAGATCTGCTCGGGAGACCAATAGATCCGTAGCTTCTCCTGCACGAACCCGCGCAGCCGTGTCTGCTCCACCAGCTTCCCCGCTCGAGGGCGCGGGCGGCGTTCGGCGGCGGCACGGTGAGCGGCGTAGGGCAGGTAGCTCAGATTACTTCGCCGGTTGCGCAGGATCTCCCGGCTGATCGTAGACGGAGCACGATGCAGCGTCGTAGCGATCGAACGGATCGACATGCCGGTGCCGGAGAGATCCCGGATTGCTTCCCGATCGAGCAGCGACAAGAAGCGGGCATGAATGGGCTTCAGCTGCGCCGACGTCAGGCGGACATGGGAATCACTCAGGGTGGTCACGGTCTTGTTGTAGTCGAGGATGCGGCCGTCGGGGTAGACGCGACGGTTGGCGGCGTGTTGGATTCCCTGGTCCCAGTCAACCGCGGTGCGAATGTTCAACCCTGTCTGTCGGGCTGCGTCCGCACGGGTAACGCCGCACTCACGCAAACGGAAGTACTCCGTACGGCGGGCCCGGCCTCGTTTCTTGGCATCGATGCCAGCGTCGATAAGCCACTTGTAGCCGCTGGCGGGATGGAGACCAACCTCGCGCGCGGCGAGGCTGACCTTCCCCAGGCGCTCGAACGCTTCGAGGAACTGTGCGCTCGTCAAGTTTTTGAGACAGTTTGATGTGTTTTCTTACGCAGCCACGGATTCGTGGTCACGGGTCTGATGTGCGATACGGGCAGCGGCTGGGCTGATGCCGCCGTTATGGCGGTGGGGCCGTCGACGGTTGTACCAAGCCTCGATGTATTCCATGACGGCGGTCCGAGCCGAGAGGTGGTTCGCGAACGTCTGCTGGTGAAACATCTCCGTCTTCAAATGGGAGAAGAACGATTCGGCCACGGCATTATCCCAACACACGCCGACGGCGCCCATCGACTGGGTAACGTGATTCGCTGCGCACCAGTTTTGGAACTCGGTCGAGGTGTATTGGGCGAGTTCAACTGGTCGAAGCAACACCGGGCTGTTGAAGCAACTGTAGTTGCTCCTGGAAGACCTCGGCCGGGGTCTTCCAACCCAGTACCTTCCGGGGCCGATTGTTGAGCGCCAGGGCGACGGCCCCGAGGTCCTCGGCAGACCACCGTGACAGATCAGTGCCCTTGGGGAAATACTGGCGCAGCACCCCGTTCGTGTTCTCGTTCGTAGGGCGCTGCCACGGCGAGTGCGGGTCCGCGAAGAACACTTTGGTGCCAGTCTCGAGTGCGAACTGAGCGTGCCCGGATAGCTCCTTGCCACGGTCCCAGGTGAGGGTCCTGCGCAGTTGCTCAGGCAGTTTCGTCATCGACGCCGTCAGCGCGGCGTTCATCGCGATCGCACCGTAACCGCCCAGCGACGGCCCGTTCTTCACGTAGGGCTTGTCGCCCCAGCCTTCCAGGCGGGGCAGGTGCACCAAGATCGTGGACCTGCTGGAGCGTTCGACGAGCGTGCCGATCGCGGAGCGACCCGTACCGATGATCAGATCGCCCTCCCAGTGCCCGGGAACGGCGCGATCAGCAGCCTCAGCAGGACGTTCACTGAGGACAACATCAGCAGTGACGTGCCCTTGTGGCTTGTTGCGTTTTCTCTCACGCGGCTGACGCAACGCGCGACCGGTGCGCAAACATGTGACCAGTTCACGCTTGAGCGCGCCACGGCCCTCGATAAACAACGACTGGTAGATCGCTTCATGACTGACACGCATAGACTCATCATCGGGGAAGTCGACCTTAAGCCGGTGCGAAATCTGCTGCGGACTCCACGCCAGCGCCCACCTCCTGTCCTGGCGATGCGGCTTATTCAGCCCTTTCCACGCCGGTGTCTTAGGCCCGTTGAAGATTGCACCGCCGGGTCCATGGATGCTTCCAGACAGCCGTTGTTGCACGTACTGGCGCAACCTGTCGTTAACCACCAGCTTCGCGGGCTTCGGACGTTTCGCGGCCTGCTGAGACTTCCATTGCGCTACCAAGGCCCGATACTCGGGCTTGCCGCCCCTGGTCGCCGCGTTGCGGCGCAGCTCGCGTGAAATCGTTGCCGGGTCACGCCCGAGTGTGCGGGCAATCTGTCGCACCCCAATACCCTGAACGCGTAGCAGCGCGATGTCCTCCCGCTCAGCGAACGACAAGTACCGGCCCGTAGGCTCGTCCAGACTGATCGGCGGCATGCCACCAGCGTGGCGGAACCAGCGAGACGCGACCGGCCATGACACGCCCACTTCCTCAGCAGCCTCGACTGTCGTCACGCCAGACGCGATCAGCCGCCAGAACTGCCGTTGAACCGCACGAGAGGGCTCAGGCCGACCGGGTGACCGCATCGGTGGCCGCATCGCCCGGTCCGCCGCCCACTGCCGCCTGGCACCCTCCGGCCGTCGCGGCATCTGCTTCCTACCACTTTCCATCGCACACCTCCATAATCGAAGTGTTGCGACGACCAATTGAATCCGCCTTGGGCGCCCCGGTCGGAGTGGAACACCACCCCGGTCGACGCGAGCCGGCCGTGGTCGCGGGCCATGGCGAGGGCCGCGATGATCAATTCGGTGCGCATATGAGACGCCATCGCACACCCTCCCAATCAGAGTGTTGCGACGATGACTAGAACTCAAGCGGTCCGGAGGTAGGTGATATCGCCCACCAGACGGGTCCCTGGGGTGTCAGAGGAGAAGTCTCGGACCCCGTGCTTGTCGAGCATGTGGTTCCAGAT
>Ga0307486_1001517_pt1 | contig 17628 bp, 11 predicted proteins | sample CBIW02metaG_FD_203663 | JGI IMG/M metagenome (GOLD analysis project Ga0307486, IMG submission 203663) | Sea-ice brine microbial communities from Beaufort Sea near Barrow, Alaska, United States - CBIW 0.2 | ecosystem: Environmental > Aquatic > Marine > Coastal | place: USA: Alaska | collected... | reverse complement strand
AAAGCGCTAAATTATAAAAATGAAGCGTTCCAAAGGAAAAATATTGTTTGCCCCGAAACGTAAAATTAATTAATTAATAGACTGAATTACAGTGGCTTAACTTTTAAAAACTGCAAGTTGGGTTAAGAGGCCGAGTTATAGTCTTTGCCATTCTTTTCACTTACCTCCCTTACAATTCTTTCAATTATTGTTTGGCTTCTAGGTGCTTTGGAAGGTATCTATTGGAACTCCCAGGTAATCATCTTTTGAATTAATGAAGCTGAGTATATCTACTTTAATGGTCGTCTAATTATTTTGGGTTCTCAGTAAGATTCTTGCAATCATCCATTGTTCTTTTTTAGCGAATGATAAAGTGGCAGCCAAACGATTCTTCTACTCAGTTCTTCACAGATGGGACAGCTTGCAGCGTTTTCAATCAAACTATTCAGGTTTGGATGGAAATACCTTCTTGCATTAATCCCATTTTCTTCAAGGGCTTCCACCGATTTTTCTAAAATAGTTTCGGGTGGAAAGATAATCGGAAAGTAAGAAAAGTTATAGTCTTCTACGTGGTCACATTTCGGGTACTCAATCTCAAGTCCTTGGAGGAGTTTTTTGTAAAGTTGCGATTGGTTTTTGTAAAGTTGCGATTGGTTTTTGCGATTTGCTTAGAGCTCTAAAATGCATGGAAGTACGGATAGGCCCATTGCTACGTGGAATTCAGAGTTTTTGCCGTTGATGCCTAACCCCTCAAATTCGTAGGGACCTGAATGTCCAAAATTTCTAAGCAGTGCTAATTTTTTAGTGAGTTCTGGGGATTTGGTGGTGACCGCTCCACCCTCTATGGTATGAAAAGTTTGGTAGCATGGAAGCTGGTTTTGCTAATGTCCCCGTATTCAAAGATTGATTTCCCATTTACCTTGACCCAAATGAATGGGCAGCGTCGAAGATGACTTTAATGCCATGTTTGATTGCGATTTGTTGGATTACTTCTACCTCGCAGGGAATTCCTAAGACATGAGTTGAGAGAATTGCACTCGTATTTGGGGTAATGGCTGCTTCGATTTTTTGACGGTCGATGGTAAGTTTATCCGGCAGAATATCTACGTAAATCGGTTGTCACCCCTCCCAGACTATACTTCCTATGCTAACCACATAAGAAAATGGTGTGGTGATTATTTCTCCTTTCAGCTCTAGGACTTTAATCGCCTTGAAGTGCTATGGTCCCATTGCTTACAAAAAGCAGGCGTTTTAGATCGAGGTGATCTTTGAGCTGAAGCTCCAGCTCATTTACTAAAGGCTCATTATTAGTCAGCCAGTTGCCTCCCATATATCATTCAAGTAATGCAGCTAAGCTGCTTTTGGGGGCAGAAAGGTTTGATGACTGGGATCAATAGTGAGAAGTGTATAGATATTTGAGTTTTGGTGGTAGGTGTTGATGGTTTACCTACCGTGTGGTGATGTTGAGCGCGGGACAGCTTCGCTCTTTCAGTCCCATGTGGGACGTCTTTATGACTGAGTAATAAATTTACTCGGTTGTTTTCGAAAAGCAAAATAATGGAGATAGAGTAAAATATAAAATGTCCCTTCTCCTTTGATCTCGGGCAGCAGGACGATATTTCGATGCAGTGATACCAAACCTATTTCAACTTCCGGACCAAGCACTGATCTTATTAAGTTAGAGGCCTTAAAAAGAATTATTTTTGGGTGCGTAGCACCTTAAGCAATTCCACTTCATAAGTTCCTTCGGGAAGACAGCACAGTGCTTGTCGGAAATAGGCTGTGGGCAGCTCTGTAGTATGGACGAGGGTTTTCCATTCATTCATAAGCGCGTCATTTGTTCCTCCGGGCCAGTATTCCCTGTCCAACACCAAGTCCATTTAGTTTACCCCAAGAATGACGGCAGGATTCTGAGACACATCGTTCAGGTCATATTGGCTACCATTTACTTGAGTCAGAAATTCCAGAGTTATGGCGAAGAAATACTTCTCTCCTACCAGCCCAGGCTTTGGTAAGGAGAGCGTAAGTAACGGTGTAGATAAGTTATTTGTCAGCAGTGGGCCATTGTCACGATCTCGGTCTTAAAGGTATTTTCCTCATAGTTGACCGCTGCTCTAATAAGAGAAAACCTAAAATGAGTAGAACCTTGGGAATAAATAAGGTATTAAAAAGGCACCATTTCAGGGATTTACACAATTACCGCCGCTACATCATCCACGATTATTAGTTGTTTTTTTCAACACATTGCTAAACACCGCCTTTTCGGAAAACTCAAAACCAAGCACGATCGCCATATTCGAACTTGCGTTCTCCCCGGTTAGATACATGATCTGATTTTACGACCTTCATCGCTATAGAGTATCATCTATTATGAAGCTTACCTCCATTTGAATTCGATTTCTCTGAAAGAATTTTTTAGGGATTTGGCAGCGGTGGCTGCTTTTCCAAAATCTTGCATATTTCCACGTGCCTTTTAAATTTAGATCTGTAAGAAGTCGTTTTTTCGAAACTCCTCCTTTGCGCCTAGTGATGAAGTTACCATCGCGATTTTTATAGAATGTAAGATCATCCAGGGTACCTTCCAGATTAATATATCCAGCTTTTTTTGCCATGTTTTCTGATATTTAATAGTGTAACATAGGTGATATGTGGAGTTAACTAATTGAACATCAACACGAAAGTGGAATTTGTAGATTCTATGTATTAAATGGAAACTATAGCATCTGTGGAAAATGGAGAAAGTGTGGACAAAAGCCCGAGTGTGAGGCAGGTATCATGGGGGATAAATGCTTTCCTCATTTGGGAATGTAGGTGAATTCAAAGAGGGAGGTTGGAAGTCAGTAGATAGTAGTAAATTTTGCGTTAAAAAGATGGAGGATACGGTGAGGTTAAAATTGAAAGTGAAAAGATTGGTAGCTGAAATAAAAAGTTGAGGTTTCTTCCGAATCCACGCACGGTGCAAAGTGGAGAGGAGACTACTTCTTGAAGTTGTTCATGTCATTGTTTGATGTGTCTGTGACATATTCTTGAAAGGAAAGCCAAAAGCAAATAAAATGAATCTAAAACGCTATGAACTTCCTATTCCGAGCCCCTTTATTTGACATTGACCCGAGCGATGAGGAAGAAATTGATGAACATTGGGCACAAATTTTAAGAGCCATTTCGGTTTCTTCAAGCAGTCTATTCAAAGAGATTTCTTCAGTTGGTTATAGACAACTTAAGCCCAATGTCAAAAAAAAGGTTTACAAATATATTTTAAGGGGGAGATACAGAGCTACCCCATTTGGATATTTTGCAGGAGTGGGGATAGGTGAATTCAGTGACACTCCTACTTACAATCTGGACTTATTAGAAGCTTCTCCAATAGATTCACCTCCAATTTCAACATTGAAAAATTACCCTGATAATGCACCTGAAGGAGATCTGTATTTAGCGGAGGGAGGTTTTGAAAAATGGGGAAGAATCCATTTTCTTTGCTATATCCATAAACACCAACACTGGGGTCTAGTGAGTTTACCCCGAACAAAACTTATGGTATTCCTCACTGAGAATCTCAAAAGCTCCAATGAAATCTGTTTCGATAGCTTCAAAAAATGGTTTGAAGATCCAGAAGAGGGTTTTGTTGAAGGGATATGGGAAAACTTACTTGAGCTTGGAATTTTGAATTCAGAAGCGAGAGTGAATGCAAATAAAAACGAAATCACGCCCCGTATAGATCTAGTTTTCGAAAAAAAATTAACGATTCCCAAAAGTGTATTATGTGAAATTCAGGATTTTGGACAACAGGCAGGTCATTTGTTTATCAAAACAGAAAATCCATACCTAGATCATTTAAAGATATGGTTTATAGACATATTCGATGATCGTTTTACTCCACTTACGATACTTTTAAAACATCTTGATTTTATAAACAGTACATTTTTGCATGTTGCCCCTATCCAGAATGAAAACGAGGGGATTTTTGATTGTCCAGTCAATTTATGGTCGGCAGATGCCGTAGATTTAAAAGAAAAATTTCCATTTAAGTCTATTGAAAGAAGCATTTTTGACCTACAGGTGGTTTTCAAACTGAACGGAAAAAACACCATATTTATGGAAAACGTGGTTTGCAACCGTCCCTTTGTGTACTTCGGAAGATTCAATAGACAAAATAGTTTGTTTGATGAAGAGAAAAAAATCAAAGAAGCGATATATCAAGATAGTAGCGTAATATATGCTGAGCTTAGGTTGTTTGAAACAGATGCTATAGAATCTATTTGTCTTACAAAAAAAATCTTTGAGAAATATATCACACCTTTTCCAGATCCAAGCCCTAATGCCATTCAATTAGAAGCTCTTGAAATAGGTCTAAGAAGAGATGAATTTATGTTATTCCATAGGGAGAGTGGAATAAAAATAATTCCAATAGTTCTCCATCCATTGAATGGTAAAGAAATAAGTCATCCATTAATGCGTTTATTATGGGAACTCGATCATCAAAAATCTTATACTTTTTTTCCTTATCATTATTCAAAATATCAGGAAAACCATTACCTACCACAGTTGAACTGGGGGAAAATAGTGTTGCAATGCAGAAAGTGGAAGGTAAATATCACACATTTTATCACTAAGGAAAAATTTATTCAATGGGCTAAAAAAAGCGAACTTCCCAACCCAATTTCTATGGGGTATTTAGATAGGGAGCTACTCTTAAACTGGACTTTAGCAATTGATTTAGAAATATTATGGTATGAGATGAGTAAATGGAAGAGAGTAACTTTAAGTGATCCGATCTGGTTAACCAATTCTAACTATACCTCATTTAACAATAAACCTATTTATCCTCAGTTTGTAAGTCATCTTTCCAACATAAGGAATGAACCCAAGAACACTCAATTTGTAAATTCGATAAAACATCCAACTCCTGACTGTTTATATGTTCTTATCCGTATTCCCGAAGATGAGTGTATGGAGTTTCTTGACTACTTTTTCTGTCAGGAGTTAATAACTTTTTTGAAAAATGAAAAAATCATCTGGTATTATTTAGTTTATCCTGGTATCAGACACATTCAACTTAGAGTAAGGTTTTTAACCCTTAGCCGCAGGCAAAAAACTTTTCTGATGACACTGATAGCTAAAAAATCAGAAGAGTCTCAATTCCTATATGAAATCCGCCCATATTATCCAGAAATAAAAAAATATGGCAAGTATGATTATATACTATCAGAAAAAATCTTTCACCTAGAATCCCTACTATTAATGAATAAAGAGTGGAAGCATAGAGGGAAAGAATTCTTAAATGACTCTGGCAATAGAATTGAGCTTATAATAGAACTATGGATGGAGATCATAGATAATATAAATATGGCATTACCATGCTTTATTTATTCGAAGAAAAAGATAAAGTCTCTGTCCATTGGTGAACTTAAACAATTAAGAAATGTCTGGGGAAGTTTAGGAATACCTCAGATTATCCTTACTCCCTATCGTGCTTGGATGAATTCCTATTGGAAAATAATTTCTACCCATTCTTCCTTAAATAATGAGGGAGAAGGAATATTATTAATTTCGAATCATATCCATATGCAGGTAAATCGATTTTTCCCAACCGAAAGAAAAATCATGGAGGAACTAGTTTATTTTCAGCTATACAAAAGATTGGGTAAGGTTATATATTGCGCAAAAGATGATGGTAAATAAATATCTGGAGTTGGAGACTCACTTAGGGAAGTGCAATTATCCCGTAATCGTTTGTCATCTAATGAAAAAGTCTGGGAATTACATTACTATAGGTTCAAGCTCACAAAAAATTAGAACCAGTTGCCACTCAACGATCAGACTACTGTTTTAGACTGCAGATATTCGGTAAAATTTTTTCGAAACTCTTTTCCTATAGGAATCTTTTTTCCCATATCCATATAACAATATGCTTGATCCAGCGCTTTAATTTTCAAATAATTTACCGCGTATGAGCGGTGAACTCGTATCATAAAAGGTCTATTTACTTTTTCTAAAGAGGCAGTGAACCTACTTCTAGTTCTAATTTCCTCACCTGAATCCAGGGCGATTATGGATACAACATTTTGTTGCTCCACATATTGGATTTCTCGAGGTCTGAGCATAATTTGTTTAAGGTCGGTCTGCTGCTTAATCATAATTATGTCTTCATCCAAAGTTTTGCTTATCATTTTAGATTTGACGATAGAAATCCTTGCTTTTTGTAATGCCTCAGAAACATCAAAGAAATTTGGAGGTTTTCGAAGAAAATCGACCGTGTTAACTTTAAAACTATCCACTCCATATTGATCATGAACAGAACATATAATTATCGGAATATTTAAATGAGTAATTTTCTTTGATAGTTCCAATCCTGACAATTCCGGCATCTTGATATCTGTAATTAAAACATCAATACGTAGTTCCAACGATGCTTTCAAAGCCCAAAAAGGATCATCAGTTGAAAATTCTATCACAAACCCAGGGATTCCTGAAATGTATTCTGCAAGTAAAGTTCTGGGAGCTTGCTCGTCATCAACTAGACCAATTTTTAAAATTTCTTTCATATTCAATATATAAAAATAGATTAAATTCAGATTCAGATTCAGAGAGAAAGATCTTATAGCGATCTAGAAAATGAAAGTTTAATATCCTGTTCACTGCATCAATACCAAATTTGGTTGAATGTCTTGTGGTAGATGTCTCTAAGGCATTAACAATTGAGAGTGTAAATAATTTAATGCCATTTTCCTTGGTCACCACTTTCATAGTGAGCATACAAGGAAAGTCAGGCTGAACACAATTCCCATGTTTGAAAACATTTTCTATGAGGGTCATAAAAACCCATTTTGGAAGTGGGAGGTTTTTAACTTCATTAAGACTAAAATTCTTAGAAACCAAAAAAAGGAGTTTTTCTCCAAATCGCCGCTTTTGGCAAACAATATAGCTCTCCATGGCCAGGACTTCTTCTGCAAGGAAGTTTGGAGCCTGAGGATCCTTGTAGCTATAGGATAGCAGAGATGTAAAATACCCAAGATCATCAAATAGAGATCTTGAAAGTGGTAGAATTGACGCCGAAAATTGACTAATTAAGTTGAGGACAAAATGAGGGCTCAATTGAAGGGATTTATGTTCCACCTGAAGTTTTTCAAATTCGATTTGTAACTTATATTTCTCATTTTCCAGATTTATAATCACAGAGAAGCCCCAGATTATAGTGGTAAATAAAAGGAATTGAAAAATTCGGACCAATTCAAGAACCACAAAACTATTAATACTTACATTCTGAAACACATGTGCCCCCAGAAGGAAAAATTTGAGCAAGATAAATCCGCTAAAACCAACTAAAAAAAGAGCTAGCGGAATCGCCCATCTTCTTAAAAAGAACAAGTTGGGTAAAAACACGAAAAACCAAAATTGATTAAAAATTCCTCCCACCAAGTAATTAAGTGCAATAATTTTTAGGGAGGTGAAGGTCAAATGTGAGGAGAGCCGGACAATGATATCGAATCCTAGATAGGCTGTCCATATACTCCAAATAAATATAACTGGACTTCGCCTAACCATATAAAACAGTCCTTCTACGTTGAACCGGCCTCTATTGGTGACACTTTCTTGATTTAAAAATTGGCGTAATATAGATTTCATCTTTACAAAACTTAAATAAATATGATAAAAAAAACCGAATTGAATCTGTGTGGAGAATCATTCTTACACAGCAAGGTTAGACTGTTGAACAATCTTAAAAAAGATGGATCTAAAGTAGAAACCACCAGTTTTACGAGTGAATGTTCGACTACTATAACCAGTTTCTAAAGAGTACTTATAAGCATCCCTGATACGTGGAAATTGAAAAGGTGCTTAAAAGATCATACTATAAGTACCCCAATACTGCTGAACAACAGCAACTAACCGGATCGTCATTCCGGAGGAGAAAAACTCCAAAGCAAGGATCTGAATTTAAACAGATCCTTTTTTTAGTATTTTTTAAATAACATATCTGTCAACTCTTTGACGGGGATACGATGAAAATCGACGAATTCCTGAATTGTAATCAAGTTATGCTTATCCTGCCCTACACTATCCTTTACCTGTTTCAGCGCATTATAAGCATAAGATATACTTCGACCTGTGAAATTCATGATATCCTGAGCATAAATAATATTTCTATTGTTCAAAATTTATGGAATAGGACTATAAAAAGACTATAGGTATCCATGGATACTTGTAGTCGCCAATACTCATATCTAACAGTATTGGGTAAATTTCCTGCAGAAATATGAATATAGTTTGGATATATTAGATTTAAAAATAAACAACTACTTTTTTTTTCAACTAAATTTATTAAGATTAGTATTACTTCCTCTAATATATATGAGCAGAGAATTTGAAATGAAGAGTTACAGATAGGAAACTTGAGATCTTCTACTTCAGCAATTTTTCGATACAGTGGACTTACTATAGAAGAGATTTGTAGCCTCTATGCTATTTATGGAACTGTCTATGACATTCTTTAGGAATTTTTCCTTTTCTAGGCTCAAATTTGAAGAGCACTCAGCCCGCAAAGTACATTTATTATTTTAGATAGGAAGGGCTCAATATAATTTGTGGATTTAAAACTGAAGGAATGAGGGGAAGACATAACATTGCATCATCAGTACTTATATTAGTTTTCATATATACTGGTATAGACAAAATCTTGCGATTTTCCGCAAGTAGAAAGGCATTTTTGAATCAGCCGATGCCTACTGAATTAGAAGAAATTTTAGCTTTTGTGATCCCAGGAATAGAGTTGTTTCTTGCCCTGCTCCTGCTCTTTTCTATCACTAGATGGTGGGGATATCTTGGCAGTATTTTACTGCTGACGGTATTTACTACTTATGTAGGGTTGATTTGGGTGGGAACTTTTCCGCGAGTGCCGTGTAGCTGCGCAGGGATCTTGGAGAGTTTAGGATGGGGAGCGCATTTCTGGATGAATCTGGGACTAATAGGGTTGGCGGTGTGGGGATTAGTGACTACAGAGATGCACGGAGAAAATGTGAGAAGCACTGAGACTTTGGACGCTGGGGATGAAGGTTAAAGGGTTAAATATTGAAGGTTCAATGTTAAAGGTTGGCTGTCCAGGACTTTTGGGGATGAAGACTTCGAGGAGATCTAGCTCGCCCGTAATTTGGGAGTGAAAACATACGAGGTTTAAAAAAAACCGCAAAGGTTAGACATAAAAAGAGCGGTGAGTTGGGCTCACCGCTCGACAGTCCAAAACTTGCAGGAATAGGACTGCAAAAAATGATTTGAAAGGATCCTAAAATTGGTTAGTGGAAATCATGCAATGGATGATCTTCCCAGGGCTTTAGGAGTGAAAACCTTCGAGTTAAAAAAAACCTCGAAGGTTAGAAGTAAAAGAGGAGGTCATTTCTCTTGATAGCCTGGGGTAAGAGACAGACTAACACCCAATGATCCTCCACAGGGAGTTGCCGAAAACCCTTTTATATAGTAGGTATTTAACTACGCCCTTTTAGGGCAACTAAACGTTTTCCCTGTTTTTGAATTGTTAAAAAACTGGACATAATATGAAAACTCTAATAAAAAGATTACCTGTCTTTGCATTTATATTGGCGGCACTTGCTGCGTTTGCCTTTGCACCGCCTCAAACAAGTGAATATGGATTCGACGGAACGAATTGGATAGATGTAAGCAATATGACACCCGGACAAGATTACCTATGTAATGTAGAAGAGGATGTTTGCACGCGCTCCGCTCCAAATCCATCGGCTCCACAAGTCAAAAGCGGTTTATTTGAACTGATTGAAAAATAGATTCAATCATATAATTGGGGAGCTTTTGCTCCCCTTTTATTTATAATAAGTCATTGAGATTAATTTCCCGAGGAGGGATAGGAAAAGTATAAGAAGCAGAATTAGGTTCCAATACAATATCCATCTCATTCCATTTTCTGTCTATGTAAATAGCAAATTTCAGGTCTTGGTTTAGTCTTCTTAGGTCCAGCCATCGCACTCCCCTGAACACCAATTCCTTCCTTCTTTCCAGAATTACTTTTCTAATCAGCTCATCTGCTTGCAATCCGATTACCCCACTATAGCTTCCTTTCAGGTATCTGTTCGTCAATAATCTTTCTAAATCGCTTTTAGCTATATTTTCCATATCTAGCCGCGCTGCAGATTCTGCATGGTCTAGTAAAACTTCGTCAGTTGCCAAGCCTCCATATATGTAGGATTCTCCGGTATATTTGCCGTAAACGTTAAACATCCCTTTTGTTTTTGACGGTCTAAATAAAATAGTTTTTCTTAAATCCAGTGAATCGTACAGCTCATACAGATCTGGATTGACAAATGTCTGGGCGTTGACTGTAAATCTTCCGGTAAACATGTGTGCATGATGGATCACTTCCGCATTGAAACGTGGAAAGCCATATCGTAAAGATTGATCTAACTCATTATAATCCAATAGAGTATCATCAATTGTCAAGGCATTTGAAGAATGTTCAAAAGCTTTTTCATAATTCTGTATTGATAGATATATTCTGCTTAAGAGTGCTTCTGCTGCCCATTTGGATGCTCTGGTAGGAATATCCGGCTTCTCCGGAAGGATCAATCTTGCTGTTTCCAAATCCTCAATGATAAAATCGTAAACCTCCCCTATCGAAAGCCGCTTACTCGCGGCATTAATATTTGCATCTTTTCGGATTGGAATACCCATATTGCCTGGTGAATCAGGATCAAAAGGTGGAGCAAATTCCTGTACTAAAGAAAAATGTGCAAAAGCTCTGTAGAATTTTGCTGCAGCATCGAGTTGGATAGCTCTATTTTTATGTTCTGGTGATTTGGGTGAAAAATCCCTGATTCCCTCTATCACCAAATTAGCATAGAATACTTTTTTATAAGTAAAGGCCCAATCTACTCCTGCATCATTGGGTTGGTAGAAATCCTGCTGCCACAAATATGCTCCACGTTCCTCCAGACTCATCTGGTTGAGCAGTGTATTACTAACAAATAACTCATCTGAGCTCAAAAACCCCATCTTAGGTGTAGAATTCATCTGCCTTGGCTCGGCATCCAGCAGTGCTTGGAAATCATCTAAAGTATTGGGAATTACCATTTGTTTTTGGGGCTTCTCATCCAAAAAGCCATCACATGACATGATTAATAAGACAAATACGAATAAATAGTGTGCTGATTTTTTCATGATTTTAAGAATTATAAAATATCAGAGGTGGCGGTAACCAGCTGCCGGATATGCGGAGAACAAGGAATCGACTACCTATGAAGAACGTATGCTCTATAATTTCTCCGATCTCTTTTACCTCCTGATACTTGATTTAGAAATTGATTGTTAAGCCAAATGAATAGGTTCGGGGAGCCTGATAATTCCTGAAATCAGGATCCTTAGCATCTTTGGTTGCTTTCCAGAGAATCCCCAGATTATCGATATAGCTGTAAAGTTGTATGCTTTGAAAAGGAAGATTAGGAAAAACTGATTTAGAAAACGTATAAGCCATCCTAACATCCTGCCATCTGATATGGTCACCTTTTCGTACCCGTCGGCTACTGATCCGGTCAAATGTGCCCCTTCTAGAATCAATCATTAAAGGATCTGATGGTATAGTAGTAGTGAGCTCATCACCAGATTTTTGCCATCTGAGAGAATAATCAGCATGAGAGATCTCTCCTCTGTTTATATAGTCATAAACGACAGATTCTCTCTTAAAAAAGTAACCCAATCGGTAGGAAATATTTGCTGACAGTTCAAAACCTTTCCAGCCTATGGTATTTCGCCATGCACCGAAATGAGTAGGTATTGCAGATCCTGCAAACTCTAAATCTTCCAGCGAAGTCTGATCCATTATCGCTGCATAATCGGTACTGGGCTCATTGTCCAAAACACCCATTGGATCGCCAGTATCAGGATCTAGTCCAACGAATGGATAACTGAGAATACTGTATAAAGGATAGCCTTTAACAGGTACAGGACCTATGCCCAACATACCAGAAGAATAGCCCGCTGCCTGCGTGGGTGTTGGGTTCTGCGAATAGGAAATCACCTTTTCCTTTACCATACTAAAAAATAGGCTTGAATTCCAAAATAAGTCGCCTTGGAAAATCTTGGCATTAATGGCCAGGTCCATTCCATGAGCATTCGTCTCCGCATAATTCTTAGTCACAGTCGATACCCCTGATGAGGGATAGGTAGGCAAGACACCAAATAAATCAACTCCACGCTTATTGTAAAATTCAATGGAACCGCTCATGCGTTGTTTCCAAAGCTCGTATTCAGCACCTACATTAACTATCTTAATTCGCTCCCATCTCAACTCAGGGTTTGGCGGATTCAATACCGAAAGCCAAGGCTGGCCTACCCAGCGATTTGTAGATGCGTCAAAATACTGAGCAGTGGTAAATCCAGTGGCAGCCGGATTGGTATTTCCGTTAAATCCATAACTGACTTTCAGTTTCAGATAGGAAATAGCATCACTGTTCAGCCAATGTTCCTCTGAAATAATCCATCCCATTCCCGCTGACCAAAGTGGAACACTCCTTTTATTAGTACTGACTCCATACAGGTTGGACGCATCTTTTCGGCCAGAGGCAGTAAACAGATATCTGCCTTTATAGGTATATCCCACATTAGCAAATCCCGATATAAATCTGTCGGTGGTTCCGCCAAAACTCTGTCCGAAAGGTATCTGATAAAAGAATCCTGTGTGCAACTGCGGATAGTAGTTGACGTAATCCACGGGCTGTGAAATTCCTGTTATTTCATCAACGCCATAGGCTCTCTGTGCATCTAAGGAACTTTGAAAGTCCTTCAGTTCGAATCCAGCCAAAGCAGTAAGTTGGTGCTCATTATTCCAATTCCTATCGTAGTTCAGCTGGGTTCTCCAGGTATGGCTGAACGCTTGGGAATTGGAAAGATCATTGATGCCGCCTACCGGAATGTTACGAGTTACTGTCCCATCTTCAGCGACTTTAGCATACACATTGATCAGATCCCTAGAAAAGTAAGAACCCCCAGAATGAAGCATATCATTCCTAGCGGATGACTGCCAATACTGATAGTTCGTCTGAAGGGATAGACCCTTCAAAACATCAAACGAAATCCCCGGGTTTATTCTAAACTCATTCTGATTGTTTAGCTGGGTGGATCTACCGAATTCATTGAGTGGAGTATAGCTCCAGTCCAACAGGTCAGTTTCTGACATGGATTCCTTATAACGAACGCTATAATCCTTAAAAACCGGCAAAGGCTCACCATCGGCATTACGAAGGATGTCATAGGGTTCCAGACCTTGGATTTCTGGCCGTCCTGATTTACTTCCGGTATGGATTAGATAAGTACCCAAGCTGAATTTAAGACGCTTGTTCAGCACCTGCCAGGACTGACGTGAATTCAGCGTGATTCGTTCCGATGTATTACTGACTTCGGTGTCTTGATTATTATCGTACCCCAAACCCAAAAAGTAAGTATAGCTCTTAGTTCCTCCGGAGAGATTTAGGGCATACTGCTGATTTAAACTTGGTCTATAGAAACTCTCTCTCAAATCAGATCTCACATCCCTGCTTTTGAAATCAGTAATCCTACCGTCTAATTGGTTCTGGGAGATATCACCGTTTTTATATTGATAAAGACTTTCTACCACGGGTGACAATTTTGCCTGATTGTAGCTATCATAATAGGAATCATAATAGCCTTGATCAAAAAGCCTCCGCTCTACATTTACAAAATCAGCAATGGACATTTGGGGATTGTAGAATGGATCAAAGGACCGACCTGAGGTAATATTGCTCGTGAAATTCACACGCAGGGGACTTTCAAAATCACCGCGCTTGGTGGTAATTACGATCACGCCATTTCCTGCTTTGGCCCCCCAGATAGAGGCAGCGGCAGCGTCTTTCAACACAGTAATTGATTCCACATCATTGGGGTTGATATTTTTCACAGGACCATCGTACGCTAAGTTATCAACAACAATTAATGGTTGACTGTCAGCAAGCAATGTACTTGTGCCTCGGATACTGATGCTTTCTCCTTTATCCAAATCCGGTCTGTCACGGCTAAAGATGAGTCCGGGGGTAAGATCCTCCATCCTATCCAAAATATTGGTACTGACCCTTCTACTGATCAGCCTATTGTCCAGATGTGAAAACGAACCTGTGGAACGCTCGGCAGAGAGTTCCTGAAATCCGGTAGAAAGCACTTCCACCGCAGCTAGGCTCACCTGGTCTTCTTCCAGCAAAACTGTAAGATGATTGTCTTTGGAAACATCTACGTATATAGTTTGTGACTTGTACCCAATAAAACTTACGATCAATTCAGCTTGACTGGAAGGTAACGAAATCGAAAACCTCCCCTCCAGGTCGGAGATATCTCCAACAGTAGTTCCTTTTATCAGCAGGTTAACTCCGGGCATCGGGGCTTGATTCGATGCCTGAAGTACCTTTCCATTGAGTTCAGTTGTGCTTTGTCTTGCCTGGCCTGTGGCTGCCACTAGTAGAAATAGCAACATAAATATGAGTTGTCTCATGATATTTAGTTTTTAGTGGTGAGAATGGAAAATGGTTCATGCGCTTCTTCCTGCTGGAGAAGACTGAGGAACCTGGCTCTGAATTCGGCATACTTTATTCCATTCATGCTCAGAGAAAGTATTTTTCCTTGGGCATCTAGTAGTATGACCCGGGGATAAGCTGAGATCAGGTAATAATCAAGCCATGACCTCCATTTCTTAGAAGGGAGATTGGCGTTGATCAAAGATCTATCGGAATAGGTGTCGATGGATGCTTTCCAAAGCTGAGGATCATTATCTACTGAGACCGCTACTATTTTAAATCCTACTTCATCTGCAAGTTCTTCATAAAGAGGCCATAGATAATTTTTAAAAATACCTTCACTGGCAGCGCAGGAAGAAAAATAGAAATAGATCAAAGTAGGTGAGCCTCTAAAATCATCCTCCTGTAGAAGTTCTCCGGAAAGGGATGTTAAAGTCACAGGCTGTAATCGAACATGAAGCTCAAATCGAGAGGATAATTCCAGCAAATGTCTTTTCCAGGGATTGCTTTGGATATGAGGTATAATATCTTCCAAAAACGCCTGAGGATTTTTCTCCCTGTTCAGTCGTTCTACTGTATAATCAAATAACAGTCTGTCTCTGAGTTCACCTTCAAATTCCTCCTGAACTATAGACTGAAACGGATTGTATTCAACTATTGACATAGTCCTAGCCCATTGAGAAGCAAACTGTAAGTACCCGTTGGTAAGTTTGGTAGTCGCTAAATCTGCAATGAGGCCATGTAAATTTGATAATATTGCTGGCATTTCATGGAAAAACTTTTCCATGGCTAAAGAGTCCCCTCTAATCCTTGCCAGTCCATATCCATACCTGCGAACAGAATTAAGGCTTGTGCCATAATAAGTTCCAATCAACTGAGATTTCAACAACTCGTACTTAGACTCAGGAATGAGATTTTTGCGCCAATTAAGCGCCTTGTATCCTGGAATAGCTTGTAGAGATTCCATTTGAAGCAGATCAACATCCCGCTGAAGACCGTCTATCCCTTGCTCAACAATTTCCAGACGGGCACCAAATTGCTGATTTGCCTCTTCCAGTTGAGATCGATTTGTTCCCTGATTTAACAGTGCTTCTTTGTCCCGCTCATAGAGATATCGAGGTTGATCAAATAAATGCTGCTTCTGCGCTCTGACTATCTCATACTGGGTCTCAAACCAATTACCAGACGAGCCTCCAAAAACAACTTGAAACCGCTGCAGGTCTATGCTTATTTTAACACTGTCTCCTGGGGTGATCATGAAATTCTCCAAGACAGGTCTATCCTGAACCAGCAAGCTAAAGTAGGCCACTTCTGACCCTAAGGGTAAAGCAGCGCTGAATTTCCGCACCCGAGGATCCAAAACTCCATCGAAAAATTTACCATGGGTAGTAGATAAATCTATATGCTGTACATCAATCGTATTATCAAATCCATAAGGAGCGATCTTGATAATAATAGGCCCCAGCGAATCAGGATTGATTATCTCCCCATAGATCAGGACCTCCTGCTGAGCAGAAGAGCTTACGCTCTCCTGCCCGTGGAAACCGGGCTGATAAACCAAATCTGTGCCTGGGGGTGAATCAGCAACTTTCACTGTCTGCGCGCTTCCAACAAGACATACCAGTCCAAGGAAACATGTGAGTAAATAATTTTTCATGCTTTTAGATTTTAAGCTGGAAGACCGAAGACCGAATTCAGGCGTCGTCAGGCTGAGCGAAGTCGAAGCCGATTAAGTCATCTCAATAAGACATAGAAGTCCAACCTCGGCCTATGGAACCAACCAGCAAATGAATAAGAAATAGTGAAAGTAATGGAGCTGTAAACTGCTGCAGCAGAGCTACTCCATCATCGTGTGTCGTCACCCCCTGATCAGATGTGGTAGTTCCATCGGCGTATACAAAAGCCTGTGGAAGCAATCAAGGAGAAAAAATAGGTTTAGATAGGGTTTTCAATCAGGTTTTTCTGGCGTTGTTTGAGTGAAAAACTTGGCGGAAGGAACTTTTGTCTTCCAATTCCAGAAAGAACTGGAAATACAAAATCGTGAGAAATCCAATTCATACCATTGAGGTTTAGAGTTAACGGAATAAAGAAAAAGATACAAAATAAGAAATAGCGAGTATTTCCACCATGCCGCTGTAGGCAACTTAGTTAGGTTTGAGAAAAGCGTCACCCCCTGATCAATAGTGGTAGTCCCTTTGGCGTATACAAGAGCAGTCGGAAGCAGTCAAGGAGAAAAAGTGTGTTAAGTCTTAAATAGGATTCTTAGGTTTCAAAGGATAGATACGATCATAGATAAACAAGCTATACCAAAGTTGACCTAATACCAACGAACTTTTAGAACTTTGGTACGAGTTTCCACCTTTCCACTGAAAGAGAGAGGAAGAAAGAAAAAAGGCAGTAACTGTCTCAGAATGTTCCATTCGTTATAATTCTTAGACAATTTTAACTAGATGTTTGCGGAAAAAAGAATAAATTGGGTAGTATAAAGTCCATGTATAGTAGTTTAACACTACTATTACTAGTTATCATGATCTATGCGGTTTAAAAGCCATATTTTTGTACAAATATCAATTTTATGAGAGAAAGAGAAGAGTCAGAGTTCACCGTTTTGGAGAATAAAACAATTGGAAGAAACTTTTCTATGTTTAGAAAACTGAGAGATCGAAAAGCTATGGAAGTAGCAGAACAGCTTGGAATCAAGGAAGCAACCTATACCAAATATGAAAGGGGCGAAAGCAAGATCACTGTGGATTTGATACAGAAAGTAGCGGAATTTCTTAACGTGGATCCAATACAAATGATCACAGCCCAACCAGGAAATATAATAGAACATTTGACCAACTCTCCATTTTCAATTTCAGGGAATGTTAGAGCAAATTATGCCGACAAGAATCAAACCGAAGTCATGATGAAGATGATGGAGACGATGATGCAGATGAATGAAGCGATCAGAAAGATCTTGGAGGGGAAGTAATCTTAAAATACTGGTTCTACCCCTAAGTTAGTGAGGATATAGGTCTAAGCCCCCATGGAAAAACAGTATTGCGCTTCTAAAGTTGGTAAATGTTGATAGCCTTTTCCTACTGTTTTGAGTTCTTGAATTTTACCATTT
>Ga0307486_1001516_pt1 | contig 17644 bp, 19 predicted proteins | sample CBIW02metaG_FD_203663 | JGI IMG/M metagenome (GOLD analysis project Ga0307486, IMG submission 203663) | Sea-ice brine microbial communities from Beaufort Sea near Barrow, Alaska, United States - CBIW 0.2 | ecosystem: Environmental > Aquatic > Marine > Coastal | place: USA: Alaska | collected... | reverse complement strand
CGTTCGATTCTGGCGTTCCAGGAGTGGTTCGTTGACGAGCGGGCGTGCCTGGACTATCTGTTCGAGTGTCGGTGGCCGGAGGGGTTCGCGTGCCCACGTTGCGGAGGCCAAGACGCTTATCCGATCGTCGCCCGACGATTGTGGCAGTGCGCCCAATGCCGGCATCAGGCCCCGGTGACGGCCGGGACCGTGATGCACAAGACTCGGCTGTCACTGCGGTTGTGGTTCTGGGCGGCATACCTGGTGGCTACCGGTACTCCGGGGATGTCGGCACGGCAGCTGCAACGCCAACTCGGGATGACCCGATACGACACCGCTTGGACGATGCTGCACAAGCTGCGCCGGGCGATGGTTGCCCTGGACCGAGGTCTGCTCTCCGGCGAGGTCGAGGTCGACGAGTTCGAGATCGGTGGAGTGGAGAAGGGTCGCAGTGGCGGGCGTAGCGCTATCGCGAAGGCCTCTACGGGTCTCATCGCGGTGGAGGTGCGCGGTAACGGTTCGGGGCGCATACGGATCGAGTTGATCGACGACGCGTCCGCGGCAACGTTGTCCGGGTTCATCGAACGGACCGTGGCGGCGGGCGCAATCGTGCACACCGACGGCTGGCAAGGCTACGTGAAACTCGCGAGCGAGGGCTACGACCACCGCCCCCGTAGCCAGGCCAAAGCCAAGCGCGATGGCGATACCGATCCGGTCTTGCCCCGGGCGCACCGAGCGATCTCGAATTTCAAGTCTTGGCTTCGGGGCACTCAGCGCGGCGTGAGTGCCGAGCATCTGCAGGTCTATCTCGACGAATTCATCTTCCGCTACAACCGAAGACGAACGCCGATGGCTGCATTTCAAACTCTTCTCGGCCTCAGCAGTAAGCATCTGCCGACTACAAGGGCCGAGATCGTGGCCGAAGGCCCGGCAGCAGCCAAATTAGGCTGAGCTAAGCGGATACGCACTTGTTCGGTTATGGACGCTCAGAAGAAACAAACCGGCACGTTTGTTTCACCCCCGCAGGGTGTAACGGGGCCGTCATGGCCCAGGCCCTAAGATGATCGAGTGCGAGAAGGTGCGATGACCGACCCAAGTGGGCCCCTGACCGGTGCGCACCAGCGCGCGCCGACGATTCGCGATGTCGCCCGCGAGGCCGAGGTCTCGAAGTCCCTTGTCTCGCTTGTGTTCAATGGCGGCGAGAACGTTAGTGACGAGCGGCGTCTGCGTGTGCTGCACGCGGCCGAGCGGCTCGGCTACCGGCCCAACCTTGTCGCCCAGTCGTTGTCTGCGGGTCGCCGCGATTTCGTCGCGATCCTCGTCTCGAACCTGCACAATCCGCTGTTCGCCGAGATCGTGGGGGCCGCGAAAGCGCATCTCGCCGAGGCGGGCAGGCGCACCATGATTGTGAGTGCCCAGGTCGACGACGGCGACGGCTCGGCCGTGCTCGACCAAGACAACATCGCCATGCTGCGAGACCTTCGCCCCTCTGGACTCATCACCGTCGGCACGATTCCTGGGTTCGCCGAGCTGACCGAGCTTGCGGCGACGATTCCCACAGTCGTCGCCAGTGCGATCGACGCGACCCCCGAGGTCGTGGCGACCGTGCGCAGCGACGACAATGCTGGCGTCGACCTTGTCGTCGCGCACCTCGTTGACCAGGGGGTTGAGCGCATCGCCCTCGTGGGCGGCGAGGGCGGCACGGTCTCTGCCTCGCGCGCCGCGGCCTTCAGAGAATCGATCGCGCGTCGCGGTCTCGAATCCGCGTGCTGGGTCGAGACCGCCGATTTCACCGAGGCTGGCGCCCGCCGCGCCGTCGAGCGCATGCTCGACGAGGGTCGGCTCCCAGAGGCCATTGTCGCGGTCAACGACCTCTCCGCGATCGGCGTGATCACTGCGCTCGAGGATGCAGGCATCGCGGTGCCTGGCGGCTGCCGGGTCGCCGGCTACGACGACACCTCGCTGGCGGCGATCCCGCGCATCTCGCTCACGAGCGTCGACCCGGGCAATCGCCGTATCGGGCGCGACGCCGCGGCCGCGCTGCTTGCCGCGCTCGGGTCCGAGGCTCCGGATCGCGGCCTCGAAGTACTGATCCCACCCCGGCTCGTGTTGCGCGGATCCTCCAGCGCAGGCTGAGCCCGGAAAGTCCTCCGGGGCCGGGTCGCACCCGGGCCCAGGGACCCGGATCGAGACCCTCGCCACCCTTAGGCTCGTGCGCGCCGGTCCGCCTCCGCGAAGCACGCGAGCGTCGCCTTCTTAGCTCGCGCGAGGCCCTCCTCGGGTGGCAGAGTGCGGTGGTGATCGGACAGGATCTCGACACCCCAGGAGCAGTCAAACCCGGTAGCTCGCACCGCATTGATGAATGCGGGGATGTCGAAGCTACCCGTGCCGGGCAGCAGTCGGCGGTGAATCGTGTCCTCGAACAGGCTGCCGACCAGCTCGGGCGCCGCATCGTTGAGCTCCACCGAAAAGACATACTCGCCTGGCAGCGAGTCGGCGATGACCGCGTAGTCGGTGCCGGGCCGGGCGACGTGCCAGATGCCGAGGCAGAGTCCGCCCGCCGGATTCGCGACCTGCTTCACGAGCTCAATCCCCATATCGAGGGAGTTGCCGTAAGTCGCGAAAGGAAGAAACTCGAGCGCCACTCGGGTGCCGTGCGAGGCCGCCTCGGTCGCGAGGGTGTCGAAACACGCGGCGAATTGATCCGGATCAGCAGGGCGATCCGTGGTCTCCGGGCCCACCTTGATCGTCTGGGCCCAGAACCTCGCCCGCCGCGAAGAGTTCACGGCGCACGAGGTGCGAGCCCGGGCGTCGCTCGTCGTCGGCCCACCAGTTCTCTATGAGCTCAAGCTCGAGGTGCTCGATGCCGTGAGTTTCGAGCAGCTGCCGCAGGTCGCCGAGGGTGTGGCCCTGCAGAAACGCGTCAAGGTCTGCGTGCACGAGGCCGAAGCCGCGCCAGCCTCCGGCAGCCGCGGCGGCGATGTGCTCGGCGAGGGGGAGCGGGCTGCGCGACCTGCCGGGCAGGGGAAGCGCGGTTCCCGCGGTGGTCCAGCAGGTGGCTAGGAGTTCTGGGGCAGTGGTCACGGTGCTCCTTTGCGAGACGTGGAACCGGGCAGAGCGATGCATGCGGGCCGGTGTCGTTGCCACAGTAGCAATGATTCTCTGGCACGTGCCAGTTGAGGATATGCGGACTTGGCGGGTGGCCTGGACGCTGCCGCCCTAACGAGCAGGCCGCGCCGTGCTGTCGCGCAAAGTGAGGGTGGGGGTGACGCGCGAGGCGGCGGGCGCTGCGCCGGGACGCTCGAGACGCTCGTGAACGGCCTCAATTGCTAGCTGGGCCATTCGATCCGGATCGGACCGTACGCTCGTGAGCCGCACGAACGGCAGCGCCGCCGCGCTGCTGTCGTCGAAGCCGATGACCGAGACGTCTTCGGGCACGCGCACCCCCGCACGGATGACGCTCTGCAGAGCACCGATCGCGCAGTGGTCGTTGACGCAGCTGGGGCCGGTGGGGCCGGTTACCTCCGCGGGATCGTCCCGTTCGGTGAGCAGCTCGAGGAGTAGATCGCTTGCCGCGAGGTGGCCGCTAGCTTCGGTGAAGTTGCTCGACACGATCCGCTCAGGGAGCCCGCGTTTACCCATGGCTTCGCGGTAGCCCGAGAGCCGCTCGGCGGCGTTTGGGCCCGACGTAGACGATGCGCGAGTGGCCGAGGCCCGCGAGGTGATCCAACGCGAGCGCAATGCCCGCTCGGTTCTCGACGCCCACGCTGTCGTGGGGCTTGGGGGAGCTGGGGCCTCCGAGTAGCAGCGTCGGGATCCCGGCGGGGAGGCCGTCGAACATCTCGTTGCCCTCGTGCGCATCGAGCACGATTAACGCCTCGATGCGCTGACGCATCAGCTCGGCGAGAGCCGTCTCCTGCGATCGGGTCGAGCTCATCGTGCTGAGGGCGAGCGAGTAGCCGTGCTCGCCGGCACGGCGGTAGAGCGCCTCGACGAGATCGACATCGAATGGTTGGCGCATCGTGAACAGCACGCCGATCTGGCCGCTGCGCCGCCGGCGTAGCATGCGGGCCGAGCCATCCGGGTGGTAACCAATCTCGCGAGCCCTCGCTTGCACCCGGCGCCCCGCGCAGCACAATCGACACGAGCTGGCGTGATAGGCCAACGCGTTCGGCGACGTCACGCATCGTGGGGCGCACGAGCGGCGACCAGGCAGGGCCTTGGTCGGCTTCGGCCGCGGCGGAGTTCGCCTCGTCACGTGTAGTCACCACCCCATCGTGGCACGCCAGCTTGGCTTGACGAACACGTTCTCATGTGCTTACAATTTGGACCGGTCCAAATCAAAGATGACGGGCAAGGCGAAGGGCACAACATGAGCAATCACGGCATGCTGGAGTACGGCAGCTTCGGGCTCCTCATCGGGGGAGAGTGGCGAGAAGCCGCGACGGGCAAGCGCAGCGAGGTGCGCTCCCCGTTTGACGGTCGAGCCGTCGGCGAGGTCGCCGTCGCCGAGGTCGCTGACGTCGAGGTCGCGCTCACCGCCGCCGAACGCGGGGCCGCCGTATGGCGCCGCACCCCGGCCCACGAGCGCGCCGCGGTCCTGCAGCGCGCGGCAGTCCTCGCTGACGAGCGCGCCGACCTCATCGGCGCGACGATCTCGGCCGAGAACGGTAAGCCGCTCGGTGAGGCGCTTGGCGAGGCGCGTCGCTCTGGCGCCATCATTCGGCTCGCAGCCCAAGAAGGCACTCAGCTCTACGGCGACAGCCTGCCGCTCGACGCCAACCCCGGCACAGGTCAAGACAAAGTCGGCTTCACGCTGCGCCAGCCCGTCGGCATCGTCGTCGCGATTACGCCATTCAACTACCCGGCGCTGCTCGTGCTGCACAAGCTTGCCCCCGCACTCGCCGCGGGCAACGCGATCATCCTGAAGCCCGCGGGAGCGACCCCGCTCAGCGCGCTCGCGCTCGCGTCACTGTTTGTCGAGGCCGGGCTCCCCGAGGGCGTGCTCTCGGTCGTCACAGGATCGGGTGGAACGATCGGCGACTCGCTCGTGAGTGACCGCCGGGTGCGCAAGATTTCATTCACGGGGTCCACCGGCGTGGGCGAGCGCATTGCCCGAATCGCGGGCATCAAGAAGCTCTCGCTTGAGCTTGGAGCCTCCTCGCCGACCCTCATCCTCCCCGGTGCCGACATCGATAAGGCCGCGGCAGCGGTGGCGGCGGGCGGCTACGTCAACGGCGGGCAGGTCTGCATCTCGGTGCAGCGCGTTGTCGTGCACCGCGACGTTGAACGTGACTTCCTCGACGCGCTCGTGCCCAGGGTTGAAGCGATCCGCATGGGCGACCCATTCGCCGAAGGCACGACGCTCGGGCCGCTCATCACCGAGCGCGAGGCCGAGCGCGTCGAGCGCAGCATTGCTCGAGCAGTGAGTGAGGGCTCGCGGCTGCTCACGGGGGGGGCCCGCGACGGCGGCTTCGTCTCGCCCGCCGTCGTGGCCGGTGTCGACACTCGCCAGGCGCTCGCGCAGGAGGAGCTCTTCGGTCCGGCCGTTGCCGTCACCACCGTCGACTCGTTCGACGCCGCAATCGACGCGGCGAACGGCACCCCCTACGGCCTCGCCGCTGGCGTCTTCGGGGGCTCCCTCGCCGAAGGGATCCGCGCGATGCGCGAGATAGACGCGGGCAGCGTGCATCTCGGGTGGACGCCACTGTGGCGCGCAGACCTCATGCCCTACGGTGGGTTCAAAGCCAGCGGCTACGGCAAGGAGGGCGTGCGCTCCACGGTCGAGGAGATGACCGAGATCAAGACCGTGATTCTGCACAGCTAACCCACCCCAAACACTAGAAAACGTAACTAGCAAATAAGGAGCACAGCAATGGTGCAAGGACTCTCGGGCAAGACCGTCAGGCTGACGGTCGCCCAGGCGATCGTGCGGTATACGGCAGCCCAGTACACGGTGGCCGACGGCGTACGTCGCCGCTTCGTGCCCGCGGCACTCGGCATATTCGGCCACGGCAACGTCGCCGGCCTCGGTCAGGCGCTCGCTGAGAACGCCGACATACTTCCCTTCGTGCAGGGCCGCAACGAGCAGGCGCTCGGCCACCTCGCGACGGGCTTCGCCAAGGCCGCGAAGCGCCGCCAGGCCCTCGCCGTCACGGCGTCGGTCGGCCCGGGCGCTACGAACCTCGTAACCGCCGCTGCGCTCGCGACTGTCAACCGGATCCCGCTTTTTCTGCTGCCAGGCGACACCTACGCGACCCGTCGCCAGGGCCCGGTGCTGCAGCAGATCGACCTGCCGGGCACCCCCGACGTCACGGTAAACGATGCGTTCCGTCCCGTCTCGCGCTTCTTCGACCGGATCAACCGGCCTGAGCAGCTCCTCACCGCGTTGCCGCAGGCGTTCCGGGTGCTCGCGAACCCCGAGGAGACCGGCGCCGTCGTACTCTCGCTGCCGCAGGACGTGCAGTCGCACGCCTATGACTACCCGGTCGAGTTCTTCGATGAAAAGGATTGGGTGATCCGGCGCCGCGTGCCCGACGCCACCGAGATCGCCGAGATCGCAAACATGCTCAAGAAAGCCAAACGCCCGCTCATCATCGCGGGCGGCGGCGTCATTTACTCTAACGCGCAGGAGAAACTCACCGAGCTCGGCCGCCGCACCGGCGTACCAATCAGCGAAACCTTTGCGGGCAAGGGCGCCGTCACCGAGGACGGCCCGTTCCGCGTCGACGGCATCGGCCTCGAAGGCACCCCAGAGACAAACCGCCTCGCTGAGCGCGCCGACCTCGTGCTGCATATCGGCACCCGCCTCACTGACTTCGCGACCGCGTCGCAGTCCATTTTTCAGGGCGAGAACGTCAAGTTTGCATCGATCAACGTCGTGGAGCACGACGCTGTGAAGCAGGGCGCGTTCGCCGCGCTTGCCGACGCCGGCCTCGCGCTCGACGCGCTCACCGCGGCGCTCAGCGACCACCGCGTGGAGGCCGCATGGGCGAGCGACGTGGAGGCGGCGCGCGCGAAGTGGGCCTCGGCCCGGGCGCAGGCACTTGATCCGGCCCCCGTATTCAACAAGGCCGATCACCCAGAGGTTCCAGAGACCGACGCGATCCTCACGCAGGGGCAGCTCATCGGGCTGTTGCAGGAGCACGCGCAGCCCGGCGACACAATCGTCGCTGCGGCGGGTGGCCCTCCCGGTGACCTACAGAAGGTGTGGGATGCGACGAACGGCCGCCACGCGCATCTTGAGTTCGGGTTCTCGTGCATGGGCTACGAGCTGCCCGCGGCGATGGGCGTGCGCCTCGCCGACCTCGACCCGAGCCACCGCGTCACTGCGTTCATCGGCGACGGCACGTTCGTGATGATGCCGACCGAGATCGTCACCGCGGCCCAGGAGCGCATCCCGTTCACGGTCGTCGTCTCAGAAAACCACGGTTACCAGGTGATTCGTCGGCTGCAGATGTGGCGTACTGGCGAGCACTTCGCCAACGAGTTCCGCTACCGCGAGGGGGGCGGCTCGCTCGCGGGTTCCGACGCGGGCAAGCTCGAGGGCGGCTACTTAAACATCGATCTGACCCAGATCGCGGCCGGCCTCGGCGCCGAGGTGCGCAAGCCCTACACCGCGGCCGAGGTGCGCCAGGCGCTCGCCGAGACGCGCGATGTGCAGGGCCCGGTCGTCATCGTTGTGCCCACCATTCCTCACGTGGACCTGCCCAGTTCAGAGGTGTGGTGGGACGTTTCTCCCGCCGAGGTGTCGGCTGAGCCCGACACGAGGTGCGAGCTCGCAGACTACCTCGAGGGCCGCGCGAACCAGCGGTGGCACGGATGAGCGCGGCACAGGTGAGCGCCGGATCGCGAGCCGTGAGCGGCCTGGTCGCCGGGCAGCTCGCCGGCCCGCTTGCCGGGGGCCGCGCACTGCGTGACCGCTTTCTCGCGGGCGAGCCGACGGTCGGCACGTTTCTTGGCCTCGGCTCGGTGGCGGCGGCCGAGGTGTGCGCCTCGGCGGGCCTCGACTGGGTACTCGCAGACCTGGAGCACGGGAGCGGCGACGAGGCCGAGGTGGGTGCGATCGTCGCGGCCGCCGGAGCCTACGGCGCGGCCACGCTCGTGCGAGTTGAGCAGGCCGAGCGCATTCGCATCGGACGCGTGCTCGACGCCGGAGCCGCGGGTGTCATGCTCCCCAGGATCTCGAGCGCCGCGGAGGCCGCGGCCGCGCTGCGGCACCGGCTCTACCCGCCCGAGGGCGATCGCGGCGTCGCAACCTACAACCGGGCCGCCCGCTGGGGCGGCGAGGTCGCTGCGCTCGACGCCGCAAACGACCGTGCCGTGGGCATCGTGCAGATCGAGACGGCCGGCGCGATGAGCGACCTCGACGCGATCGCCGCTGTGCCTGGCGCCGACGTGCTGTTCGTCGGCCCGCAGGATCTCAGCTACGCGCTGGGCGTGCCGCGCCAGTTCGACGCCCCCGTGTTCCAGGAGGCGTTCGACCGCGTCGTCGCTGCTTGCCAAGCGCACGGCAAGGTCGCGGGCATCCTCACGAACGACCGCGCGGGCGCCGAGGCGTACCTCGCGCGCGGCTTCAAGTTCATCGCGATCGGCTCCGACGCGACGCTGCTCGCGGCGACGGTGCGCGGCGCGCTCCCCGATTTGGGGAGCGCGGAGTGACCGCCCCGCTAGTCGTGGCGCTCGGGCCGGTCGATCCGGCCCTGGTTACGCGGCATCTCAGTGCGGGCGTGCGATTCGTGCCGGATCCCACGGCGAGCGACCTTGCCGAGGCCCAGGGCGCGATCGTGCGGGCGGCCTATGACGTCGACCGTGCGCTGCTCGCCCGAATGCCCGCCCTGCGCGTGATCGCGCGCACCGGGGTCGGCGTCGAGCGAGTCGACGTCGTCGCGGCACACGAGCGCGGTGTCGCGGTCACGGTCACCCCGGGCAGCAACGCCCGAGCGGTCGCCGAGGGTGCGTTCGCGATGCTGCTCGCGCTCATCAAACGCGTCCCCGAGTCGCACGCTTACGTGGCGGGCGATCAGTGGGGCAGCGACCCCGTGCCGGTGCCGGGCGACGCGTTCGGCAAGGCGCTCGCGGTCGTGGGGTTTGGCCGCATCGGCCGCATCATCGCGGGCTTCGCCTCGGCATTTGGCATGCGGGTGCTCGTGCATGACCCATTTGTGCAGGCCGAGGAGTTCGAAAACGTGACGCTCGAGGAGGCTGTGGCCCGCGCTGACGCGCTGACGCTGCACCTGCCCGGCGGTGACGGCGAGCTGCTGCCGAAGGCGCTGCTTTCAACTGCGCGGCCCGGGCTCGTGCTCGTGAATTGCGCGCGTGCCGAGCTGATTGCCGCCAACACAATCGAGTGGGGGCTGGCAACCGGTGTGTTCTCGGGTGTCGGTCTCGACGTATTTGCGGCGGAGCCGATGCGCGGCCATCCGCTTGCGCTGGATCCGCGTGTGATCCTCAGCCCCCACACTACGGGGCTGTCGGAGGCCGCGATGGCGGCGACTTTTCAGATGGCAGCCGAGGCCGTGGCCGAGGTGTTAGCGGGTCGTTAGCCAAGCGTTACCGTAATAGTTGCCTGACGCGAGAACTTGCGGTAGCGTACAAAATGTAAAGACATTAGCTCAATTAACACGATGGAGTGAAGACAATGAAGTCACAAAAGAAGCGTTGGATCGGCCTTGTCGGCATGGCAGCAGTGGGAGCCCTGTTCCTCACGGCCTGCGCTGGCCCCGCTGGCGACGGCGACACAGCACCCAAGACCGAGAGGTTGAAGGTTGCGCTGATCACCCACGCAGCACCCGGCGACACCTTCTGGGACGCGGTTCGCGCGGGCGCAGAGAATGCCGCCGAACTCAACAACATCGAGCTGCTCTACACCTCGGACCCCGATGGCGCGCGCCAGGCACAGCTCGTGCAGCAGGCGGTCGACAAGGGCGTAGACGGCATCGTTGTCACGCTCGCCAAGGCCGACGCCATGTCGGGCAACGTCAAGAAGGCGACTGAGGCCGGGATCCCCGTCTTCAGCATCAACGCCGGCGAGAGCGATTTCAAGGACATGGGAGTGCTCGCGCACTTCGGCCAGAACGAGTTCATCGCTGGCCAGGCCGCGGCTGAGCAGTTCAACGACGCGGGCCTGAAGAAGGTCGTTTGCGTGATCCAGGAGCAGGGCCACGTTGGCCTGGAGGCCCGCTGCGATGGGCTCGCCGACAAGCTCGAGGGTTCATCCGAGGTGCTCTACGTGCAGGGCACTGACATGCCGAACGTCGCATCGACGATCACCGCGAAGCTGCAGACCAATAAGGACATCGACGCCGTGCTCACGCTTGGTGCGCCGTTCGCGATGACGGCAGTGGACGCGATCAAGGATGCCGGCAGTGACGCAGTGCTTGCCACGGCCGACCTGAACGCCGACGTCTACGCTGCGATCAAGGACGGGACCATCCTCTTCGGTATCGACCAGCAGCCGTTCGTGCAGGGCTACGAGGCCGTTGAGGCTGTGCGCCTCTTCTACGAGGGCGGCTACGTCCTCGGCGGTGGCCAGGCAGTGCTCACCGGACCCGCTGTTGTGAATGCCGCCAATGCTGAGAGCGTTGCGGCACAGTTCAAGTAACCTAACCCCCACGAAAGGGTTGAAGAGGATGGCTACAGCTACAGCACCGAAGTTTGATGAACGGGTTGCCTCAGGGAACCTCTTCACACGCTTCTTCTCAAAGCCGGAGGCGGGCGCCACTGCAGCGGCGCTCCTCCTGGTCGTAATGTTCGCGGTGGTTGCGCCGCAGTTCACGCAGCCCGACTCGATCGCGACGATCCTCTATGGGGCCTCGACGGTTGGAATCATGACGGTGGGTGTATCCCTCCTCATGATTGGCGGCGAGTTTGACTTGTCGACGGGCGTCGGAGTGATTTTCGCGGCGCTCTCATCGTCGCTGTTCATCTACTCGTACGGCACGAACGTTTGGATCGGCGTTATCGTCGGCCTGTGCACCTCGCTGCTGCTGGGGTTTGTGAACGGCTGGTTACTGATAAAGACAAAACTCTCGAGTTTTATTGTCACACTCGCCACATTCTTCATGATTACCGGTTTGAATCTCGGTGTGACCCGCGCCATCACGGGCAGTGTCGCCGCACCCTCGATTGAGAAGTGGCCCGGGTTCGAGTCTGCTGCGGCTGTATTCGCGTCAGATATCCCACTGTTTGGTGTTCGCATCAAGATCACGGTGTTCTATTGGATTCTGCTCGTGATCATCGGGACCTGGATCCTGCGGCGCACACGCCTCGGCAACTGGATCTTTGCTGCGGGCGGTGCGCCCGACGCGGCGCGCGCGGTTGGCGTGCCGGTGGCCAAGACAAAGATCGGCCTGTACATGGGCGTGAGTTTCTGCGCTTGGCTGCTCGGCATGCACCAGTTGTTCGCGTTCAAGACCGTGCAGTCGGGTGAGGGCATCGGTAACGAGTTCCTCTACATCGTTGCTGCGGTGGTCGGCGGTTGCCTGCTCACGGGCGGCTACGGATCCGCGATCGGCGGCGCCATCGGTGCCCTAATCTACGGCATGGCCCTCAAGGGTGTCGTGTACGCGGAATGGAGCCCCGACTGGCTGAAGTTCTTCCTTGGTGCCATGCTCCTTGGCGCTACGGTACTGAACTTCTGGCTGCAGCGCAGGGCCGCTACGGGAGGCAAGAAATGACGAACACAGCAACGGCCACGCAGCCGCTCGTCGAACTGCGCGACGCCGAGAAGCGCTACGGCAATATCATCGCCCTACGTGATGTGAGCCTCAAGGTGCTCGCGGGCGAGGTGATGTGCGTGCTCGGCGACAATGGCGCCGGCAAGTCCACCCTCATCAAGATCATCGCGGGCCTCCACCAGCACACCGGTGGTGAGTTTCTCATCGACGGCGAGACGGTCAAGCTGAACTCGCCGCGCGAGGCGCTCGCCCGTGGAATCGCGACGGTCTACCAGGATCTGGCGGTGGCCCCGCTCATGCCAGTGTGGCGCAACTTCTTCCTCGGCTCTGAGAAGACGATCGGATGGGGCCCGTTCAAGCGTCTCGACGTCGCCTTCATGAAGGCGACGTCGAAGCGGGAGCTGCTCGAAATGGGCATCGACCTGCGCGACATCGACCAGCCGGTCGGCACCCTCTCAGGCGGAGAGCGGCAGTGTGTCGCCATTGCGCGCGCCGTGTACTTTGGTGCAAAGGTGCTGATCCTCGATGAGCCCACCGCCGCGCTTGGCGTGAAGCAGTCGGGTATCGTGCTGCGCTACATCATTCAGGCGCGCGACCGCGGGCTCGGCGTGGTGTTCATTACGCACAACCCGCACCACGCCTACCCGGTGGGCGACCGGTTCCTGCTGCTTAAGCGCGGCCAGAGCATCGGCTACGACGAGAAGTCAGACATCTCACTCGAGGAACTCACCGGCCTCATGTCGGGCGGTGCCGAGCTCAAGGAGCTCGTGGACGGGCTGAGCCAGGTCGGCACGAGCACTGACGCCGTGCGCACGATCCGTGACGAGATCGAGGAAGACGAGACCGCGGGCGTCGGTCGCGTCGCCGTGACCAAGGTAGTGAGAGTCGTGAGTCCTGAGAACAACGACGACTGCTAATTCGCGCCGCATTTCGATGCCGGATTACGAAGAGGGGCGCCCCTCTTCGCGCTTTACCGGAAGCTCGCGCTTTGCTGGTGGTCTGCGCTCGGCTGGGTCCGAAACCCGGGTTTCGGACCCAGCAAAGCGCAGAAACCTAGCTGAATGAAGCTCTCTCCCAAAACCTAGAAAGCACAAACCATGAAACCCTCACGGTGGGTTCTAATTATCGCGCTCGCGTGCGGCGGCTTCGGCATCGGCGTGAGCGAGTTTCTCGTGATGGGGCTTCTGCCCCAAATCGCCACCGACCTGTTGCCCGAGCTCATGCAAGGCCACCGCGACGCCGCGCTCGCAGCGACGGGCGGACTGGCCTCGGCTTATGCGCTCGGAGTCGTCGTCGGCATCTTCACGACGCCGCTGCTCGTACGCCGGCTGTCCGAGCGCCACGCACTGCTCGTGTGCGCGGGCAGCATGCTGCTGTGGACGCTGCTCACGGCGTGTGCGCCGACGCTCGCCATAGCAATCCCGCTGCGTTTCCTTTCGGCGCTCACGCACGCAAGCTTCATCGGTGTGGGCGCGATGGCCGTCGCCCACCTGATGGGATCAAACAGTTACGGCCGCGGATCCGCCATCGTGCACGGCGGCCTCGCGCTCGCGAACCTCACGGGCGTCCCCGCGCTCACCGCGCTCGGAACGGTGCTCGACTGGCGGGTGATTCTGGGGTCATGTGCGCTGTTCTTTGCTGCGCCATTCGTGGCGTTGCTCGCGATCGATGTCCCGGAACGCAACCATGCGACCGCTGCCTTGCACACGGCTCGAGTACGCGGGAGCAGTTTCGTGCTAGTGCTCGTCGCCGCCATGGTCTCTGCGGCGGGTGGCTTCGCCATCGTCACATATGTGGCCCCCGTAACGCTGTGGGCACGCGGTGGCGATGCCTGGCTCAGTGCGGCGTTTGCGATGCTCGCGTTCGGCATCGGCATGAACCTGGGCAACTTCGTCGCGGGCCTCATGGCCGACCGCGCAGCGAGGCCCGCGTTCGGCGGGGCAATTCTTGCCGGTGCACTCGGGGCTGCGCTGCTGCTCGTGCCAGGCATCGGGGGAGTCGGCGCCGCGTTCGGAGTATTGCTGATCGGGGTGCTGTTGGGAGGGCAAGGCCCAGCCGCTCAGGTGCTCTATCTGCGCGAGCTGAGTCGCTTTCCCCGGCTGGCGTCGTCGTTGCCCTCGGGCGTCGGTAACATGGGCAGCTTCGTGGGCGCGCTCGTCGGTGCGGGACTCCTGGCGGGCTTTGGCCCGGCCGTTATTCCGCTCGGTGCACTCGTGCTGCTCGGTGCGGGCCTACTCGTCTTCCTCGCCTACCTGCAGGTTGCGCGGCGCTGATCCGGAGCGCTCGAACTGTACGCGTCTTGCCTCAAACACTCCAGATTCCAGCCCACCCAAGGTGCTGAAAGGGGAGTGATTGCACACGGAGATTGCGCGCGGATCGGATGGAAACTCGATGTTCTTTCTACTCGTGGAGGGGCCTCTGCTTCAAGGTGAAACATCGTTGGGGGCCAGCGACTCGCAGGTTCCAAGGACCGCCGCGGTCGAGGTGCCTCACGCGTGGTGAGCGTGAGGACGTGCGGATATTTGGTTGTTTGGAGTCGACGGATCGACGGATCGACGGTTCCAAGGGTGCCATGTCGAGGTGCCGACTGTGGTCGTTGGCACGAGGGTGGCGGTCCACCCCGCGACTCCATCTTCGCCACCGGGAGCGGTGGGCGGTAAACATCTCAATCGGTATCGTGGTGGGTCGTATTTTGGCAGTGCGTCCACCTCACCCCATACTCAGGGAGGCTTCGCAGATCTGGTCCAGGTCCGCGCCGATCAGCTTCGCCAGCTACCGGATTCCCTCCCCATGCGACGGGCGACGCTCGCTGAACCGCTCGCAGTCGGGCTTCACGCCGTCAGCCGGGCAGGTGACATCGCCGGCAAAACCGTCCTCGTGAGCGGCGCGGGGCCGATAGGCCTCCTCGCGATCGTCGCGCTGAAGCATAGGGGGGACCGGGTTCATCATTGCGACGGACCTGGAACGGCGTGCGCTTAACGTGGCGATTGCCGTCGGCGCGGATGCCGTGATACAGATCGGGCAGGGCGCATCGCCGGAACCGGCGAGCGTGGACATCGTTATTGAGGCGTCCGGCGCCGTCCCAGCGCTGGTCTCGGCCATCGAATCCGTGAAGAGTGGCGGCACCGTCGTCCAGCTCGGCATGCTGCCGGGCGGAGCGCTGCCGGTGCCACTCAGCGGACTCATTACCCGCGAAATATCTCTCAGGGGCACGCAACGATTCGACACCGAGCTCGACGAAGCGGTGCAAGTTCTTGACGCAACGCCAGCTTGTGAGGCTGTGATCAGTCATGAATTCCCCTTTAATCAAGCCGCCGCCGCGTTCGATTGCGCTACGGATCCCGGTGTTTCATCGAAGGTTCTACTGAAAATAGCCCCATAGCCCCATAGCCCCATAGCCCCATAGCCCCATAGCCCAGCTCAGTTGGAGTCTCGAGTCATTTGTCAAAACGTTAGGACAAAGTGCAAAGTGAGGCTAAGCTGAATGCGATAAGCCACCACTTAGAGGAAGTTTTAACAGCGCACCATGACCGCTATAACAGCACGTCCGCTCTTCGACCTGATCACGATCGGGCGATCAGGAGTCGACCTCTACCCACTCCAAACCGGAGTCGGCCTTGAGGATGTCGAAACCTTCAAAAAATTCCTCGGCGGCAGTGCGACGAATGTGGCCATCGCCGCTGCACAGCACCGGCTTTCCTCTGCTGTGATCACGCGCACGGGAAACGATCCATTCGGCCACTACGTGCGTCAGGAGCTCACCCGCCTTGGCGTGAGCGACGCCTTCCTAAGCACCGTCGACGGCCTCAATACTCCGATTACTTTGTGTGAGATCTTCCCGCCCGACGACTTCCCGCTTTACTTTTATCGCGAGCCCATCGCACCCGACCTCGTCATCAACTCTCACGAGCTCGACCTCGAGGCCATCACCAATGCCCGTATCTACTGGTCGACGGTCACGGGGCTGAGCGAGGAGCCGAGTCGGTCAGCGCACTTCACGGCGTGGAAACACCGTGCTCGTCGTCGGCACACGATCCTCGACCTCGACTACCGTCCGATGTTTTGGGCCTCTCCCGCAGACGCGTCCGAACAGGTGGCTGAGGCCCTCGAATATGTCACGATTGCAGTCGGCAACCGGGAGGAGTGCGAAGTTGCGGTCGGTGAGACAGAGCCATTGAGAGCAGCGGATGCTCTGCTCGAGCGCGGTGTTGAACTTGCTATCGTCAAGCAGGGTCCCAAGGGGGTCCTCGCCAAGACTCGAGAAGAAATGGTGGAGGTCCCTCCGTACCTGGTTGAGGTCATGAACGGCCTCGGGGCAGGTGACGGGTTCGGTGGAGCGCTCTGTTATGGCCTCCTGCAGGACTGGTCACTCGAGCGGGTCCTGCGCTTCGCGAACGTAGCTGGCGCGATCGTAGCCACCCGGCTCGAATGCTCGACGGCGATGCCTACGACCGAAGAGGTCGACACGATTCTGCAGGAGAGCAGCTATGTCAACCGCTGACTTTCTCAAACGCTCACTGCAGACGATTTCGCTCGTATCCGGCAGCTGCGGGCCACTGATCCCGGTGCCGTCGCTCGTGCTTACGCTGGCCGCGTCAGGCGGGGAGTTTCATCCGAAGATGGTCGCCTCTTCATCGTCGCAGCCGACCACCCGGCGCGCGGAGCCCTCGGCGTCGGAGACAACCTTCAGGCCATGGAGAATCGTTACCTGCTTCTGGACCGGCTCGCGAGTGCACTTGCGCACCCTCGCGTTGACGGTGTGCTCGGCACGCCGGACATTCTGGACGACCTCGCGCTACTGGGCCTGTTGGACGACCGGATTGCCGTGGGTTCCATGAACCGCGGCGGGCTCAAGGGGGCCTCGTTCTAGCTGGACGGCCGATTCACATCCTATGATGTTGCCGGTATGAGTCAAGCGGGACTCGACTTCGCCAAGGTGCTTGTCCGCATCAATCTGAACGACTCCGGCACGCTTAACACGCTGGAAGCCGCCGCTCATGCCGTTTCCGAAGCCGTTGCAGCCGAACTGCCGATCATGCTCGAACCATTCATGTGTGACTGGGTATCTGGCCGGGTCGTCAACGACCTCAGCACCGAGGCGGTCATCGCGTCCATTGCGATCGCGTCAGGCCTCGGAAACAACTCGGCCTTGTCCTGGTTGAAACTGCCCGTAGTCGACGACATGGAGCGGGTGATGTCTGCGACGACGTTGCCCACACTGCTGCTCGGTGGCGATACCAACAACAGTCCCGACGCCACCTACGCCTCATGGGGCAAGGCACTTGTCCTTCCCGGGGTGCATGGGCTCGTCGTCGGACGCTCGATGCTCTACCCCGGCGACGGCGACGTGGCCTCCGCCATCGACACCGCATCCGCTCTCGTCCACCCCGTCATCAACGCGTGACCGATCGCGCCACACAAAAGAAACAACAATGACCTCAGAGCCCACTCTGCCCCTCGTTTCCCACTGGATTGAACCGTGCCGGGTTTCATGCCGCCGTTTTGTTGGTGGCTTCGATATTTATCGGGCCGTTTGTTTCAGCGTAGTAGTTACGTTCATATTCTTCGGGCGGCATGTTCCCGAGCGTGCTGTGTAGGCGCCGATTGTTGTACCAATCCAGCCAATCGAAGGTGAGTTTTTTGACGTCCGCGATGGTCTTCAACGGCCCCGTCACGAACGGTGACGTCTTCGCCACGGCCTCGTTCTTGTAGAGCCCCATAACTGTCTCGGCAGCCGCGTTGATGCTCCTATGTTTGTCAAGTCGTAATTTCGCCTGTCGTCGGGTTGACCTTGATGAGCTGGTAGACCTCACGGATGACGTAGCGCTTGAGGCATCGGATGATGTCGCGTTTGCTTTTACCTTCGGTGGTTCGGCGGGCGACGTATGCTTTCGTCTGCTCGTGGTGCTGCATGCGCACGATCACTGTGCGGTAGATGGCAGCATTGAGTTGGCGGTGTCCGCCGTGGTTGATGCGGTGCTTGCCGG
>Ga0307486_1001515_pt1 | contig 17647 bp, 20 predicted proteins | sample CBIW02metaG_FD_203663 | JGI IMG/M metagenome (GOLD analysis project Ga0307486, IMG submission 203663) | Sea-ice brine microbial communities from Beaufort Sea near Barrow, Alaska, United States - CBIW 0.2 | ecosystem: Environmental > Aquatic > Marine > Coastal | place: USA: Alaska | collected... | reverse complement strand
GAGCGCTGCGACGAAGAACACCTGGCGACCGAGCCAGCGCGTGAGCGTCGGCATGAGAACCGCCCCAGCACCGAATGCTGCGAGGAGAGCGAGCATCGGGCCTCCACGGCATTGATCGGTCGTTCAGGACGGCTCCGGCGGCGGAGCAACTGGGCGGAGATAGGCGGCAACAACCCACATTGCCCACGCCTATTCTAATGGGGCGGATGGGCGGATTGGCGGGCTCTCGCAGTGGTTGCGGTCACTTTGCCGAGGGTGCGATGTAGTCCTCGGGTTTGCCCTGTGTGCGCAGGCTGGAGAGGTATTCGGTTGCGCTGGGGCAATGCGAGACAATGGGTCAATGCGAAGCCAACGATCCAGCGATGTCCTCATGAAGCTCATGAACGGTGTGCATCGCGCGGCACTCGCGATCTCGGGTGGCCGCCTCGGTTGGACCCTCGGCAGCATGCCCGCGCTTGAATTGCACACCACGGGGCGGGTATCGGGCATCCAACGGTCGACCATGCTTACAGCCCCCGTGCATGGCGACGGACGTTGGATCGTTGTCGCCTCGAAGGGCGGAGACGATCGGGACCCGCTCTGGTACCGCAACCTGCAGGCGCATCCGGATGCCTCCATTACCGTGCGTGGACGCACAGTGAATGTGCACACTCACACCGCCAGCCCCGCCGAAAAAGCGGAACTGTGGCCACAGATTGTGGCGGCGAATTCGCGGTACGCGGAGTATCAGACCAAGACGACGCGTGACATCCCCGTAGTGGTCTGCGAAGAGTACTGAGGCCGCAGCCGCGGAGCCGCAGCAGTGCGGATCGGCGGCACGGGAGTTCAACAGCACCGTGCCTCAGCGGCACCCCTCGCTATTCGGCGTCAGCCGGGTAATGAAAGACCTCATCGAGCCCGGTGCCGAAGTTGCGCGAAATCTGAAATGCCAGTTCGAGCGTTGGTGAGTATTTGCCCTGCTCGATGGCGATGAGGGTCTGACGCGTCACCCCGATCCGGCGGGCGAGCTCTGCCTGCGTCAGCCCTTCCGCTTCACGAAGCGCACGGATGTTGTTGGTGACTTTGGTTGGCTTGACCATCAGACGAGACCGCGGCGGTAGGCGATCACGGAAGCGATCCCGCCGACAATTGCCGACAACGCGAACCCGAAGAACATGCTGTTGGCGATCCAAAAAGTGTCTGCTTCGAAGGCGCTCAATACGAGTACCCCGAGTCCGCCGATCACCATGAAGGATTGCCCGACTCGATCGCCCATCCGGGAAATATCGCGGTCGCGTTGGTCAGATTTTCCTACGCCGTCTGCATCGAACATTCCCGCAATAATGCCCCACAGCACGCTAATGACGATCGTGGCGGCAATGCTGACGCCGGATGATCCAACCGCAACAGTCGCGAATATCCTCGAGAACGGCGCGCTCGCCAACCTCGGCGTTGGCGTCGAGCTACTAGTAGTGATCGCACAAGCGCTGGCAGCGCTCGGCTTTTACGCCCTCTTCAGGGGCGAACGCCCTGTTGCCGCCTTCGCCGCCGCAACCTTCGGAATGGCGAATGCAGTGGCGATCCTGGCAAGCGCGGCGATGCTCTCCACCGCCGTCAGCGTCGCAAACACACCGGCACTCGCTCCAGCAGGTGACGCGGCCGGAACCGTCGCGCTGCTCTATACGCTGTCTGACTCACTCTGGGCCGCCGGCGGAATCTTCTTTGGCCTGTGGTTAATCCCCATGGGCTGGTTCATGGTCTCGACACAGCGCATGCCGCGCATCCTCGGCGTCATCCTCATCCTCGGCGTCATCCTCATCGTCGGCGGAATCGGCTATGTGCTCAGCGCTGTGCTCGCCGCAGCAATCGAAACCTTCCCGCCCGCCCTCGCCGATCTGCTCGTGCTGCCAGCGACGGTCGGCGAGCTGTGGACGGTCGGCTACCTGCTCGTGCGAGGCATCCGACCACTGCACAAGTCAGAATTGGCACCGGCGCTGGAATCGTCAGGCGTTGCAACCCGGTAGTGCAAACACGAATGGCCCGCGCTCGAGCGCAGGCCATTCGTTCTGTTCAGTGCGCTAGGCACGTTTTCACCCTTTAGCGGCGCAGCTCCAGCGTGCAGCACTTTACGCCACCGCCACCGAGCAGCAGCTCGGAGAGGTCGACGCCGATGGGGTTGTACCCGCGCTCTTTGAGCTGACGCTCGAAGTCTTTGGCGCGGGCCGCGATGACCACGTTGTAGCCGTCGCTGTAGGAGTTGAGTCCGAGTACTGCCGCATCCTCTTCAGTTGCGAGGATGGCGTCGGGATACAGCGCGCGGAGCTTTTCGAGAGATGGCTCATCGAAGGCACTCTCCAGGTAGGCAATGTTGGTCTCATCGAGCTTCGCAATGGCCGTATCTACGTGATAGAAGCTGGGGTTAATGAGGTTGAGGGAGACAACATTGCGGCCCGAGATTTCTGCCAACTCCTGGTGGCTTTCAACCGAGGTACGGAATCCCATGCCGGCAAGGATGTTGTCGCCAACGAGGAGGAAGTCGCCCTCACCCTCATTAACATTTACGGGGGAGGCAACGTCGAAGCCATTTGCGCCGAACCAGTCCATGTATGCAGGACCTTCAGCCTTGCGCTCGTCGTAGGTAAAGAGTGCGCCGTATGCTTTGCCGTCGATGACGAATCCGCCGTTTGCGGCGTAAACCATGTCGGGCAGGCCATCGATGGGATCGATGAGGAGAACGTCGAAACCGAGCTCGATATACGTGTCGTACAGTGTCTGCCACTGCTTGACGGCCAAGTTGGTGTCCGTGGGGTCATTCGGGTTCATCCACGGGTTGATGCGGTAGCTGACGGTGAAGAAGTCGGGACGGCACATCAGCACGGTCTTCGCGGTGGCCTGGCGAGCAGGCGTGGTCGATTGGGTGTCAGTGATCGTCATAGCTCTAGTGTTTCACGCACCTATCCGCAATGTCTCGGCAATCTGCGCACTAATTACGCGCAAAGGGTGGAGTTTGCACAATAATTCACCATAGAGTGGGGTAATGGACAAGCTGGATGCTGGAATCATCGACATGCTCCGCCTCAACGCCCGCGCAGGATATGGCGACATCGGCGAAGCGGTGGGCCTCTCCGCCTCCGCAGTTAAACGGCGCGTAGATCGACTCGTCGCCAGCGGAGTAATCCGAGGTTTCACCATCCAGGTCGATCCCGCTGTCGATGGGATGGGTACCGAAGCCTACGTGGAGTTGTTCTGTCGCGGCAACGTTGCCCCCCAGGAGCTCAAGCGAATCCTGAGCTCCATTCCCGAAGTCGTAGATGCCGGAACAGTCAGTGGATCGGCAGACGCTGTCGTTCACATGCGCTCTCGCGATATCCACTCTCTTGAAGTCGCGCTTGAACGATTGCGTACCGCGTCGAACATCGACAACACCCGTAGCTCGATTGTGCTGTCGCGCCTCATTCACCGTCGCTACGAGTAGGAAAACCTCTCAACGAGCTTGTCGGCCGCCCGCGCACGACGTGCTGTTTTGCGTAGTTGGGCGGGGTTTTGACAACGAATTCCGTCCTGTAACACGAAGTTAACAGTGCAAACCGTTGCGCGTGGCCCCGATTTCCGATTGACTACGTGACAAGTCGCGAATCAGGTTTCGCGAACTCGGAGGTGCACAGCAACTTGACCGTTTCAACTCACAGCACAACCCCCGGAGGTTCAACCGCGGGGGAATCGGGCGCCGAGGCGGCAAGCGCGAACGAGCCAGACGGCTCCGTCGTTCTCGAAGGAGTAACCAAGAAATTTGGTAGCGCTACCGCTGTCGACAAAATCAGCCTCCACGTTCGCCCCGGCGAGTTCCTCTCGCTGCTCGGCCCCTCCGGTTGCGGCAAAACCACCACGTTGCGCATGCTCGCCGGTTTTGAGGAACCGACCGAGGGCAGCATCCGCATTTCAGGGCAGGACGTTGTCGGCATTCCCCCGCACAAGCGCAACGTCAACACAGTTTTTCAGGCCTATGCTCTCTTCCCCCACATGAGTGTTGCCGAGAATGTGTCCTACGGTCTGCGCCAAAAGGGAACGCCCAAGTCAGAGATTCGCCAGCGCGTCACTGACTCGCTCGACCTCGTGCAGATGCGATCGTTTGCCGACCGCAAGCCGACCCAACTATCAGGTGGACAACAGCAGCGCATCGCACTGGCACGCGCGCTCATCAATCGCCCATCCGTCTTGCTGCTCGATGAGCCGCTCGGTGCTCTTGACCGCCAGCTCCGTGAAGAGATGCAGATTGAGTTGAAGCTCCTGCAGTCGCGCCTTGGCATTACCTTCATCTTTGTCACCCACGATCAGGGCGAAGCACTCTCGATGAGTGACCGTATCGCGATCATGCGCAGTGGCCGCATCGAACAGTTGGATGACGCTGACGCGATTTACGACAACCCGTCCAGCGCCTATGTTGCTGGCTTCATCGGCCAGCAGAATTTCATCCCCGGCACCGTCTCGGCCAACACGAGCGTCATGGAGTCTCGCTTTGGCATAATCCGCGCGGCTGGGCCACATCCAGAGCTCGAAGCGGGTTCGGATGCCCAAGCTGCCGTACGACCGGAGGCGGTCAGCGTCTCCGCAACAACTCGTGCGGATGCCGCCGCTTCTGCGACTGCGGAGAACGAGATTTCGGGCGAAGTAATCGGGGTCTCCCACCAGGGCGAGACGTTGCAGTTCTTGGTTTCGATCGGCAACGGTCAGACGCTGCTCTCTCGCGTGCCACGCCCCAACGCACCACGACTCGCTGTCGGAGACTCCGTCCTCTGCCGGTGGGATGCCGCAAGCGTTCACCTCTTCCCCAACGAGCAGGCAACTCAAGCTCAAGCTGATATTGCCCGCGCAGTCTCGAATCCAGCACCACCAACCAGTTCGATCGCCCTTTAGAAGGAGCAGCCTGATGTCCCACGAAAACCCCATTCGCATTCTCGCCTCAACTTCGGCCACCAAGATCATCAAGTCGGAGCTGAACCGGCGCCGATTCCTTGCACTCTCCGGCACCGCCGCCGGCGTCGCGTTTCTCGCCGCGTGCACGCCACAGTCCGGTGCTGGTTCTGCGCCCCAAGCGACGGGCGGCGCGCTTGAAGGCGGCCTCTCGGTCTACAGCTGGGGCGACTACGACGACCCCGATGTGGTCAGCGAGTTCTCCGACGAGCTCGGCCCCACGATCACATTCGACTCCTTCAACTCCAACGAAGAACTCATTTCTAAGCTCGTAGCGGCCCGAGGAACCAGCGGCTATGACATCGTCGTCCCCACCGGACCCTTTATCCCACAGATGATCGAGAACGGTCTCTTGAGCAAGCTCAACCTCGACCTGATTCCGAACATCTCCGACATGGACCCAGCATTCTTGGGCCGTGACTGGGATCCCAACAACGAGTACTCCATCTGCAAGGCGTGGGGAACCACCGGTTACGTGTACGACAAGACCAAGATCAGTCGCGAACTCACCACATGGTCCGACTTCATCGATGCCGCCCAGAACGAGGCAAGCGGTCGGACTTCCGTGCTCGACGACCCGGCACCGCTGCTTGGCATCTACTACTGGGCCAACGGCATCGACTGGAACACGACCGATGAAGCTGACCTCGCGGCAGCCGAAGAATTCTTGACCACAACGCTCGCTCCCCACATCTCGGCGTTCGACTCCTACCCTGGTGGTGCTGCGATTCCGCAGGCGCAGCAAATCCTGATGCAGTCGTGGAATGGTGACGCCCGCATCGGAATCATGGAGAGCGACGAGCCCGACCGTTGGCAGTGGGTGCTCGGCTCGCCAGACACTGAACTGTGGATGGACAACTGGGCGATCGCCGAGGGTGCAACAAACCCCGAGGCTGCTCACGCGTTCGTCAACTATGTGCTCGCTCCCGACACAGCGCTCCGCGAACTTGATTACATCGGCTACCACACCGGTGGTGCAGGAATTGAAAAAGCTGCACGTGACGCTGACCTGGAGATGCTGGATCTTGTCTTCTTCGATGAAGAACAGGTCAAGTCGATGCACACACAGACCTTGAGCGAAGCGCAGCAGCGCATCGTTGAGATCTGGGACAAGACCAAGGCTGCTGCCGGCGCTTAGCCGTCACAGGCAGTGGAGAGTGCAGAGTGACCACCACCGTTAAGGATCAAGCTGCCCCAAAGAGTGGGGCACGTGCAGTTCCTGCGCGCCCGCGCCGCCGATTGAAGCTGCCTGGCTTCGCCCTCGCCATCCCGGCGTGGGCGTGGCTGTTCGCTTTCTTTGTCGCGCCGGTTGCACTCGTGGTGTGGTTCAGCTTCGGATACAAGCCCGGCATCTTTGGCACGCATGCCAATGACGTGTTGTCGTTCGACCGCTACGCCGAAGCGCTCTCTCCAACGTTTTTCTCCACCTTTCAAAACACGTTGTGGGTTGGGGTTGTCGGTACGCTCATCTGCTTGGCAATCTCCATCCCCTTCGCCTACTGGCTAGCGTTCAAGGCTCCCGTGGCTCGCCGCGGCATCCTGCTAGCCATGGTGATGATCCCGTTTTGGACGAACTTCTTGGTTCGCACTATCGGCTGGCAGATCATCCTCGCCCCGAGTGGATTGCTCTCGACAGCCCTCCAGTCCATCGGAGTACTCGATGAGCCCCTAGAAATTCTCTTCACCCGCACGGCGGTGCTGATCGGCGTTGTCTACAACTACCTGCCGCTGATGATCCTGCCCATGTTTGTGGCATTCGACCGCGTGTCATTGCCGATGCGCGAAGCGAGCAAAGACCTCGGCGCGGGTCGATGGTCAACCTTCTTGAATGTGACCCTGCCGCTCGCGAAGCCAGGCATCATTGTCGGCATCCTGCTTGTGTACATCCCACTCATGGGTGACTACATCACGGCGACCGTACTCGGCGGCGCCAAGGGCAACATGGCTGGCCAGATGGTTGCCAACCAGTTCCAGACCGCCCAGAACTGGGCCCTGGGCTCGGCGATGGCAGTAGTGCTCGTGCTCACAATCCTCACCACCGTCCTGATTGCCGCGCTCGTTTCGTGGTTGGCGACATGGCCGCTCAGGGCGAGCCAGCGGCTCGTGTTGGGAGACAAATCATGAAGCAGCGAACGTTTACCGATATTTCCCTCAAAGCATGGGCAGTGATCGTTTTCGGATTCCTGTTCGCTCCGATTCTCATCATCATCATTTACTCGTTCAATGAAGGTCGGCTGCTCGTGGCCTGGAACGAGTTCGGTTTAGGCTCGTTCGCCACAATCGCAACCAAGCCAGCGATCACTGATGCGGTGATGGTGTCTATCCAGACAGGCTTCATTGCCGCCCTCATCGCGACAGCGCTAGGAACCATGGCCGGTGTCGCTTTGGCCCGTCGCGCGGGCAAATGGGCCCCGTGGTTCTTGATCCTGCTCGTGCTCGTCACGGTCACTCCGGAAATTGTGGATGCCGTCTCCCTCCTGCCGTGGATGGTTTTCCTCGGACAGGATGCCGGTCTCAGCATCTTCGACAACGGCATCGTGAGACTCGTCGTAGGTCACTCGCTATTCTCGACGGCTGTGGTGGCATACATTGTGCGTTCGCGTCTCATCGGTATCGACGAGACCTTGGAAGAGGCAGCTGCCGACCTCTATGCGCCTCCGTTCAAGCGGTTCACACAAATCACTCTTCCTCTTGTGATGCCGGCGGTTTTGGCTGGTGGGCTTCTCGCGTTCACGCTGAGCCTCGATAACACAATCGTTTCGGCCTTCGTGCAGGTGTCGGGCACGACCCCGTGGCCCGTCTATGTACTCAGCGCAGTGCGCAGTGGGCTGCGACCAGAAATCGCTTCTGTCTCAACAATCATGCTGCTGCTCACTCTTGCCGCGTTGGGGCTCGTCGCGTACGTCCTACGTCGCGCCGGTGACTCCCCGACCGACATCGCCAAGACTGTAGGCGGCGGCTAAGCCGCTAACGAAAGTGCACAGAATTATGACGTTTGCTGACCTTGTCTTTACTGGTGGCTCCATTTTCACGGCGACCGGTTCAGAGCCGCGCCGTGGAACCGTTGCCGTGAGCCGCGGTCGAATTGCGGCCGTCAGTACGGACGAGTCCACCGAAGCGGAGGTGCGCGCGCTCATCGGGCCCGACACCGAAGTTGTCGACCTCGCGGGCAAGCTCTTGAGCCCAGGATTTCAAGACGCTCACGTTCATGCCGTGTGGGGAGGCCTCGACCTCATCCGCTGCGACCTTGCTGAATACTCGACGCGCGATCAGTATGTAGCGCATGTGCGCTCCTACGCTGCGGCCAACCCCGAGTTGGAGTGGATCTTGGGCGGTGGCTGGAACATGTCGGCATTCCCCGGAGGCACTCCAACCGCCGCTGATCTTGATGCTGCGGTCGCCGATCGCCCCGCCTTCATCCCTAATCGTGACGGTCATGGCGCGTGGGTCAATACTCGCGCCCTCGAGCTCGCCGGAATCACAAGCGAGACAATCGATCCGGATGACGGCCGCATCGAGCGAGACCCCGACGGCAATCCCACCGGAACGTTGCACGAGGGTGCGATGTCGCTAGTCAATCGACTTCTGCCCGAAACTTCGCCCGCCGACTACGCCCGTGCTCTCGCCATTGGGCAACAGTATTTGCACTCCCTCGGCGTCACGGCGTGGCAAGATGCCATCCTCGGTGGCTATGGGGATGCCGGCGACGCCACCCCGGCCTACATGGAAGCGGCCACATCCGGAGCCCTGACGGCCCGGGTTGTTGGTGCACTCTGGTGGGACCGCACACGCGGCCCCGAACAAATCGCCGAACTTGTTGCCCGGCGCGAGAACAATATTGCCGGACGCTTCGCAGCGACCACCGTCAAAATCATGCAAGACGGCGTTGCCGAAAACTTCACCGCAGCAATGTTGGAGCCCTACCTCGACGGTTGCGGGCATCACACCAACAATTCGGGCATCTCGTTCGTGGATGCCGCCCAGCTTGCCAGTAACGTGACCGAGCTCGACGCCCTCGGGTTCCAAGTGCACTTCCACGCCATCGGTGACCGCGCGGTGCGCGAATGCCTCGACGCGGTGGCAGCCGCGCGCGCGGCAAACGGGCCGAACGACAACCGCCACCACATTGCGCACCTGCAAGTGGTGCATCCGGATGACATCTCCCGCTTCGCTGAACTGGGAGTGACCGCCAACATGCAGTCGTACTGGGCTGCACTCGAGCCACAGATGGTCGACCTGACACTGCCATTCTTGGGCGATCCGCGCAGTTCGTGGCAGTACCCGTGGGGTGACCTGCACCGGGCAGGCACGCACCTGGCCTCCGGCAGTGACTGGTCGGTCAGTAGCCCTGACCCGATGGCTGCAATCCATGTTGCCGTCAACCGCATCGCGGCCCCGGGTCACGAAGAGGGCGAATACGAAGCATTCTTGCCCGAGCAGAGCCTCGACCTGTTGACGGCGATGACCGCGTACACGGCGGGTTCTGCCTTCGCGAACCACCTGGACGAGACCGGAACGATCGAGGTCGGCAAGCTCGCTGACCTCGTCGTGCTCGACCGCAATCCCTTTACGAGCCCGGTCGCCGAGATTGGGCTTACCCGCACCGAACAGACATTTGTTGAAGGCGAGCGCGTGTACCTCGCGCCCGCACAACCATAAAGCTCGCCCTGCCGGCGAGAAAGGAAAGTGCCCCATGGGCAAAGTAGTGTTCGAACGTAACGCGCCAGCGGCATCCGTCGTCAGCAATGCGCTTGAGGGGTCAATTCACAAGCCGTTCTGGATTGATGACGTCAAGGATGCTCTCGAGTTCCCCGCACTTCGCGGCGAAATTGTTGCCGACCTTGCCATCGTTGGCGGTGGCTACCTCGGCCTCTGGACTGCTGTGCTCGCTAAACAGCGCAACCCTGACGCCCGCGTTGTTCTTCTGGAAGGCTGCGAACTCGGCTGGGCTGCCTCCGGCCGCAACGGTGGTTTCTGCGAAGCAAGCCTCACCCACGGCGAAGAAAACGGCCGCAGTCGCTGGCCTAAAGAATACGACCAGCTTGACCGCCTCGGAATGCAGAACCTCGACGAGATCGAGGCAAGCGTCGCGGCGCTCAAGCTTGACTGTGATTTCCAGCGCGCCGGATCCCTTGATCTCGCCGTCGAGCCACACGAAATCGAGTGGCTGAAAGACGTCAAGGCCGACGATGACACGGTCTATCTCGACGAAGCCGCAGTGCGCTCCGAGGTCAACTCCCCCACCTACCTCGCCGGAGTGTGGCACAAGCGCACAAACGCGATCATCCACCCCGCCAAACTCGTGCGCGAATTGGCGCGGGTCGCGAGCGAACTCGGCGTGGAGATCTTTGAGAACTCGCCAGTGCGCGAAGTTGAGACATCCGGTGGTCCAACGGATGCCGCAGCAGTGCACACCCGAAAGGGCACGGTGCGTGCCGCAAGGGTTGCGCTCGCGACTAACGCGTTCCCGTCGCTACTGAAGCGCGCGCGGCTGCACACGGTTCCCGTCTATGACTATGTGCTCATGACTGAACCCTTGAGCCCCGCCCAACTCGCGTCCATCGGCTGGTCGAATCGCCAAGGTCTTGCCGACATAGCTAACCAGTTTCACTACTACCGGCTCAGTGCAGACAATCGTATTCTCTTCGGAGGATATGACGCGATCTACCACTACGGTCGCAAGGTTCGGGATCAGTACGAGAAGCGTCCCGAAACTTTCGAGCGGTTGGCTAGCCACTTCTTTACGACTTTTCCCCAGCTGGAAGGTCTCAAGTTCAGCCATCGCTGGGCTGGCGCAATTGATGCGTCGACCCAGTTCAGCGCGTTCTTCGGCACGGCCCGCAACGGCCGTATCGCATATTCCGCCGGCTTCACGGGACTCGGTGTCGGGGCAACCCGCTTCGCCGCCCAGGTGATGCTCGACAAACTCGATGGCCTCAACACGGAACGCACCGAGCTGGAGATGGTTCGCAAGATGCCGCTCCCCTTCCCGCCCGAACCGATCGCCTCCCTCGGCATTCAAGCAACCCGCTGGTCGCTCAATCAGGCCGACCACAACCAGGGTCGCCGTAACGTGATCCTCAAGACCCTGGATGCCCTCGGTCTCGGGTTCGACTCCTAGGACGCCATGACTGACACTGATGCAGATGCTGTCCTCGCCTCCGGTCAACCCCTTGCCGCGAGCGCGGTGGTCGTCACCCACGAAGAACTCGACGCAGCGAGCGTTGTGAAGGGACTCCCGACCGCGGGCTACACAGTGCTCGACACCCTCGGCGACACCGAGATCGGCATCTGGGAGATGAGCGTTGGCACCGCAACCGACACCGAAGAAGATGAAGTCTTTGTTGTCGTGAGCGGGCGCGCCAGCATCCACTTTGCTGCGGATGATCGCACGATCGTTGTCGGCCCCGGCGATGTTGTGCGGCTCACCGCCGGCATGCAGACCACGTGGACGGTCACCGAAACGCTGCGCAAGATCTACGTCAGCTAGTCGGGTTTCAGCGACAGCCGCAGCTGTGCCGGTGCGTGGGCGGTAATACGCAAGCGACAGTAGGCTCTATTTATGGCGACCTTCGACACCACGAACACTGCTGCTGATGCTGCAAACAATTTGCGCGCTTGGGCACTAGATGAAGAGCTCAAGACGTCGGTGATGGAGAACCCTGTTCTGCTCCCGATCGCGAATAAAATTGCTCGACGCTACATAGCGGGCGAGACCATCGATGATGCTCTCGCGGCTGCACAGGAGTCAATGGCGCGCAGGCATACAGTCAGCATCGAGTACACGGGTGAGAGCGTTCGCGACCCCGCCGTGGCCGAGGCCGAAACGCTCGTGCTTCTTCAGTTGGTTGACGCGATTGCAGCCAGCGGCATCCCGAGCACAGTATCGTTCGATCTTTCCCATGTGGGTTCTGTTATCGACCCCGCGCTGGGATTGACGAACGCCCGCCGTATCGCCGCCGCCACTGCCGACTTGGGCACGGCAATGATGATCTCGGCGGAGGGCTCAGCCCGCACCGATCTCATTCTGGACACCTACGAGAAGTTGTCGGCCGAGTACCCGCATGTGGGAATCACCCTGCAGGCGCGACTGCACCGCACCCCGAAAGATCTTGAGCGCGTGCTTTCCCTGCCCGGTGCAGTTCGGCTTGTGAAGGGTGCCTTCATGGAACCCGAGTCGATCGCCTACCCGCGCGGAAGCGAACAACTGGAGCAGGCTTACCTCGAGCTCGTGAAGACACTTCTGGATTCCGGACATCCAACAAGCATTGCCACTCATGACGCGGAACTCGTTGAGAAGATTCGCAAGAGCAACCCCGGCACCCACACGAGCCCGAATTGTGAGTTTGAGATGCTGATCGGGCTCGGCACCCAGACCCTCGATCGTCTGCACGACGAGGGCCTGAACACTCGTGAGTATGTAATCTTCGGCAATGAGTGGTGGCTCTATGTGCTCAACCGCATCGCGGAAGAACCGCACCGCGTTTTCCACGCGATTACCGACGCGGGCAGCTAGCTCCCGCTTTCCCTCGGTCGAGCAGCCCGCATCTGTTCAGCGTGCCGCCCGGTTCGCGTACCGTAGAAGCATGATCACGAGACGAGAAGCTGCGCTTCGCCTAGACATCCCTCTTGAGATGGCTTCGAGGCACAACATCCCGTCTCGGATGTCTGAGGCCGAGTTTGCTGAACTCGAAACCAACCCACCAGCCTGGCTCGTGCAATCGCGCGCCAATCGCACCGGCAAGCGTCCCGTCTGGATGCAACTGACCTGCACGGTCTGCGGGTTCACCGAAGCGTCACGGCCCAAGAAGTGGTGGCCGGCCTTTACGTATCTCACATGCGACTGGCATTCGGCGGATGAGCTTCCCGCTCCCGCCGACGGAATGTACCGTTCCGAGGTCGATGGAATCGGCAGCCGCTTCGTGGGCATCGTCGACGAAAAAGTGTAGGTCCGAGGAGCGCCTCAGGACTTGCTTTGGGCGGCTTCTGGACGAAGTGTGATCCGGACGAGCGGGATTTCGAAGTCAGGATTCCCGTCATGGAGTGAGGTCATGAGCGCATTGAGTTCTCTCCATACCCTCGGATGCCGCACTTTGTAGGCCGCAAGATATGCCGTGGCGTCGGCCGGCTCGAGCACCTCGGCGCTAGCGGGGACCCGACGACGCAACCCGATGCTGACGTGGCATTTCGGTTCGGCCACCAGATTTTGGACCCACTGGGCGCGTCGGCCGAGGGCAGACGCAATCACCACCTCGTTCGGATTTGGGCTCGTCACCACCTCCAGAACGACGTACCGGGGTTCGCCCGAGCTGCGGCCGGTGTGCTCAAGCATCATCAGGCGTCTGCCAAAGACGAAACCCAAGCCGGCGCGATACAACCCGATCGGTGCACGCATGAGCCGACGACTCCGAAACGCTCGAGCAATCATGAGCCGCCGACCTCGAAACGCGCGAGCAATGAGGGAACGAGTCATGGTGCTCAGAATTCTTCGTTCTGGGGGTCGCGGTTGCGCAACGGTTTCGCGGCGCCCGCCAGTAGGAGCGCAATCACGATGGGCACCCCGATCACCAGAAGCGCCACTCTGATTCCGGTCACGTCGCCGAGGAACCCCAGCAGTGGAGGGCCAGCGAGGAAAGCAACGTAGCCAAGGGTGGACACCACTGAGACTCTGGCTGCTGCATGTTTCGGGTCATCCGCTGCGGCCGACATCCCCATCGGGAACGCGAGCGCTGCACCGATTCCCCATAGAGCGACACCGACCATCGCGAGCCAAATGTTTCCCGCAAGAACGAAGATGCTGAGGCCGAGCGCTGCCGCCGCCATGCTGGCCCGAAGTACAGGAACCCGACCGTAGGCGTCGATTGCTCGGCCACCAAAGAAGCGCATGACGGTCATCGCGAGAACGAAGACCGCGAAGGTGAGGGCACCATTGGATTCTGAGACATCGAGCCCGTCAACGGCTGCTTTGGCAATCCAGTCGTTTCCTGCTCCTTCGGTGAGGGTGGCCCCAAGCACCAAGATGCCGAGCAGTAGGGTGCGTCGATCAGTCCAGGCGCTGCGGACTTTCGGTGCTGCAGCCTCGGCGGACGATTGCGGCACCACCGGAACCCTCGCAAGAAAGTACTTCGGAATCACAATTGTCGTTACGGCGACTACGGCGGCGATCACGAGGAGGTGGGCGGGAAGCCCAATGCCGATAGTCGACAGCCCGGCACCGATCAGCGCGCCAACGAAAGCTCCGCCGCTGAAGGCCGCGTGGAGTTGCGGCATGATGGTGCGGCCGAGTTTGTGCTCAACGTCAGCACCCTCAATATTTTGGGCGACATCCCAGAGCCCGATCCCGATGCCGAATACGAAGAGTGAGATCGCGGTCGCTGGAATAGATTCAGCGGCGAGGGACAGCGCGATGCCGACCCCGGCTACGGCTGCGAGAAGTCCGGCGGCGCGAACCGTGTTCGCTGTGCCGATCCTGCCTGTCACGTAACCGGCAGTGGGAAGTGCGATGAGCGAGCCGACCGCCACGCACAGCAATAGCGCGCCCATCTGACCGGGAGTAATCTGCAGTGTCTCGGTGACCGCGGGGATGCGGGCGGCCCAGCTGGCGAATACGAGTCCGTTGATGCCGAACACAATAAAAGTGGCGATGGCAGCGGCCCTCACCTGCGTCGGGGTGGCGGCTGTGATTGTTGTCATTCGTTGATTAACTCCCCCGAGGGTTCAGTCTGCGGTCGTGTCATCGGAAGGCGACCGGTGCACCTCAGCGTCGTCAGTGGCGGCGATACTCGCTGATCGGTCATCCCGCCACGTTCGCACACCCGCGATGATCGAAATCGCGATGACGATTGCGGCAATGATGTATGCAACGCTTTTTACGCCCGGAATCGAGGCGGCGAAAAATCCGATGAGGGTGAGCCCGACGCCCCACAAGAGGGCTCCGACTAGGTTGCTAGACAGAAATCGGTAGTAGTTCATTCGGCCGACACCGGCGACTACGGGGATGATGACGCGTCCGAAGGGGACGAAGCGGGCAACGACCACCGACCACCATCCGTAGCGCGCGTAGAACGTCTCTGATGCGCGAATAGCTTGCTGGAACCGAATGCTTTTGCGTTTGTCGAGATAGTCACGACCGGCATGCCGTCCGATGAGAAAACCAATCTGGTCGCCGAGAAATGCCGCAATGCCAACGCCGACGGCAAGCACAACAATATTGAGATCAGGGTGCGCTGCCACCGTGAGTCCCGCCGCGAAGAGCAACGAATCACCGGTCACAAAGGGAACGAAGACGCCCAGAAGCAGTGCAGTTCCCGCGAATACAAGAAACAACACCACCGCGTAAAAAAGGAATGGCCCCAGTCCCTCGAAGAAACCGATCAGATCCGTCTGCAGGCTCGATGCAGCAATGTCATCTGCGCGCATCCGAATCCAATCTAAGGGTTACCTAAGCCAACGGTATCTCAGAGTTGGCATCGCCTGTAGTGCCGTGCTGCCTCGGGTCGTCGATCAGACCACTTCCGCTGGCCGCCGCACGTCGTTATTCTTACGGTATGAACGAACACGAGCATACGAAGGGCGAAGATCATGCGTCTAACCCGGGACGCTTCGTCGGCTTCATCGATTGGCTGAACCGAAAGCTGTTCCCTGTTCTAGGCACGCCACAATTGGGTCCCTACGACCCCGTAGTAGAGCGCGTCGGTGAAGCGGTGTGTCCAGTGTGTGGGCGTCCGATGTCGGAACATTTCATCGACCACTCAACGCCGCAGACAATTCTCCACTGCCCCATTGAGCCCACCCCACTCCCCGTCGACAACTCACCAATAAATGAGCTCGGAATGGACAAGCCCTCCACCGAGAGTTGAGTCGCGCACCAACGGCAGCAGGTCATGATCTTGAGCGACGCCCTGTGCTCCACAACGACGACATACAGTGGTGAACATGGCATCCGTTACTCCCCCGCTGTCGACGACTGCACGGCCCATCGTGACCTTGACGATCAACCCTGCGCTCGACATCAGCACGTCGATTCCTCGAGTGATGAAGGATCACAAACTGCGCTGCGGCCCCAGCCGGATCGACCCTGGCGGAGGCGGCGCGAATGTGGCGCGCACGATCCACAACCTCGGCGGAGACACACTGGCCATCTACGCTGCTGGTGGGCTCACCGGTGCGACCTACCGTCAGTTGATCGAGGCGGAAGGTGTGCCGAGCCTCGCTGTGCCCATAGCCGGGACGACACGGGAGAGTTTCACCGTCGACGAGACCGAGCCGGGCGGCCAGTATCGTTTTGTGTTGCAGGGTCCCGAGTTTTCAGAAGCCGAATGGCGAAGCTGTCTTGCAACGCTAGAGAACGCAATCGTTGCCGGGAGCTACGTCGTGGCCAGTGGCAGCCTGCCGCCAGGAGTGCCCACAGATTTCTACGCACAGGTCGCACAGTTAGCGCACAAATATGACGCGTATTCGATCGTCGATACCTCAGGTGACGCTCTCCATGCTGCCCTTGCCGAGGGCGTGTACTTGGTGAAGCCAAGTCTCCGCGAACTGAGCGAGCTCGTCGGACGAGAGCTCACTACTGAGCAGAGTCAAGTGGATGCCGCCGCAGAACTTGTCGCTCGCGGCTCAGCCAAGCACGTTGCCCTGACTTTGGGCGAAGCTGGTGCTGTGCTCGCGTCCGCTTCCGGCGTCATCCGTTTGCCAGTGCCGAAAGTGCGGGTGCAGAGTGTCGTCGGTGCGGGTGATGCGTTTCTTGGTGCGTTCGTCTGGAGGCTGTCGCAGGGCCATAACCCGGAGTCTGCTTTCCGTTCCGCCGTCGCCGCGGGAAGCGCAACCGCAGCGACACCGGCGACCGAGATGTGCGCCCTCGAGGAAGTAGAGGCTCTTGAGCTGCTACTCCCAGAAGCCACGCGCTACTAGTCGAAGCGTGTGGTCCGGTCACGTGGTGAGGGGCGCTTCGTGAAAGAGAGTGGAATACAACGAAGAGGAGCATAACCATGAACGAATTGCAGTTCACCAAGATCAAGAACGCTGATGGATTCATCGCAGCTCTCGACCAGAGCGGTGGCAGTACGCCGAAAGCCCTCAAGCTCTATGGAATTCAGGACGGCTCGTACGCCAGCGACGAGGAAATGTTCGACCTCGTCCATGCGATGCGCACGCGCATCATCACCGATACCAGCTTTAGCGGTGACCGCATCCTGGGTGCGATTCTGTTCGAGCAGACAACGGACCGTCAGATCGACGGACGCCTGAGCGCTGACTACTTATGGAATGTGAAGAACATCGTCCCGTTTCTCAAAGTGGACAAAGGCATCAAGGACGAGGTCGACGGTGCCCAGCTGATGAATCCGCTGCCTGGACTCGACGCGGTGCTGGCCCACGCTATCGACAACGGTGTCTTCGGAACCAAAATGCGGTCGGTGATCCGGCTCGGCAACGCCACGGGCGTGCAGGCAATCATCGACCAACAATTCGAGATCGGTCGCCAGATTCTGGCGACCGGTCTCGTGCCGATCATTGAGCCCGAGATCGACATTCATTCCCCAAGCAAGACCGAGGCCGAACGGATGCTCAAGGCTGCCATCCTCGAACAGCTCGAATCCCTCAGCGCAGACCAGTACGTCATGCTGAAGCTGACTCTTCCCGAGGTCGACGACTTCTATGCGGATTTGGTAGCCCACCCGAACGTGCTGCGGGTCGTCGC
>Ga0307486_1001512_pt1 | contig 17684 bp, 10 predicted proteins | sample CBIW02metaG_FD_203663 | JGI IMG/M metagenome (GOLD analysis project Ga0307486, IMG submission 203663) | Sea-ice brine microbial communities from Beaufort Sea near Barrow, Alaska, United States - CBIW 0.2 | ecosystem: Environmental > Aquatic > Marine > Coastal | place: USA: Alaska | collected... | reverse complement strand
AGGTTCTTTCCTGTTAGGGTTTCCCACCTAAGGTTGTTAAGTTGAATATTTGCGGGATATATTCCGGACATTCCCAAATAATCTGCCTCAAAATTTCCATAAACATTAAAATATGAGTAATCATAGCGTGGTGTACGTCCGGATTTCCCCCAACTTACCCTAAGACTTAAGTCGTCAACAAATTCGAGATTTTCCATGAACTTTTCTCCTGAAACCCTCCATCTTCCGGAGACAGAAGGAAAAACACCATATCGGTTATCTGAACCGAATTTTGAACTACCATCCCCTCTAACCCCTACATTTAAAATGTACTTATCCATTAACCCGTACTGTACATTTACCAATGCGGCCACATTACTGGACTGGCTCAAACTGGTGTATAACCTAAGATCGTCATTTTGAGTTCTGGAAGGTACTGAAGGATCGGTTAGCAGGGAAGAAGCAGTGTTTGAGGTTAAAGCCTGGTGTGAAATATGGCTATAATCATTCGACTGCAAAGAAACAATAGCTTGTAAACTATTATTCTCATTAATAGTGGGAGTATAAATAAAATTTGTTTTGGTAGTAATATTAAAAGCATCCACATCAGAATCTGTTGCCCTGTTTACAACGGTTTCGGTACTGGGGCGTCCTGTAGCGTTCTGGGGAAGGAAGGCGTTGAGCTTAGTATTGTTAATGTCAAATTGTATATCAAACGTAGAAATAAGCAGGGAAGGAATAATTTCAAAACTTACATGAAAGTGAGGCACTATACGCTCTCCAAGTTGTGTATTTGAAGCGTACTGAGCCATTGCCACGGGATTATAAGTCCTGCTATACTGCCCCTGCACATTAGAAGCCGGTGAAAAATAATTTGGTGTTAAGTTACCATAATCATCATATTCATAAATGCTCATGTTTGGCATCTTAACATAAGCTACGCTGCGAAGACCATCTCCATTACCGGTTCCATTCACATAATTTCTTTCAGTCTCAGAATGGGTATACGCAATATCTGCCTTGAACCTTATACGATCTGATACTATATAATCAAGATTCAGCCTGGCAGTTAATCTGTTCAAACTGGTTCCTAAAGTTACACCCCTGGAATCGTAGTATCCAATAGATGTATAGTAGCGGGCTTTTTCACCACCTCCCTGCAAGGAAAGGGTATGCTCACCCGTGAGACCTGTTTGTGAAATAGCACCAACCCAGTCCGTATTATTGTTATAATTTTCAAACCAATATAACTGTTGAGGATCATATTGAAATTCTTTAACAGTTTGTGTATTTAAAGGAACTCCGTTCCGGTTCATGTATGCTTCAGGAATAAGTTGAGAATATTGGTCCCCATTAAGCATAGGCACTGCATCCGGTACTCCCGAGAGTGTACCTCTAAATGTATAGTTAATAGATGGCTCTCCTACCGCCCCCCTTTTGGTATTTATAATAAGGACACCACTGGCTGCCCTTGCTCCCCACATTGCAGTGGCAGCAGCATCTTTAAGTACCGTGATACTTTCAATATCTGCAGGTGCAATATTCAATAAAGCAGCGTACCCCTCCTGATCTGCAGTTCCGAAATTAAAACTTTCAGGAACAGAAGTTTCAAAAGGCATTCCGTCTACAACAATTAACGGATCCGATGATCCGGTAATTGAGGAAGTACCTCTAATCCTTATTTGCATACCTGCCCCGGGATCGCCGGAAGTGGTTGAAATATCTACCCCTGGAATTCTTCCCTGCAATGCCTCATCAATGGATGCCGCCTGGGAGTCTTGGACATCACTAGCTTTAATGGTAACGGCACTGGTAGTTAAATTTCTATCGGCAATTTGAAGTAACCCGGTTTCCCGTTTCTTTTGTGCTGTAATGATGATATCGTCCATTTTTTCCATGGAAGCTTCCAGAACAACATTGATTTCACTCATCCCATTTATGGGAATCACCTTTGTAGCATAGCCAATCGAAGATATTTCCAAACGATTCTGCATATCCTTCACACGAATTGCAAATTTACCGTCAAAATCTGTCGCTACACCAGTAATTGTACGGTTTTCACTGTCTTTCTCTATAACAGTTGTTCCTATTACCGATATATTGGTTTCTTTGTCTAAAACCCTTCCCCTTATTAGGGTTCCCTGCTGATTTGATGTTTGAGCAGAGATTTCCTGTGTTGAAAATATTACAACAAAAAGAAGGCTGCAATAAATTATTTTAGTAAAAATTCTAGCCATAGTAATTTTATTCATTGTATAATAAATAGTTGTCAATCAAGTGAATTAAAGATCTATCTGCCAGATTATTACTATATGAAGGAATAATTTCAGCGGTCCTGGAACTAGAATCCTGAAATTGGAGACTTCCAGGATCATTGATCACCAAGAGATAAACTGTTTCTCCAAATTCATCCTTTAAAACGGTTCCTATCAGTCCACTTTCCAGTCCATCTGGCGCAACGGTTTTATTTTCAAGTACATGATACAGGATAAATTTGTCGACCTTCGCAATGTCGTCTGAATTATCAGGAGAATAATTGGGCTGCATACTACCATCTTCAGCTTCTATACCCGGTAATACTTCATCTTCCACTGCCTGTTGAATTGCCTCGTTATTCGGGATCAAAAAGGTATAGGAAGTTCCCAGGTCTATTCCTCTAATAGTACCGGTAGAGGAATCATAGATAGATGCGTTTTCAAGATAATTATAAAAGGATGTAAACGGTGTTTCCATGTCTTCCTCTTCTTCACCTTCAGCTCTTCCTGCTAACCTTCTAATATCAAAGGCCGGCGGCTCTTCACTAAATTCCAGAATATTATCTGTGTAATACACCCTTCCATTTGACTGATCTTCATAACCTGTTATATTAACCACGTTACCTAAATCCTCATTCCCGGCAGCAAAAACCTGATTGTTTTCAAATTTTATATACTCTCCCGGAATATCTGCATCCCCGCTCCTAAACATTCCATTTCCCGAAAGATCATCCAATTCTCCATTAGGAGTGGAAGCTATATGGTTGTATAGTATTCTCATGATCCTTGATTTAGCAAAAGTTCCTGCACTGGTCTGGCCAGTTTCCGGGGAAGTATAATTCCATTCAGACCTTGCGGTATCATAACTGTACCCAAGTTCAAAAAGCACTTCATCAGACATCATGAACAAAGCAAATTTTCTCCCTATGTCACTTATGATCCTTCGATACCCATCGGCATCATTTAAAGCCCTGGTCATAAGGGAATAATCAGGATCCAGGTAAGCAGATGTATAAACCGAGTAAAAGAAATTCGATTCCTGTATAGTATTGGTCCCATAAAAAAGTCCATTACTTAAAACCTGTCTATCAACAACATTGGTAGTCTTGTCGAATCGAGGCTCTTCTTCCAGAAAATTTACGTTTGCAGTAAACTTGCTAGGCCATACGGTATTTTGCCACATATGAGCATTGGCAAGATCTACAAATACGTATTTTGGAAGGGAATTTAAAGTTGGATAATGTTTTAACAATATTTCATCAATAAAACCTTGAAAGGCTTCATTTTGTGGCACAAACATGGTGTACCCCTCAGCTTGCGCATCATTATCCATTACTTTAAGGTAATTCTCATTGTTGGGGGAAAAGGCAAGAGCCGCATCATAAACTTTTACATATGCTACTTCTGTTCCTCCAGTGGAGGCTTGATAGGTTTGTGTTGCCTCAGAATCCTGTATATACTGAACAAGATTATCATCAAGAACGCTCTTAAACAGACTATACTCCTGATTATCTGCAATATATTGATCAATACTCAACAAGGGTAAGGAAACCTTTGAAACTTCATGAATGATCCCATTTTCAGCAATGATATCTGCATTAACCACTTCCCCGTCAATAACATTGAAACCTGTATAAGGCTCATCCGGAAAAAAATAGTTGTAATCTGTTGCATTTAAATTCTGAGCCATGATAAAATTCTCATGAAAGTATGGGATATATTTATTATTATCGGAAGGAACATAATAATTACCGGAGCCATCATTATTTCTGTTGGAAGCTATGGTAACCATTTCCACACCATCCACCATTTCCTTTTTAAAACCATCATAATAGGCAGTCCTGCGCTTGTAGGCCATATTTGGCTCCCAACCGTATGAAGCTTGAAAATCTGCTATATGATCGGTTCTAAAAGCATTATAAACCAAAGCATATTTTACGATTTTTTGAGCAACCAGTGAATCAATATCAGATATCCCGTTAATCTCGGGGTTCTCCTGAAAAAACATTGCAAAAGCTTCATCATTAGGAGCTAAAATTGTCCAATAACCTGCTTTGCTCAAAATATCTTTATATCCGGCAGTTTCAATTACTGAAATTAAATTAGTGAAATTCCCTTGCGCCTCTAAGCTTTGGAATATGGGGTCTTCTAAATTAGCCGGCCTGCCGTAGTATTCATCAAATTCTTCCTTCTGGCAACTTAAAAGACTGCAGAAAAAAAATGAAAACAATAGTATCTTGGAAAACTTTTTCATTCTGGAAATTATATAAATATTGTTTTATTTAACTATTTTTTAACAGATCTTCAAATTTACTTGCACGAAATCGAAATAGTATCCTGTACTATCCTGCATTTTAAAAAAAAGCTTAAAATTTTCTTAAAAATGCTTCAATTTTTCCCAAACGAATTGCTTTCCACCCATTTCTTAACACTAAATGGTAAGGTTTTTGATAATAAAGGCGTTGATTATATACTTTACATAAAAAAAACCAGAGTGCAGAGTCATATTATAAGCTACATTTTAGAAGAACTTTAGCCTTATACTTTTATAGATATTGCAAAATTTTATTTAATATCTATAAAATTCATCCTGTGGAATCGTACGCTATCAACGCATTCGGGAAATACTCGGGAATGTTGTTAACCCAACTTATGTTAAAACAATCCCATTCAAAATCCTTTAGTTGGGAGCGTATAGTGTCAGTGTTTAAAATCACCAAAGGATGGGTATTAAAACTTACTATAACTGAAGGTGATCCTCCTTTTAATGCCACTATTGTCTATTAAATTGAACTCAGAGGTATTGGTTAAAACAATTTCTGTTCTTGTTTTTTGATATTCATACCTGAAGGAATATTATTAAAAAAAACTATGGAAGAGAGCTATTTATTTTTTCCTTAGAGTTTATTTTTTGGATTCTTATTTTATTTAACGGCGACATCCCAAACTTTGGAAAGTCGAGAGGTGCTTTTAGTATCTTTTATAGTTAATACAACTACATATTTTCCAGGCTTTTTGTATTGATGTATTGGATTCTTTTCTGTGGAACTTTCACCATCCCCAAAATCCCATATCCATGAGTTAATTTTTCCCACAGACTCATCTACAAAAGCAACGCTTCGCGTACTCATGTCTATCACTTTAAAGCGCCACTTTGCATCAATTGTTTTTTTGAATTGATCCTCCAAAGGCATTAATTTAAATGGAAGGCTATACGAAGCATTTCCATACATGGTATGTTCTTTTGAGAGATTCCAAAAGCCGTTATTCTTTTCTTTATTTACATCATCATAGTCGATAATGGCCCAACATAATCCTATATTTTTGTTTTCTTTTAATATAGATTCCACTGCTCTTGAGGGATCATTTCCTGCATAATCAAAAGGAGTAATCCAAAATTCCAGCGTGAGTTTTCCTGCTTCACCAGGTTTAAATTCATAATGATAGGCTTTATTGGCAAAGGGCAATTCTTTTATCCAAGGCTGACTTCCCCAAACCATCGCCCATTCTTTTCCTTCAGCAGGAGTGAAAATATGATAGTTTTGCGCGTGAACACCGTGATATGAAAAATAAGCGTCCATAATATCCATAGTTTTGTTCGGGTGAAACCTATCTATAAAAGGGCCACCAGATTGGTCTGCATCTACAATAATTTCAAAAGTGTCATTATGCAAACCGGGATTTGAAAAATCCCAATAATTATCATAAGCTTCGTAAAGAAAGTAAAGACGGTTGAGCCCTTTAACCCAGGCTACTTTTACACTTACATCGAGATTTTCAGGATCTGCTTTAGCATATTTTCCGCTATCTTCCCAAAGCTGGTCCATACCTACTGTGTAGGTTTCGGGCACAATTTTCCAATCTTCTGAATTTCCATCTATTTGTGGAATCATATTCGCTGGAAACTGAAAAACCTGAAAACTTCTGGTTTCCTGTGAAAAAATTTGAAAATTCACAGAAAAACAAATTACTAAAAAGAGCAAGTGGCTTTTATTCATTTGTAAGGATTTATTTAAATTTTTAATAATCATATTTTAGCAACTACAGGGTAGGAATATATAAAGCTTTATATATTTTCGGATTTGCCGAATTTCCTTTAAAATGCATCAATTTTTATCTTGTGACATCGTGCGCTTTTAAAACATTCGAAAAATATTCGGGAATGTTGTTACTCCAACTTACACTACTATTATCCAACTTCCTTGATCTGCGAGGTGAATATACTATCCGGGATTTACATGCGCTTCAATCCCTTCATACTCCTTTGTGGGGTTGTCATCAAAGAGGTTTCCGTGATATTTTGTCCATCGGTTAAGCTTTACAGTTACATTATTGATTCTCCTTTCTTTAGTTCCATTTATGCGTACCCAATTTTCTGCAGTGCCTTTCACATTTTTAACTAAAATATTGTAAATTTTACCAAGTTTGGTTTCTGAAGTACAAGGAATAGCGGCAAATGAATTGGCCTCTCCGCGACCCCACCAAGGGGCCGAATGATAGCGCGAGGTAAAAGTAATATCATTAAATGCAACTTTACAAACCTTGCCTTCATCCCTCATTTGATTAGTGATGCCGTGGCATCAGGTTTTTTCGACGCCAACAACTCCAAATTTTGTGACATCAAAAACAGACACAGGTTTTTGTGCGTAGGTAATGGATATTCCGAAAAGATAGAGAATAGTGACAAATAAAAGTATAGGACAAAAGCTTATATTCATTCTATTGGGGAATTTCAGTTTAAACTGTATATTCTTAAATTGTCTATCTCTTGTCTTGATTCTGTGGTTCTAATACCAAAAAATCCACTTGTTAGCGGATTTTCATCCGAAAAATAAAAATATTCTTTGTGATCCACAAATACCCTAATACTTCCATTATAGCAAACCGTTTGAATTAGATATGTTTTATTTGGCTGCAACATGTATTTATTTTCCTTATAATCGTGGATAAGAACACGCTCTCCATTTCCTAAATATTTTCTGAACCTGCTAGTGGTATTTCTGTTGCCACCTATTCCGAAATAATATAGTTGTAAAGAATCATATTCTTCGAAATTTCCTTTTCGAATAAAAAGATCCGGATTTTTAGGATCGTTTGCCATCCAAAATTGATTAAGATCTGAAAGCCTGTCATTGGCACCATTTCTCAATATAACTTTCCGGGTATATTCAATTAAAATATTCCCGGAAAGTTTTTTGTTCAACCAAACAGTAGCACCACGATCTACATCTATAATCAATTTTCCTTTTTCTATTTTTACCTTTGCCGTTTTTGAAATTTTTGTTTCCACTATAAAATCTGAAAGATTATTTTCAAAATCGTTTTGATAGAAAAGAGTATTCTTTTCATAATTAAAATCTTTTGGAGTTACTTCATTTTGAGAAGTCATCTCCAATGGAAATAAAAAGGGAATCCACACAAAAAAGAATATTGATTTTAACATTTTATACTTATGACTTTTATTTCAATATTATTTCTGAAGTAAAGGATGATTTTCTGGCAAATCATCTCCTACCAATTCGAGCAATTCAATTGCATTAAGACACCATTGGGCCGTATTATTTGTAGAAACTCCTGGAACTTCATAAACAGGTTCCAATGTTGCATCTCCATCAAAAAGAACCATGTTAAATGGAGTTTGATATCTAGTTCCGTCTGATCCCAAAAACTCATTCCATGCTCTTTTTGCATAGGATTTATCACCAGTCGCATATGCATAATAAGCAGGAAGTCTGGCAAACCAAGGACCGGAATCTCCAAGTTTTACATCTGTACCCAATTCTTTTAGAATATTTTCTTGAGGCGCACCATATAATCCACAAAACTGTAGCCAAAGCTTATCCCATTTTTTACTACCCAAAAGTGGGGATAACTCGAATGAAACTTCCGGGCCTCCCATTAATACTGAAAGATGTAAAAAGCCAATATCTTCTTTTTTTAGTTGATGAAGTGTATTTGATTCAGGATCATACCCAAAGGCCGCATCTTTTGCGGAAAACATTCCATACGGCATTTTTGAAAGACTATTAACCCCGGTTAGAATCTTATCCCTATATAGAGTATCTCCTGTGCGCTCCCATTCTGTCATCCAATTACCCACAAGTGCCAACCAATCTGGTCCAACCCTTGCGTGCGTAGGATATTCACTTTTTTCCATAATTAAACGTACAGGATCTAGTTTTCCTATTGCTTTATTGGAAGCCTCTACGGCAGCATGCATTAAATCACCGGTGCGTTCGTCTGTGGTAAGATAATAGTAATAACGACCCAACGCAGCTTGGGCTATTCTCACTTCTTTAGCTCCGCCACCCCAATGTAGCACATTGTGACGCGAACCCAAACCATTAAATTTACCCATATGATATACATCTACCTCACCTGTGTGGCGAGTTAAAGCTTCAGCCATTCTAAATGCATCTTGTTTTCCCGTGCGAAGAAAATTGTACCATAGCCAAATATTAGGCATTAATTCGGTATTATCCCAAGCATATCCGCCAATATCGTATTTCCATACATGTCTGTCTTCATCATAACCATGCATGATATCGCCATAGTTCCAGAATCCATACCAGCTTCGTTGTTCAACTTCAGTTTTATAATATTTAAACGCATTATCCAACTGGTTTTCTACCCAGGCTTTTCCTTCTGTAGATCTATCCTGTAAACTCCACGCTCCAAAAACAGGAATGTCATGAATATATTCTGAAGAAGCCATAAGTAGCGGAGGGTTGTTACCTAGTTCGGTTATATTATTAAGTGTTTCATAAGTAGGCACGTCTGAAGAAGCAAAAAGTAAAAGTTCACTGGTTCTTGCGATTCCTGTAGGAGTACTGTGACCTTCCTGTGCATCTTCATAACTTGCAATTAAAGTATGCCCTGTTGGGATAGTATCATAAGGTCTTAAATCCATCGCGGGACCATCGGGAGACCAAAGCCAAGCATTAATTTCAGCCTTGTCCTTTTTAAGATTTCTTACCTCCAAGGAAGCAGGATAAGATTCCCAAAAGTTACGAACACAAACCGTTAATCCCCCTGAAACATCACCGGCAAAAACCATTCCTCTGGAGCGGTTTCCTGCTCCGGCATCAAGCCAGACACTTTTATCATTCGTTCTTTTTTGAATCCTGAATCCATCAGCATTTCCTTGTACCAATTTAAAATCGTTCCACGAGGCCCAATGATCTAATAAAAATTGTTGCTCTTTGTTAAAAGTTTCTCTATTGGGAACCCTTTGTCCTTTTAATTGAGATTGATAATAATCTTCTCCTTCGTAAGAGAGTTTCCCTCTTCCAATAAGGGGTTGGGAGGGTTCATCCCATAAACCATTGTTCTCGCCAGAAAACCGAATATGACGGTTGTAAATTTCTTCATCTAAAGGGATATCGAAAGTGACTCCCAATGCTCGAATAAAATCTTTTTCCTGATCTCCATCAAAAACAATGGTGTGAATCATTTTTACCGATTGTTGACCCGCGTAAAAATAAAGACGAACTACAAAAGGCAACCAACTTCTGCTGCCATTATCTGCTTTGTGGTTTCCTTCAATTTTGATCACCGATCTCACCGGCCCATTTTGCTCTACCGTAACATTTGAAATAGTTCCCGTGAATTTTTCCTTCGCGGGTTGGTTTCCTACTTCGGTTTCCGGGCCGCTTTGTTTTATGCAAACCAATTTGCCGCCAGAGCTAATTTCCTTATTGTTTATTTTTAGGGAAGTAATAAGTTGATTGCCACTTTTTGGAATATCACATTGTAAAATACCTGTATCAATATGGACTGAATTGGTGTTTTCTGTAACGGTGACTTTTTCAGTGAAATTTTTTGGCTTGCTGGAGGTACTTTTAAGATTAAAATTTGGTCCATCTTCAGGAGTAGTTATGGTACTAAATCCCACCCATTTTAAGGAACCGTCCGGCCAGTAAGCAAGTTTCCACGATTGTAAAGGAAGCTGGTTCCTTTTTGTGTTGGTTAACTCAAATTGGTTTAAAGATTGAATTTCCCCTTCTTTAAAAGGAACACCCCAACTTACTCCTGTAGCAATATCAGGTTGGGCATTTCCCAACCAAGATAATTCTATGCTAGTCTCGTCTTGGGCATAGGCTTTATTACTTATTACCAATAAACAAATAACAAAACAACTGATTATTTTTATAACTATTGATGTAAACGAAAATTTTCTCATGGTCTTTAGTTTATAGTTATTCTGGAATTACAGGGACTATTATATTATCATTTTTCTGGTTAAATAAGCTTGAATTAAAAAAAAAAATCCATAAACCATCCATTGCGTGAATTTGATGAATTTTAGAAATAGCTTTTATATTTTTAAAATGTATATTCATTATTAATTAATAAAAGCCCTAATAAATTTATTAGGGCTTTTATTAATTAGTACAATTATAAACTTATTAGGTATATACCAATATATTAATATCCCGGATTTTGGACTAGTTTGGGATTAGCCTCAATAGCTGTTTTTGGAATAGGGAATATAGTTCTGAAAGGTTCTGAAGGTTTTTTAAATTCCCAAGCATCTCCAAATTTCCCAAAACGTATCAAGTCTCTTCTTCTACTCATTTCAAAAGCCAACTCTCTTCCTCTTTCATCTAAAATATCATTCAATGTCAGTGATGTTAAAGGTTGGGCATTACTTCTATTTCTAATATCATTAACTATTGGCAATGCCATATCTAGCATACCATTTCTTGCTAATGCTTCCGCTTTGACCAACAATACATCTGCATATCTTATAAAAGCAATATCATTACTCGCATTTCCTCCATTTGTAGCAGGATCTAAACCCCATTTTATCCATTTTAATCCTGCATTCATAGGTTGTGAACGAATACCTGTAGCCGGAATTATGGTATAAGGAACAGGTCCTTCACTTGATTCACCTGGTACATATAAATTAGAGTTATTATCAGGAACTATACGTTCTACCATAACTGTTTCTCCATTTCTTGGGTCTATTAAATCACCAAATGGAATAATTAGATTTTTCCTTTCGTCATCATCTTCATATAATGCCAAAATTGATGGTCTTGTACCAAATCCATTTTGAGGTGTGTAAGGCAAACCAAACAAACCACCTTGAATTCCAGGTAGCACTTTTTGAACTAGTGGATGACCAATACCCCCAGTATAATTTGGAGAGTATACGGCACCAAATATAAATTCATTATTATTGTCATTATTATAAACAAAATTGTCAAAATAGTTTGGTAATAAGCTAAAAGCTCCTGAATTTATAACCAAATCTGCATATTCTATAGCCTTAGCATTTTGCGCAGTTCCAGTATATACTTCAGCATTTAAATATATAGTTGCTAATAAAGCTTGAGCAGCCTCTTTAGTAAATCTTCCATAATATTCACCACCTGCTTCTGCCTTCGTTGGTAAATCGGCCGTTGCAGCTATTAATTCTGAAGTTACAAAATTGAAAACTTCAGCTCTGGAATTCTGTTCTGGCAAGTTTAATACATCCACTTTTGGTAGTGTAAAAATTGGAACATTCCCAAATAAATCCATTAAAAAGAAATAAGCGTATGCCCGCAAAGAATGTAATTCTGCAAGCGGACCGGCAATTTCTTCCTCTGTTAAGGTAGAACTTTCTAAAGAAGCTATAAGGGCATTTGTTTGTCCAACAGTTTTAAAATATGAATCCCATGTGCCAGCAATATAACTATGACTAGGTGTCCAGGTGTGTTCCATTAATTCCGCAAAATTGGCTCCACCCCACCAACCTTGGATTTTTTCGTGAACTACTACTTGATCAGCAGGAAGTTCTAAACATCTATATTCAACACCCATACCTGTGGTTGCAGCAAAGTTTCGATAAATTCCTGAAAGGGATGAAAGAACTTGTGTTTCATTTGAATAGAAAGTCTCCGGAGTATATATGGAATATACTTCTTCCTCTAGACTACATGCCGATAAAATTAGCAACATGAAGCCAAGGCCTAGAAACTTTGCCTTTTTTGTTATTTTTTCTATATTTTTCATACTATTTTTGATTTATATTTTCTAGGTTTCTAATTAAAATGTTATACTAGTTCCTATTTGGAAAGTTCTTGGTCGCGGGTAAACAAGATAATCTATACCCACAGATCTAGTTCTTACTTCTGGATCATATCCTGAATAACCTGTAATAACAAATAAATTGCTTCCACTTAGGTAGACTTTAGCTTTTTTAATGAAATTCACCTTATTGACATCAAAGTTATAGCCGATAGATAAATTATCCAATCTTAAATAACTACCGTCTTCTATCCACTGTGAAGAATACTGGGAAGTCTGTTCTCTACTAGCACCTGAATTTAATGCAGATCTAAGAACATTTACACCAGGTGTTTGACTTACATATGAGAACTCCGCAGCAGTATTATTGTAAATATCATTACCAACTACTCCTCTAAAATTAATGGATACATCAAAACTCTTATAATTTATACTATTATTAAAACCAAAGGTCCAATCTGGATTTGCATCTCCAATAACAACTTCATCTGCACCGTCAGTGCCATCTACATCTAGATATGTTTCTAATCCATTAGAATCGTAACCTGTAAATTGCCATCCATAGAAGGTGTTTAATGGTAACCCTGGTTTAATTATTTGTGTATTTGCATTATTCCCAACTATACCTGAACCACTAGATGTTCTTATTTCATCTCTTTGAAAGTTCGCATTGGAGAGACTAACTACTTCATTCTTATTTGTAGCAAAATTTAAGTTTGTTGACCATCTAAAATTTTCATTGTCTATAACATCTGCATTTAAACTTAACTCAAAACCTTTATTTTCAACTTCTCCTACGTTAGCCCATTGTGTAGTAACTACGGATGGTGCTGCGGTAGAAAATTGTAATAATAAGTCTTTAGTCTTTTTTATGTAGTAATCAAGAGATCCTGTAATACGCTGATCAAACAAACCAAAATCTACACCCAAATTCAATTGACTTGTTTCTTCCCATTTTAAATCTGGGTTTGGAAAATTTGTAGGTAATACACTTGGTACTGCTTGACCTCCAAAAACATAAACAGCAGAACCTGCTATAGAAAGTTGTTCTCTGTAAAGATTATTTGGTATTTCCTGGTTACCTGTTATACCATAACCAACTCTTACTTTTAAGTTACTAATTTTTGAATCTACCATAAAATCTTCATCAGCTACATTCCAGGCGAATGCACCAGAAGGGAATGTTCCCCATTTGTTATTGGCTCCAAATCGGCTAGAACCATCACGTCTTAAAGTAAAGGTGGCCAAATATCTATCTTTTAATTTATAATTAAGACGACCATAATATGAAGACAATCGATTAGCGTCCTTAAAAGATGTATTAGCCTGTATTGCTCCAGATTGAATTAAATTCCATTGGGTTGCATCTGCTACAAAATTATTAGCTGATGTAAACGTATTCTCTGTTTCAAATCTTTGATAAGAATAACCCGCTAAAACCGTGATGTGGTTGTCGTCATTTAATTGTTTATCATAAGTAAGATTGGTCTCTGCTAATACATTAGTGTTTTTGTATTTACTTATAGATGCCGTCCCACCCTGTCCTTCACCCGCTGGATGTGTTGATGGAATATTTGTAAATCTACTTACGCTTTCATTAGAATGCCCCACGTTTGTTGATAATTTCAAACCATCAATTATTTCAAACGATGCATTTAAATTTCCTAAAAATAATGAGGTTACACTTTCATCTGTAACATCCACCCAAGAAACTGGATTAACTCTCAATTCTCCTATTTGATAATAACTTCCATCATCATTTCTTACAGGCAAAGTTGGAGCCCATCGAATGGCATCTTTCAAAATATTTCCTCCTTCATTTGCAATATTTGAATTAATAGCTGCCCTTTGATCATCGATATTCGCATACGTAATATTGACTCCTAACTTTAATTTATCATCAATAGCAGAATGATTTGCATTTACTCTTGCTGTATATTTCTTAAGTTCTGAATTTAATAAGGTTCCTTCTTGATCATTATAACCCAGGGATCCTGTAACATTTGTTGTTTTAGAACCTCCAGCAAATGACAGGTTATGGTTTTTTGTAATAGCAGTTCTAAACACCGCTTTTTGCCAATTAGTATTGACTCCTTGATCAGGAAATGGTAAATCATTACTAGTTGCATAATCTCTATATTCATCGGCTGATAGAACTGGCAAGAATTCTGGAACACTTGAAACTCCAACATATGAATCATAGGTCAAGAAATCGCCATATTTACCTTTATTTTTGGTTGTTATTACAATAACTCCATTTGCCCCTCGAGAACCATAAATAGCAGTTGCAGATGCATCTTTTAAAACATCAATACTTTCTATATCTGCAGGGTTTATTAAAGTTAAAGGGTTTATGGCTTCATCTGATAATGGTGAAGAACCATTAGTCCCTCCTGTACTAACCTGGTTGTTTGCGCTACCAAATTGTAATGGCACACCATCTACGACATAAAGAGGCTCATTCCCTGCTGATATAGAACTTGTACCTCTAATTCTCACCGTTGAAGATGCGCCCGGTTGCCCACTACTTTGTACTATATTCACACCAGCTACCTTACCTTGCAAAAGTTGTTCTGGAGCAACTGGTAATGCATCAATAAAACTTTCAGATTTAATTGATGCTATTGCACCGGTTACATCCTTTCGCTTCTGAGTACCATACCCAACTACAACTACTTCATCCAAATTAGAACTACTTTGCTCCATAACTATCTCATAGTTATTTTCTTGTCCTACTAATTTCTCAATCGTTTTCGTACCTATAAAAGAAAAAACGAATATATCACCCAAAGAAGCTTGAAGATTAAATTCTCCATCAAAATTGGTCTGAGTACCAACACTAGTTCCTTTAACAATCACATTTACCCCAGGCAGTGGAATTCCATTTAGGTCGGTAACTGTTCCTGACACAACCTTCTCCTGGGCAAAAGCAGAAAAGCTTAAAAATAAGCATCCCGTATATATCAATAATTTCTTTAATAAATGTTTCATAGGTTTAATTTAGAGTTACAAAATATTATTTTTCAAATATATTTTGTTTTATCCCCTTAAGTATCCTGCACTGTCCTGTGATCGAATAAAAAAACTTTTAATTCTTATAAAAACGCTTAAATTCTCTTCGAATAATTGTTCTTTTTACCCTTTATTTAACACTTAATTGAACGGTTAATGGCAGGAGAAGTGTTGCTTTTAGCCCTACCTATTTGGAAAACAGATATGGGTGTTTTGAAATCTACTTTCTGACCTTCTTCATTTAAAAAAAACAGGAGGTGGAGTCTATTTATAGACTCCATTTTATCAGGTAATGGTCATTCTTTTGAGAGTCATACATGAGTTGGCTTTCTGTTTCGAGCGGAAATAGTGGGGAATAAATACGAAGCTCAGGAATATCTGCAGACATCCGAATAACATCTTCCAATCAGTCTCCCTGAAGTTCGCAGTAGCGGTTAGCTTTCTAGCCGTTGTTTCATCAACTCATTCTGGTAATGGATTAGCATCCCATCAGAATGTAAAATTAGTAGCATTTAGGAGTTTCCTTATAGATTATTTCTTCGGTATCAACTCTTCTGGCACCCAACCATAATTCAACTGCGGGATAAATTGGATTGATATCGGTAGCAATACCCCTTCCAATGCTCCTTACAGGATTTTGACCCAAACAATTTTCTCCTGTACAACCATCAAAAAATACAGATCCCATTTTTAGCAGAAAATTTGTCCTTCCTTCACTTTCATTAATTCCAAAAACTTAAATACCGAGCCTTTTAGGATCCAAATCTTATGCATAAAGGGCAACGGGATGCTGGGGCGGGTAGAATAAAATCCATGATCATTATTCATTGCACCAGCACAAACTTCATCCCGTTCTTAAATATCAAAATCGGGTACACTTATCTTATGATTTGCCCAATACGAATAACTTTCCCATTGAAGTAAAGAAGAATCATAAACCATCTGCTGAGTTGAAGCAGAATCTAAACCATTTATACTAATTTACACTTTTGCTTTACGTTGATACCACTTACTAAAAAGTAAAAATAAAACTCCACAAAGTATCCAGGCAGGTAGTGTTACAAATGATAAAAAAACATCATATTGAACTGATATAAAATAGAATAACAAGAAACTTATTGCCCAAGATAATATTACAGACTTATTGTATGCTATATTTTTAACTTCAGCATAATTTTTAATAACCCCTACCTTACTAGCAAAGAAATGTTCAAAGACAATAATTGCCCCAAACGGTGCTAATATAAAACCATACAATGCTACAAAATCCAGTAATTTCATCGCGAATGCAGGGAAAATTCCCGCAAAGGTTGCTAATCCCCCCGCCAAAAGAGTTACCTTAAATGTGGATAATTTTGGCATTACCGCCTGGAAAGCCAACCCTGCTCTATAAATGGTAGGATTTGCAGTAGTCCAACCGGCCATTACCACGGCTATAATTCCAAAAACACCAATGGCATTGTAAGCCAAAGGTCCAGGAGCAACAGGAGGAGCCTCCCCACTGGATAAAAATGCCAATGCTTCTGGAGATTTTAAATAAACCGCATATAATAGGGCCGCTGCTATCCAGGCCATATAGTGCCCAACATACATTCCTGCAGCTGTAGTCCATCCAGCTCTTTTGTTCTTGGCAAATCGCAATACGGATAAGTCAGACATCCCTATATGCATTGCAGCATTGGCAAACCAGGACCATATCATAACATGCCAAAAAGTATATTTAATCTGCCCTGGGAAAGGTTCAGAACCTTCTCCCCAAATATTCCAAAAATCGGAAAAACTGTCTATTCCAAGCTGATTTAAAGCGACAACCCCACATGCAAGGAAAGCTAGTACAATTACCGGAGACATCCAGTTTGCCGCCTTGGAAACTGTATCATAACCTCTTGCTGCAATCAATGAAATTACTATCCCAATAATAATTACTATAACTACCCATGTAATCCCATTGGGCATAGTATCAGTAAGCTTCGGCATTGGCATATCAAAAGGTATTCCTACAGCCGTAGCAGAAATTGTAATCATGGAACCCGCCAGAAAACAAAAAAGTATTCCATTAGCTAAATTATAGCCGATGACCAATTTCTTTCCGCAAATTTTCTCAAGTTGATAATACAGGGTGAGTCTTTTCTTCACTGCTATTTCGGCAGTTAAGAAACGCCAACTTAATACAGCAAGTAAGTTACCTATCAGTAAACCCACAATAAGATCAAATGCACTTACACCTGCCGTTAGGAACAATGGCCCAATCATAAATTCCGTTCCTGCGGCATGCTCTCCGGCATACATTCCTAAAAAGCTTTTCCAGCTTTTTAATTTTGATTGGGGAACCTTTTCCCTTTCAAATTCACCTCCGGCTATTTCTTCAATATCTTCTTCTATATTGTATTGGCTCATATTTTTTTAGATTAAAATGAT
>Ga0307486_1001508_pt1 | contig 17708 bp, 16 predicted proteins | sample CBIW02metaG_FD_203663 | JGI IMG/M metagenome (GOLD analysis project Ga0307486, IMG submission 203663) | Sea-ice brine microbial communities from Beaufort Sea near Barrow, Alaska, United States - CBIW 0.2 | ecosystem: Environmental > Aquatic > Marine > Coastal | place: USA: Alaska | collected... | reverse complement strand
CCGAACGCGCGAAAGAGATAAGCAAAGTTGGAAGACCAGGTTGAAAATATAAATCAGGATGTGTAACCAAATCTGTTGTAGCTATGGCTTTCGTATTACAACCGGTATTTTTTTGCACGAAACCCTGTGCAGATTCTCCTACAAATGCCGATGATCCCGCCCCGGTAAGTATAATTTGTAAATTTTTAAGTTGAAACAAAGGCTTCAAAAACTCACTTATTTTTTCCTTGTCACTAAGCAATAACTGGTAAACAGAACCCCAAAGTTCCGGTTGTCCGAAGATTTCTATATCAGTATACAAGCTATCTTTTTTATTAGTGGTTTTTATTGTCATTTTTATATTAGTTGTTTTATTCGCTTAATCGTCATTACCCAAAAAATTCAGTAAAAAAAATAATGCTTTTATAGTTTTAAACATTTCACTGCCTAAAAAATCTCCTGTGAAAAAGGTAAAATAAAATTTCCCTTTAAAAAAATATTATTACCGTTAATTCTGAATGAGCATTAATTCTCTTATAGTACCAACCTTGGATAGGATTTTAAACCTAAACAAATACTTATTTATTAAAGAAATTGAAAACATTGGAAGCTATTCTTTGTTCAGTTTTTTGTACTAAATAACCAAATTCCTAAATTAATCCCAAAAAATAATATTATGAAATCCTGTGAATAACTTTTATCAAATTAAAAGAAATAATTCGTAATAAAAAAATATTCAATTACTTTTTATATTTAAAAAAAAACAATAATGGAAATTTAACCCGGAATATAACAGATTACATCCAATATATGATAAAACCAATAAAATAAGGGAATGTAAAGATATTTTCATTGTATAAAAACCTGATAACTGAAGAAATTATAAAAAAATAACATTTTCATTTATTTGTTTATTAAAATAAATGAATATATTGCGTAAGGTTTCGAAAATTTTTAACATATATAATATCTCAAAACATTATCCTAGATTATAGTTAATAAATAGTAACAATTAATCAAAGTGGATCCTGCCAATGAGGGTTATTGAATTGCAAATGGCTAATGGTGATACACTCAGGCGCGGAAATGTTCCAAAATTCCTTGTGAACAAGTATAATCAGCAGGAAGGTGGGGTCAACCTAAGTTCTCCAGTGTACCTGCTCCTTGCCGAAAAGTATTTAAACCGGGCAGAAGCCATCGCTTAATTGAGCGATAACCAATTAGCTATTTTGGATGTTGACATAATCCGGCAGCATACAGTTTTTTCTCTGGAACAGATCTTTATACGGTTGGAGATTTAAAAGGAAAAGAAAGCGTTTTGGATGTTGTCTAGGAAGAACGAAGGATTGAATTGGCTTTTGAAGGCCACCGTCCACAAGATTTATTCGGGAATAATAGACCATTGATTAGGGCTGATCCTGACCTTCATAGTCTAGAGCGATTTAATCAGAACATTCTCCAAACCGATTATAGGGTTATTTTTTATATTCCTGAACGGGAAGTTATTGTTAACCCTAATTTGACACAAAATCCTTAAATAAGGAAAGAATGGTAAAATCTCCTAAATCAGGCTGAATTTTTCGACCGATGAAATTTTGTTTGTTCTTAAAAAATTAAAAAAATTTGAGTTATCATCATGTCCAAAATGTTGGAAAAATTGAAAAACCTTCAGATTTACAATTTATTGACACATATTTAAATAGGGCTATGATTGATGAAGAAAAGTAATAACCTATACCGGAGAAAAGGGTACAGGATTCGTAAATTAAATTCAGGAAAAATAAAAAATGTATAAAATGAAAAAACTTATTTTTAATAATAAAATTATATTAGCGACATTGACCCTTTGCTTTTTTCAGGCAGTTTCGTTTGCACAAATTGGAGATCTCAAGTTACTCAATTGGAAACCTAAAAGCCAGCTAGTAGTTAAGGAAACTGAAATTTCTCAGCCTAAATTCCCGGTGATCGACATTCACAATCACCTTGGAAATCTTGATAATACAGAAAAATATCTTGAAGAGATGGACAAGGCAGGAGTTTGGAAGGTGGTGAGTTTAGATGGAATGTCCGTAGGGGACTTCTATAAAGAACATCTGGAAGCTTCTCAGAAAGTCTCCAAGGACAGGTTTTTAGTTTTTTGGAGACCTGACTTTAGTAAAATTGATGAGAAGGATTATGGCATTAAACAGGCGAAAAAACTTGAAGAAGCGGTGAAGCTAGGTGTTCGGGGATTGAAAATTCATAAGGCACTCGGTTTAACAGTCAAGGATAAAAGCGGTAAAGTAATTCCTGTTGATGATCCACGTTTAGACCCTATCTGGGCTAAGTGCGGAGAGCTTGGAATACCTGTTGTTATTCATGTTTCTGATCCGGTTGCTTTTCATACTCCTATAGATCGTTTCAACGAACGTTATGACGAACTGGCCGCACATCCTGACTGGTCGTTTTATGGTGATGAATTTCCTTATTCAAAAAATGAGATCCTTGACCAGTTATACCGTGTGATTGCTAAACACCCTAACACAATATTCGTTTCTACCCATATGGGAAATTTAGCTGAAGACCTTGGTCGTGTTTCTACTTGGCTTGACAAATATCCAAATATGTATGTGGATATTGATGCCCGAATAAGTGAGTTAGGTCGTCAGCCTTACACGGCCCGGAAATTTATGATTAAATATCAGGATAGGGTTCTTTTTGGAACAGATACCCCACCAGATGCGGAAGCATATCAGGTTTACTATCGTTTCCTGGAAACAGATGATGAATATTTTGACCCTACCAAGAGCCACCACTTTCAGGGGAGGTGGATGATTTACGGTATCCATCTACCCGATGAAGTCCTGGAAAAAATATATAATAAAAATGCTCTGAAAATCTTGGGAATGCTCAATATTAAAAATTTATAAATTAGTGAGGTTATTATGGTTCGAGAAATATTACATCTAAGAAACCCTGAAAGAATATTAATGATGTAGCCAGCTCAATTTACTAAACCCTTGAACGAAATAAAATGAATAATTTTATAAAATTTAAACTCCTGAGCCTACTACCGCTTTTCTTTCTCATTGTTATTTCCGGGAAAACACACGTTTATAACGCCCAGGAGAAGATGAAAAAAAAGGTACAGATATATTATACTCTTGAAGATTTCAAGTCAGTTAAAAAGTTTGATGCTCATATTCATATTAATACTGATGAAACGGTTTTTATAAAACAGGCACAGGATGATAGTTTCCAATTTTTGGATATTGTTGATGACCGACCGTTTGGGTTGCCTATGGGCGAACAACAAAAGTTTGCCGCCCTTCATTCGGAAAATTTCCCTGACCTTATGGTATTTGCAACTACCTTTTCAGTAAAGGAATGGAACAGTAAGGACTGGGTTGAAAAAACAATTTCCGATTTAGAGAATTCCTTTTCAAATGGAGCAGTAGCGGTTAAAATTTGGAAGAATATAGGTATGGATCTTAAGGATAAAAGCGGAAAATTTGTAATGGTTAACGACCCGAGGTTCGATACGATATTAAATTATCTGGCAAAGAATCGAATTCCTGTGATAGGACATAATGGTGAGCCAAAAGATTGTTGGTTACCATTGGAGGGAATGACCTTTAGTAAAGGCTATTATGGTTCACATCCGGAATATCACATGTTTCTGCATCCGGAATATCCATCTTATGAAGACCAAATAGATGCCAGAGACAATATGCTTGAAAAGCATCCGGATTTGAAATTTGTCGGTGCACATCTGGGAAGTCTGGAATGGAGCTTGGATGAGCTGGCAAAGCGGTTGGATAAATATCCCAATATGAATGTTGGTCTAAGTCGTATGTCTAATTTGAAACTTCATGCTTTGAGGAACAGACAGAAGACCCGTGATTTTTTTATCAAATATCAGGACAGGCTTATCTATGGTACGGACACCGCAATAAATACTTCAACAAATCAAACAGAAATGGAAAAGAGAGTCCATGATCGTTGGGTTAGTGATTGGAAATTTTATGTCACGGATGAAACGATTAATTTATCAGGATTTGGCGAACTTAAAGGACTAAAATTACCGCGAGGAGTTATTGATAAAATTTATCTAAAAAATGCCTTAGGGATTTTTGGAAAATTCAAGAACAACACCAAATAAATGAATACCTTAAAAAAGGTGAAATCATGAGTAATGACAAAGATAACAGCAGAATTTATTTGGAAGGACAAAGTCCGGAACCTCATAAGTGGGAGCCTGCCGATAAATATTTAGAGGAATATGAGCATCCACTAATCAAAAATTATAAGCCTCCCGCAAGAAAAGGACAGGCTATACGGGGACACGGTGGGCAAACTACCAAAACACCCATCAACTGGCACAGGTTAATTGAAGCACTTCGTGAAGATAAAATGCCGGATTGGGATGTCTATGATTCGGTGACCAGCAGTGTAATCTCGCCCTTAACTGAAGCCTCGGTGGCAGCTAACAGCAAACTTATAGAGTTTCCGGATTTCACCAAGGGCAAATGGAAAACCCGGTTGCCACTATACAAATAAAGATGTAAGTTACACAGAAAAATAAATTAGGATAAAATGTTGAACCGTTTAATTTTTAGTTCATTTTTAGTTATTTCACTTGTATATAATAAAAGCTTTAATATGGATTTATTTAAAGAATCGAATGATTTAAAAACTATAAAAGTTAAAAAGTGCCCAGATTTTGAGATCATGGGAGATGGCACTAATAAAAATTGGGCTATAACAGAATGGATAATCCTTCCTCAACGCAATTCATCCGGAGAATCTCGTATAACGAAAGCAAAAGTACTATATTCCGAAACCGGGATTTATTTCCTTTTTCATTGTCAGGATAATAAATTAACTGCAGCTATGGATGCCGATTTCCTGGATCTTTGGAAAGAAGATGTAGTGGAAATTTTTCTCTGGCCGGATGAGGCTACTCCTTCTTATTTTGAATATGAAATTTCTCCTTTGAATTTTGAATTGCCGATTTTGATTTCAAATAAAGAAGGAGATCTTGTAAGGTGGCAGCCTTTTCATTATGATTCGGACAGGAGGACGCGACATGCTACAAGCATAGAAGGAGGTAACAAGGAAAGTAATGCAACAGTGACCGGATGGACAGCTGAATTTTTTATACCCTACAAACTCCTTAGGCCTCTTAATAATATTCCGCCAAAATCGGGAACCAAATGGAGAGCAAACTTGTATAGGGTTGATTATGATAAGGAGCAAATTTTCTGGTCATGGGAATTGACAAGCCAAACTTTCCACGAGTATAAAAAGTTTGGGATCCTTTTATTTGAATAAAAAAAATTGAAAAGGATTATATTGTTCAGGCAACATATAAATTGTTCTATATTAAAAGTTAATTCTTTATCAATGAAAAGTTCAGATGGGGTTGAAAATTGAATGAAATTCTAGCTCCTTCAGTTTTAAAGTTCAAGAGTAAATATTTTCAATTATTAAAATACACGAGGAACCATTAAATTTATTAATATTAACCATTTATTCTTATGAGTTCACCAGATAATATCACATTAAAAAAAAATGAAAAAAAAAATGCCGTGCTCTCTGGCAATCCGGATTCACCAGGTAAAATTGAAATAAACGAGGTTATTAAAAAAGATACCAGACTCGCTTCCCTTGATTTTTACAGAGGACTAGTCATGGTTCTTTTAATGCTGGAGGCCTCAGGCATGTACCGTCATATTATTGACATGACAAAGCAGTATTCTTTTACACATTCATTAGTAACTCAGTTTATCCATCATCCTTGGCATGGGTTACATTTTTGGGATTTGATACAACCGGCATTCATGTTTATTGCCGGTACTGCCATGGCCTTTTCCCTCACAAAACAAACAGCAAAGGGCCGCCCTTGGAAACAACAGTTAAAACATGCTCTAAAGCGAAGTGGATGGCTATTTTTTTGGGGGGTTCTTATATATGCCGTAAGAGGCGATCATTTATCATTTGAACTATGGGATGTATTGACACAAATGTCCTTTACTTTGCTGGTGGCATTTCTTATCTTTCGTTGGAAACCTGGACACCAAATCCTTTTGAGTATCGGGTTCTTAATATTAACCGAATTTCTATATAGATTTATGAATATCTCCGGCTTTGATCAACCTTTTACAGATCAACATAATTTTGGTAATTATATTGACCTGATACTAATGAATAAGATTAGCTCAGGTGGTTGGGTCGCTATTAATTTCATCCCTACTACAGCCCATACCATTTGGGGTGCAGTAGCAGGGAAGTGGTTGCTTACCCAAGCTAAAACCAAAAACAAAATAGGTTATATTGTTATTCTTGGAATACTTGCTTTATTGGCTGGTTATTTACTAGACATTACAGGCATCACTCCTATCATTAAACGAATTGCCACTACTTCTTTTACCCTTGTTGCCGGAGGGTGGTGCCTGCTAGCTTTAGCATTCCTCTATATTTGGATAGATGTTTTGAACCATAAACGATTTCTTCGCTTTTTCACCATAGTAGGGATGAATTCCATTTTCATTTACCTTTTTTTCGAGACCGTAGTAAGTCGGTGGCTTTATGATTATGTCAATACAATTGTAATTGGTGTTATCTCACCAACCGGGATGTCACTTGCTGCAATTTTAGTTATATCGGCACTTACCCTATTTGTATTGCAATGGTATTTATGTTTCTGGTTGTATCAAAAGAAGATATTCTTCAAGGTATAAAATCATTGGTCAATTATAATAGTTCAAGAAACCAGGATAAACAGAATCTCTATAAACTTTTAAAAATAATTATATTCTAATGATAAATTTAACCAAATTTAAATTCCTCATTTTGTGTGTCCTTTTTGTTTTTTTACAAAATTGTAAAAAAACAAAAAAATACTCATCAGTAGAGGAAAACTCAACATCAGGATTTTATACTGAGGATGATTTAAAAACTGTTGAAAAATATGACACCCATGTTCATATCAATGTTGATGACACAACTTTTATTCAGTTGGCAAATGAAGATAACTTTCGCTACTTAACAGTAAATGTTAACACTTCTGATTATCCTCATATTGAGGATCAGCGTAGTATTTCGCTCAGGTTAGCCAAAGCTTATCCGGATCGTTTGGCTTTTGCCACCACCTTTACCGTAAAGAACTGGGGGAAAGATGAATGGCAGATTCAAACTCTGGATTATTTAAAAGAGTCTTTTGAAAAGGGTGCTATAGCGGTTAAGATATGGAAGAATATAGGAATGGAGCTCAGGGATAAAAGTGGAAAGTTTGTGATGATCGACGATTCCCGGTTCGATCCTATCTTGGATTTTATAGAAAAGAATCATGTCACTGTAATAGGGCATTTAGGTGAGCCCCGAAATGCCTGGATGCCAGTAGATCAAATGACCATAGCCGGCGACAAGGAATATTTCAGTGAACATCCACAGTACCACATGTACTTGCATCCTGAAGATCCTTCTTATGAAGATCAGATTAATGCCCGCAATAACATGCTCAAAAAGCATCCAAACTTAAGGTTTGTTGGTGCCCATCTGGGAAGCCTGGAATGGGATGTTGATGAGTTGGCCAAATGCCTGGACAAATTTCCGAATATGGCTGTCGATATGGCTGCAAGAATCACCCATTTGCAATTTCAATCCGTAAAAAATCCAAAAAAGGTGCGTGATTTTTTAATGAAATATCAGAACAGGATTATTTATGCTACGGATCATGTAGTAACACCAACATCAAATCTTCTTGTATTGAAAAAGAGTGTTCATGATTCGTGGTTAAGCGACTGGCGGTTTTTTGCCACAAATGATGAGATGAATGTATTGGATTTTGATAAAACATTCAAAGGATTAAAATTACCACGGGAAGTTATAGACAAGATATATCGTGAAAATGCCGAAAAATGGTTTCCGGGTATTAAGAATAAGTCCTTAAATCCGTAAGTAGTTAATTTGTTGATATAAAATCTATTTGGTAGGGTAAACTTAATGTTTTCAGGTATTATTCCGGTTGTATTTTCGCTGATTTTCCTGTTTTTGTTTTATAATTTCCCTTTTCTAGTTTTTCCTGGACAACATTTTATTTCCATGACTTGGATTGGCAACGAATAATGGTTTTAGGGCGATTCAAAGCGGCAATTGAGCGTACCGTCCCATAGGCAGCAATTTACCAGTGTTTCAAATTTCTAAGTTGGGAGATGGTACGGTTTTTCCGTGAATAGTTTGAGTATTTTTGCCTTCCCCTTCGGATCCATTTGAAGGGGAAGGCAAAAATCGGAATATGATTTTTTTTTAGCCTGAACCACGCGGATAGGTCTGAGGGTATTTATGTTTCTTGAATTCAACCTATAAACGCAACTTTTAGATTTATTAAGGTAAAACTTAAATTTTTCAAAACAGGAAAGGAAATAAATCCTTTCCGTGTCTTGATGGGAAGAGCTATCTTACCTCCTTAAATCGCCAAAAATAAAGTTGTAAATGTCACATCTTACCGTAGAACAAAGATACGTAATTGAAAGTCTTTTTACTTGGTCTTTCAAAGTGGCACCATTCGAACCGTAATGACTAACTAAAAATAAATCGATATGATTTAAAAATCCAAAAATGGCATCATTTGAACCGTTTTACCTGGCACGATTCGATCCGTAATATCCAGCAAACCCAGAATAAACTAATTTATTATTGATTTAAAAGCAATAGCGTCCTAAACGATTAAAATCAGATGAAAAAAGAGAGGAAGTTTTCTGTGACTCAATTAACTTTGAGCTGCACCACAAAAACAACATCCTCTCTTATGACAAATATAACATTGTTTTCTCAGATTATCGCCAAATTGGATCGTTCCAAATTTTCCGAAATTGTAAAATAAAAGCAAACCGACAAGTACCAAAAAGGCTTTACCAACTGGACGCATTTGGTCTCGATGCTATTCTGTCAGTTTGCTAAAAGTCAATCTTTAAGGGATATAAGTAATGGTCTACGCTCGGCTACGGGCAATTTGAACCATTTGGGTATAAGCAAAGCTCCATCAAAATCTACCATTAGCTATCAAAACAAAAACAGGGATTGGGAACTTTTCCGGGAATATTATTATCAATTGCTCAAAAGTTTAGGACAGCAATCAGGGATTTTTCGTTGTCAGGCACAAGAAGAACATAAAATTCGATATCGTTAAAGAAAACCACTTGGCCGATAACAGGCATGAACATATCCTTAAAGATGAAATCATTGAATTGACAGGAATCAAGTCAAAGAAAAAGTTCCCAAAAAAGCTTAGAAGGGTTGCAATATGGGATGATGAAAACAAACAGGTCATAGAAGTAATCACAAATCAAAAAACCTGGACAGCAAACACTATTTCCGAGCTCTATAAAAGTAGATGGCAAGTGGAGATATTTTTTAGGAATATCAAACAACTATTGCACATCAAGTCATTCGTGGGTACCTCTGAAAATGCAGTTATGATACAAATATGGACAGCTTTGATTACTATTCTTGTACTAAAGGCCCTCAAGGCAATGGCAAAATACGGTTGGTATTTATCCAATTTGGTTGCCTTTATTAGGCTCAACTTATTTGTAAAAATTAACCTTCAACAATGGCTTGATAAACCATTTAAAGATAGTGGACAACCACCCCCAAGCAATAGGCAAGGGGTTCTTTTTTGAAATATACAATTTACCGCCGGTAACCCCATAAAAGCAATAGCTTTATATTCGTTGAAATTTATTTAGGACAGCATTGATAAAAAAGCATCAATTTGTTGACAGGTTATATTATTATCCTATAATATTTCTAACACTTGCTGCATTTAGCTATAATGTTATCAAAAAGAGAGAACTAAAATGGCCGCAACGGCAAGGACAAGACCGATTAAAAGTATGGGACCAGGCATTACACTATACAGGATAAGCGAAAGGATTATTGTAATTAGGGGAGCCATTCCTGTAAGAGGCACAACAATGATAGCTTTACCATAACGAAGAGAGTACACCAACATCAGCGCTCCAATAGAATTGAGAAGGTGCACAATTCCAGCAAGATATGGCCCTTTGAATCCCCAATTGATTTCTTGGTTAAAATCAGTCATCCACCAGGCAAAAGGCGTAAGGAGCAACGCAACAATAGTCATATAAAAGAAAATACTTTCTGCTTTCATGGTTTCATTGGAGAACTTCATCGCGAAAGCCTGCAAACCCCAAGCTGTAAAAACCATCATCGATAAAGCCATCCAAAGGTAGCCCCGAACATCGGAGGCCCCGGGTTCCTGATAAGAAAGAAAGAAGATAGCCACTATGGCTGTTCCTATGCCTATCCATTTCAGAAAAGATGTTTTTTCCTTCAATAGCATCACAGATAACAGAACAGTAAGCACAGGATAAAGCGAGATAAAGGGGAAAATAATGTAAGCCGGCCCCTCGCGCAGAGCCTGGAACAGCAAAAGTTGTCCTCCTGCCCCAAGAAGTCCCACGGCCGAACCGAGCAATATCGACCGCTTGTCGGTTTCTATTTTCCATTTTATAAGATATAAAGATACCATTGCACAGGGAATCATAGTTAGGGCCCAAACAATGTAACCTAACGTGGCCGGGAATCCAGCCTTTTCTGGAACCTCGATAAGAGCACCCCAAATACCCCAAAATACGGTAGTGATGATTGCATATGATAACCAGGAACGAGAAGATTTCATAACTTTAATTTAATGTTTCATTTATTTGCTGAAATTAGAAATAAACCTTCGATTTCACAAAAAACTTTCGAATTTTCTTTCACATTAGTTTCGATTTATTATTATATTAATTTTTATTTTATTATTATAAGGCATTTACTATTTTACTGGTATATTCATCAATATAACAGTCACTTGCAATCTTAAAAGAAGAAAAAATTATAAATTTAATTTTTATCGGCCGTTAATAAAACAAAAGACAAATTGGATTGTTTTCAAAAACTTAGATAGAATTAAAAAATGATGAATACGCAACCAGAAGAAGCAAAAATATTTGTAGACGCTACAGGCATTAACGCTTTAGCAATTGCTGTAGGCTCTGCTCTGCCTATGGCTTTTATAAGGAAGAACCAAAATCACAAATTCACCTTATTTTGGAGAAATTAATAATGTAACTACGGCAGCGCTCGTTTTGCATGGAAGTTCCGGAATACCGAACAACCAATTGCAGGCAGCCATCAAAAAAGGTATCGCTAAAATCAACCTCACTATAGAAATCAAAAATATATTTATGAAAAGTTTGCAAAAGGAATTCAAAGATTCTGATAACATCGATTTACGACAAGTTTTCCCAAAGGCTCCTTCCCAAGCAACTGCCTTGGTTGAAGAGAAATTAAGAACTATAAACTTCAATTAAAATGTGTAAAAAAATAACCGTTATTCTTATTGCTTTTTTTTTGGCATATACTTGTAATGCACAGGAAAACATTCTTTTAAAGGATTATAATCCTAAATCCATTTACAAAACACCAAAAACGGTAATAGAAAAAGCAAAGTTTCCTGTGATAGATATGCATTCGCATCCATATGCGACAACAGATGCCGAAATTGAACAGTGGATACAAACTATGGATAAATTTGGTATTGAAAAAACAACTGTTCTCACCTACCAAACAGGAAAAAAATTTGACAGCATTTATAATATCTACTCAAAATATGAAGGTCGTTTTGAAGTATGGTGTGGGTTTGATTATACTGGATATAATGAAAAAGGCTGGGGCGAAAATGCAGTAAAGGAGCTTGAAAGATGCTATAGGGTTGGCGCTAAAGGTGTTGGTGAATTAGGAGATAAAGGAGAAGGACTATTATATTCCAAACCTACTGCTGCTTACGGAATGCATATTGATGATGACCGAATGAAACCATTATTAAAGAAATGCAGTGAATTGGGAATGCCAATCAATATTCATATAGCCGAACCTTATTGGATGTATGAACCAATTGATATTCATAATGATGGATTAATGAATGCTTCAGATTGGAAAATAGATACTTCCAAAGAAAATATCCTATTACATGCTGAACTGATTAATACTTTAGAAAATGCGGTGAAAGAGAATCCAAAAACTACTTTCATCGCTTGCCATTTCGCCAATTGCAGTTACGATTTAAGCATTATAGGCAGGCTTCTAGAAACTTACGACAACCTATATGCGGATATTTCGGCCAGATATGCAGAAACTGCTCCAGTGCCAAGATATACAAAAGCTTTTTATGAAAAATATCAGGATAAATTGCTTTATGGAACCGACATGGGCTTTGAACCTTCGGTGTATGAAACCACACTGAGGATTTTAGAAACTGAAGATGAGCATTTCTACGAAAAAGAATTATTTAATTATCACTGGCCCTTGTATGGATTGGGTCTTGAGGATACCATCTTAAAAAAACTATATTATGAAAATGCAAAAAAAATTCTCAATTAAAGGTTCTATTAGGTCGATAATTTTATCCTCTATTATTTTCCTTTCAGCCTTTATATTTGTTGGATGTGATAAAAAGCAAAACAATGATACTGTTGTCAAAATCGACAATGGAAATTTGATTTTTGAAGTAAACAAGAATTTAGAAACTAGATTTTCTACTATTCTTCCTGGTGCCAAACCAATAATGAATAGTTTTCAGACTTCAGAAAAGTTGGAGATTAATAATACAGTTCTTAGTAGTTTCAAATTTAAAAATATTGTTGAAGAACCTGTAAAAGGAAACCTTTCAGGGAAACGATGGATTATAAATGGGGCATATTCGGATAATGATTTGTCAATTAATAAAGAACTCATTCTAACTATATATGATGAATTTCCTGATTTAATTTCAACAAAAGTTGTGTATACCAATACCTCAGTTGACGATGTTTTTATGGAAGAGTGGGTAAATAATGAATATAGTATTCTTTCACAGGGAGATTCACCACTTTTTTGGGCTTTTCAGGGCAGTTCATCGACAAAACGTTTAGACTGGGTAAAACCTCTAGAACCAGGTTATTATCAAAAGAATTATATGGGAATGAATGACACCGACTACGGTGGAGGAATTCCCGTTACATCAATATGGAGACCAGATATAAATATCGCCGTAGGACATTTGGCATTAGTTCCAAAATTGGTCAATCTTCCAACCGAAATACCGACTAAAGGCAAGGATGTAAAAATTGCAGTTTCAAAGGACTTTGAAGAACGAACCTTGTTAAAATCAAAGGAAAGTATTGAAACTCTGGAGACCTTTATATCGGTTACCAAAGGAGACTATTTTAGTAATTTAGCGAGATATTCTAATCTGATGCAAGCAAAAGGAATCAAAATTGTGGAGTCTGAAGAAGCCGCTTTTGAACCCATCTGGTGTGCCTGGGGATATGAACGTAAATTTACCCTTGATGAAATTATTGGAACACTTCCAAAAGTAAAAGAGCTTGGAATCAAATGGGTTGTTTTGGACGATGGCTTTCAAATTGCAGAAGGAGATTGGGACGTTAATACAGCTAAATTTAAAAATGGCAACAAAGATATCAAGAATTTGGTTAACAAAATTCATGATTATGGACTGAAAGCTAAAATTTGGTGGGCCCCTTTGGCAGCGGATCCGGGTAGTAAACTTTTGAACGAAAATCCAGATATGCTTGTTATTCAAAAAAATGGTGCCCCTGAATTTATTACATGGTGGGATGCTTATTATCTGTCACCTTCAAAAGAAAAAACCATTGGGCACACTAAAGAAACTGTTCATATGTTTATGGAAGAATGGGGTTTTGACGGGCTCAAAATGGATGGGCAACATATGAATGCCGTAAGTCCTGACTATAGTCTGGAAAATCCTGAAACAGCTCCAGAATCTTTGCCCGGGTTCTTTCAAATGATTTATGACGAGGCACGGGAAATTAAACCTAATGCTGTTGTAGAACATTGTCCATGTGGCGCCTGTATGTCCTTTTATAATATGGCATCTATGAATCAGGCAGTTTCTTCAGATCCTTTATCCAGTTGGCAAGTACGTCACAAAGGTAAAACATATAAAGCGCTTGTTCCAAATACCGCATATTACGGAGATCACGTTGAATTAAGCGATAATGCAAATGATTTTGCCAGTTCATTTGGTGTTGGAGGAGTTTTAGGCACAAAATTCACTTGGCCTAAGGACAATCCATACGCTTCCGAGAGCTTTTTATTGACTCCCGAAAAGGAAATAGTATGGAAGAAATGGTTTTCTTTATATAATGAAAAAATGCTGTCTAAAGAAAATTATTTAGGAAGTCTTTATGATATTGGTTATGATAAACCGGAAGCACATGTTATTGAAAAACAAGGCACTTTTTATTATGCGTTTTATGCTAATGAGTGGAACAGTAAAATAGAATTACGCGGACTTGACAAAACAAAAACCTATACTGTAAAAGATTATTTTAATAATAAAGATTTAGGGGAAATCACCGGTAATGAGCCTATTATTGAAACGTCTTCCAAAAATTTTCTTTTATTGGAAGTAACTCCTAAGTAAGAAGAGACGTTTTTTAGTAAATAAGTTAAAGAACAAGGAAACATTATTCAAAACATAAGTTGAAAATAAAAGTGCTCATCAAAAGGATTTTGGCATCTCTATTATTATCATTAATAATATTAAATACTGTTCATGGGCAGCAAGCAAGCTACAATGATAGTTTGACCATAAATGTTGAAAATAATACATTATGGTGGACAGGTATTGTTAATGACGGATATAAAATGCCTTTGAAAAAGCAATATCTGGCCGACTTTACAAATAGCAATTACGGGAATCAAGTTCAACCCTTGATGCTTTCCAGTGAGGGCGAAGTAATTTGGTCAGAACAGCCATATAGCATAAATTATGTTCCGGGAAAATTGAGAGTTAAAGGTAATTCTGTTAATTTTCAATACTATAAGGCTGGGCAAAGTCTTAAAGAGGCATATATGTATGCAAGTAAAACATATTTTCCACCATCTGGTATAATGCCTGATACACTTCTTTTTACCAATCCCCAATATAACACCTGGATTGAGTTGATGTATGATCAAAATCAAAAAGACATTATGATTTACGCCAAAAATATTCTTGCGAATGATTTACCGCCAGGAGTATTAATGATTGATGATAACTGGCAAGAAGACTATGGCAAATGGGATTTTCACCAAGGCCGGTTTTCAGATCCTAAATTAATGATAGATTCCTTACATACTTTAGGCTTTAAAGTCATGTTATGGGTTTGTCCTTTCGTTAGCCCTGATTCTGATGTATACAGGGATTTGATGAGTAAAAAATATTTTGTTACGGATAAAGCGGGAAACCCTGCAATAGTTCAGTGGTGGAATGGCGCCAGTGCTTTATTGGATCTGACCAACCCAGGAGCAGTAGAATGGTTTAAATCTCAGCTTAATAAATTAACAACTGACTACGGTGTGGATGGATTTAAGTTTGACGCAGGAGATTTTGAATATTATACTGAAGTAAATTCTTTTAAGCCTGAAGCTACCCCTGTAGAGCACTCAGAAGCTTATGGAAAAATTGCGCTTGACTATCCGCTCAATGAATATAGGGCGATGTGGAAAATGGGTGGTCAGCCTTTAGTGCAGCGCTTACGCGATAAAGCCCATAGTTTTGAAGATTTGCAATTACTCATTCCTAACATGTTAACTGCCGGATTAATGGGCTATTACTTTTCATGTCCTGATATGATTGGTGGAGGCGAATTTACAGCGTTCTTAGATGAAGGCATATTAAATCAAGAATTAATTGTGCGTTCGGCTCAGTGTTCTGCATTAATGCCTATGATGCAATTTTCAGTGGCTCCATGGAGAGTTTTAGATAATAAGCATTATGAGGCAGTAAAAATAGCAGTTCAAATTCGTGAAAAGTATAAAGACTATATTTTAGAATTAGCAATAAGAGCATCAAAAACTGGAGAGCCAATAATAAAATCATTGGAATTTAATTATCCTAATAGTGGGTACGCCAATATTATTGATCAGTTCTTACTAGGAGATAAATTACTTCTGGCACCAGTACTAACAAAAGGAGCTGTTAAAAGAAAAGTTGTAATACCGGAAGGTAAATGGAAGGGTTTTGATGGAAAGATTATTAAAGGACCGAAAACCATTGAAGTAAAAGTTCAATTGAATGACTTGCCCTATTTTGAGAAAATAGATTGAAACAATGCACTAATGAAATAAATAACCTTTTAATAAGAAAGATGTAACTAATCAGTATCTAATATAGTTGTTTTTAAAGCATGACAAAAAGGCTTTGAAAAGATGCTGCCTCCATGCCACATAGTTTGCTATTATGTTTGCCCAATGCATTCTGCTTTTGTACTTTCATGGTGTGAATATCAAAGTACTTATAAGACGTCTTGAAGCATTGGAGAAGAAAGTAGAAACCCTTGAAAAGGAGAATTCTTTTTTAAAGGAAGGCCTGGCTATATATGAGAACCCTAAGAACAGTCGTAACAGTTCCAATCCCCCTTCTAAGGATGAGAACCGTCCTAAAGCACGCCTTTGGGCAAAAATCCTGGAGGTCAAAAGGGACGAAAGGGTAAGACTTTTGAAATGACAGCCTCCCCAGATACTATTATCAAATTGACACCTGATTATTTCCGAGGTTGTGGTGCATCCTTACAGGACAGGCCACCTATCAAAGGAAAATCCCGGAAAATAGTAGATATTCCGCCCATTAAAGCTATATATACCGAGTACCAGAGCTTTTACAAAATTTGTAATTGTGGATGCCAAAATATTGCGGATTTTCCAAAGCGGGTAAATGCGGATCAAGAACAATTGTTGTGGACTGAGCAAATATATTAGTCAATCTGTACAGGAAGAATTCTATATTTTTTACTCCCCTGAACTGTGCTCTAAAGGCAATAGAGTCCTAAACGATTAAAATCAGATGAAAAAAGAGAGGAAGTTTTCTGTGACTCAATTAACTTTGAGCTGCACCACAAAAACAACATCCTCTCTTATGACAAATATAACATTGTTTTCTCAGATTATCGCCAAATTGGATCGTTCCAAATTTTCCGAAATTGTAAAATAAAAGCAAACCGACAAGTACCAAAAAGGCTTTACCAACTGGACGCATTTGGTCTCGATGCTATTCTGTCAGTTTGCTAAAAGTCAATCTTTAAGGGATATAAGTAATGGTCTACGCTCGGCTACGGGCAATTTAAACCATTTGGGTATAAGCAAAGCTCCATCAAAATCCACCATTAGCTATCAAAACAAAAACAGGGATTGGGAACTTTTCCGGGAATATTTTTATCAATTGCTCAAAAGTTTAGGACAGCAGGCTAAATTTAAAGAAGTAAAATTCAAGATTAAATCCAAAATTTTCTTACTGGATTCCACCACCATTAGTTTGTGCTTAAGCCTGTTTGACTGAGCAAAATATAAAACAGCCAAAGGAGCCATAAAAATGAACACATTACTTGATTATGACCGGAACCTGCCAGCTTATATAAATATTACCAATGGCAAAACAACAGATAATAAAGGTGCCTATGATATCCCTTTGATAAAAAAACAGCGTGGTGGTAGTAAACCGTTTTTACAACGATTTTTCACTGTTGAACGTTTGGGGACAGCAACCAGGGATTTTTCGTTGTCAGGCACAAGGAGAACATAAAATTCGATATCGTTAAAGAAAACCCCTTGCCCGATAACAGGCATGAACATATCCTTAAAGATGAAATCATTGAATTGACAGGAATCAAGTCAAA
>Ga0307486_1001507_pt1 | contig 17724 bp, 15 predicted proteins | sample CBIW02metaG_FD_203663 | JGI IMG/M metagenome (GOLD analysis project Ga0307486, IMG submission 203663) | Sea-ice brine microbial communities from Beaufort Sea near Barrow, Alaska, United States - CBIW 0.2 | ecosystem: Environmental > Aquatic > Marine > Coastal | place: USA: Alaska | collected... | reverse complement strand
AAAACCAATCAGAAAGAGCCACCATACTTTTTGAGCGCTATCCAGATTTAGAAAAGGCATACAAATTATGCCAAAACCTATCCTGGATATTCAACAATACAAAAGACAAAACCTCGGCACTGATACGTTTGGCAAAATGGGATGAAAAAGTAAGGCAGGCAGCATTTAGCAGCTTCAATACAATAGCAAGAACAATGTCAATACATTATATGAACATACTAAACTACTTTGACAACCGGAGCACAAACGCTTCGGCAGAGTCATTCAACGCAAAAATAAAAGCATTTAGGGCACAGTTTAGAGGAGTTAGGAACGTAGATTTCTTTCTATTTAGACTAACAACAATTTTTGCGTAACACTAAAATCCCACAACTTTTTGACTTGATCCAGTATTTTTTTCTTCGCTCCCGATTCCCTTCACGCTTATCCAATAAATATCATTAAAAAAGGGTGACAATTTCTTGACACCCTAAATTCAACTTTTGGCTAATTCAATACAATTTCATACATAATAAAGGGGCTTGAACTAACTTAATCAGATTCTCCCTTCGTTATCCTATTTCAACACAAAAATACTTTAAACAAGGACTTTGAGTATTACCTAATGATGAAGACTATATTAAGAAAACTTTTTTTTCTGAAAATTGGATTGAAAATTTAATGGTTTCTAATTACAAACCCATTATTTAAGCGGAATCGCTACACTCAGGGAAGCACTTTTTTACCTGAGACTGCCAGATCTAACCTCCTTTCACGCTTTGTACTTGTCGGAACCGGTTAGAATTTCACACCGTAAGTTGATTTACCTTCCAGACCCATTCCGTCCTGTACCATTTTTTGAGAAGGCAAAGTTCTGGAATTTAGAAATTAGCCGGCCTTATTGCTGACTCATCCCAAAATTCTGGATTCTCGGGCGGCCTATCCTAATTCTAAATTCCCGGTTAAAAGCATATCAAAAAATGGTAACAGCGATGGCCCTATAGGAAGTAAATCAAAACCAAAAAAACTTTGTTCAATGCAACCTGTATTTCATTTTTTCAACCTGAAAATCAAAAATGGAAAACGCTCCGGATATAAAAAGTAAATCATTTGAAAAATTGCAAAAAGTGTTAAAAAACAGATTGGTGTTATTTGATGCAATTTGCCACTTTCAGCCAACTCAATCAGCTTTGAAAACACCAATTCATACCTTTAAGCGTGAAATCTTATTTCAAGTAAAAATGAAATAATATGTACCTTAAACAACTGAATTACAAGACATTTAGACTAGTTCTGTATTGTATATTTTCGGATTTAACCTCGTAAATAATGGTTGACATTTATGAATCTTAATGGAAATTCTTGTCCCAAGATTCTTTGATGGTCCGGGTAAATTTGTATGATATTTTTGTCCTTAGGGAAACAAAAGTGGAACAGCAAGAGGATAACACGCTGCGCGATGTTAAGGTTTTTCCACTTTTTATAACTTATTGACTATCAGTATTTAAAATATATTATTTTTGAAAATTTACCGGATACAACGGGGATTTTTTAGTAAAAAACTTTCGGAAGCTCCGGAAACAGGGAAAAAAATTAGGAAAAAATGGATATCGGTTATGAAAAGGAACGGTTTGAAAGCTTTAAAATAAAAGCTTCCGTTGCAAAGAAATTCAGAAAGTTTAGCAAGGGAATCTCTAAATCACAGTCAATGACCTTGCTGCTGATGTTGGAATTTTTTGAACATAACGGAATAGCACCCACAGAAACCTTAGGCCCAAAAATGCAAACCCTGGAAGGTCTCATCAAGAAAAGGATCAATGGAGTGATTGCCATATTAAAAGACATCGAAAAGACACAAACCAAACCAACTGCTGGAATGTTAATGGCACTTCTGGAAGAACAGGAACCAAAAAAGAAACCGCTGATCCTGGAGAATAACAATTTCCGGGCAGATAAAGAATCCCAGGTTCCGGAATCGTAAAACAATGATCAAACTCAGTATAAATTAAAGGTAAAAGGGCTAATATAAAAGCCTCTAATCGAATAAAGAATAAAATTCAGTGAAAGACACAAACTCACAAAAACTGGAATTGAAACTCTCCCAGGGATTTTAAATATTTTTTAATCTATTTTTCCCTTAGACTGTACTGAAGAAAGCTTTCCTTGAATATTTAATTTTTGTTGAAGCATTTCCATATCATCACTTACTTTTCTCTCGACCACTTTAGCATAGATTTGGGTTGTTGAAAGTTTTCGATGACCTAAAATCTTGGAAACGGTTTCAATTGGCACTCCATTGGTTAAAGCAACAGTAGTTGCAAAGGTGTGCCTAGCCAAATGGAATGTTATCTTTTTTTGAATTTTGCACATTCCAGCAATTTCTTTTAAGTAGCTGTTGACCTTTTGATTAGAAATTCTGGGTAATAGACTGTTGTTTATTATACAGCTTTCTTCATTTTTATAATTTTCAATCAAAGAGATTGCTTTTGTCAAGAGTGGCAGTTTTACCTGATTTCCGTTCTTTTCCCTCTTTGTGATTATCCAAAATTTCCTATCGATTCCTATCATAAGGTTCTGTGGAGTTAAAAGCATGAGATCCCCATAACTTATTCCAGTATAACAGCTAAAAATAAACAGGTCTCTTACCCTTTTTAGCCTCTGGCCTTCAATTTCTAAATTTTCAATACTCTCTAACTCCTCTGCGGATAAAAATCCTCTCTCTTTCTGTATTAAATGCGGCTTAAATTTAACGAATGGATCCCTGTCTATCCATTCTAGGTGAAATGCCAACGTAACCATCTTCCTAAGACGCTGAATATGTTTCATCACTGCATTATGCTGAAGGCTTTTCTGGTAATGCCTGGGTCGAACTGCTCTGAGAAAATTCTCAAATCTTAAAATAAAGCTATAATCAAGTTCTCTCAAGTAGAAATCATTTCTTTTATACTCTTTCTTTAAGAATTGCCTGATGTAATTTTGACTTGTATTATACATGCGAGAGGTATTGTACTTTAGTTTAGAAAACATATGGTCGCTGTGATACTTAAAAATATCTTCTAAAGAAAAAAGACGCACCTCTTCACCAAAATATTTGGTTTTGATGCTTTCCGGGGATAGAACTTTTCCTTCTATTTTCAATTCCTGATAACATTGAAAAAGTCTTGAATGTTCCTGATCTAAAAACTGATTAAGATCTTTAGATTGAGGGCAATTCCCAGCTACCCTTTGTTTACTGGAGTTCCACAGCGATACATCGGCCTTTCTTTTTAGACTGATGGTTAATTTCCTCCCGTTTACCGTAATTCTGGCATAAATAACTGCGAGATTGTTTTTTGCTCTTTTGGTATAAATCCAGAATAAGACCGAAAATGTTGACGATGTGCGCATAATTGATGTATTTGAATTGAACAATTTTACGAAAGTCAAATCACCAATAATGGTTGTTTCACAGGTTATTAAGATAAAAATTCTAATCGAAATATGTTGACGATTTGTGAACTTTTAAATACCATTTCTTTTAACATCCAATGATATCAAAAAATATTAAAACCCTGATAATCATAAGATTAACAGGGTTTTGATTTCCTTTGAAATGTTAAAAGTGACCTCGCCAAGAATCGAACTTGGATCTAAAGTTTAGGAAACTTCTATTCTATCCGTTGAACTACGAGGCCGTTATTTTTAATGAGTGCAAATTTATAAACTTCTGAGTAGTTACAACCTTTCGAGTCTGTTTTTTTTTAAAAATAGCTGGTTTTTAAAATTGATGCCAAAAACAGGGTCTGCAAGTATCGATTTCAAAAGCTATCGTACCTGGAAATTAATTTATAAAATGCACTGGTGATTAAGCATAAAACTCAGGAAGGTTTTAACCAAGTGTCCAATTAGTATGGAAAGCACTTTGAAAATTAAAAAGAAATTTCCTATTTTTAAGAAAAATTATACCCGTTATGAAGTCTTCCTATTTATTCGCTACATTGTTGTGCCTCCTTATATTAGGCGCTGCAAATGCCCAAAACAATCCTGTTATGAAAGATCCTTTTGCCCATACTTTTTCTATAGTTGCCCGGGATTCCATCACCGGGGAAATGGCCGTTGGCGTTCAAAGTCATTGGTTTTCTGTAGGTGTTTTGGTTCCCTGGGGAAAATCCGGGGTTGGGGTGGTCGCTACCCAATCTTTTGTAAATCCTGCTTATGGACCAAAAGGGCTTGAGTTGATGGAAAAAGGAAAGTCTTCGGTTTCGGCATTGAAAGAGCTGGTTGCTAAAGATGAAGGGAAAGATTTCCGCCAGGTGGCTTTTTTGGATGCCACGGGCAAAGCTTCGGCGTTTACGGGTGAAAAATGCGTGGAATCGGCTCTACAACACGTTGAAAGCAACTTCTCGGTTCAGGCCAATATGATGTTGAACGACAATGTGGTCCCCGAGATGGCCAATGCATTTAAGGAATACGCAAATCTCCCGCTGGCAGAACGGGTCGTGAAAGTTTTACAGGCCGCACAGGCAGCTGGCGGGGATATTCGCGGGAAACAATCGGCGGCCTTAATTGTGGTGGGGCCGGATAAAGTTGAGAATTCCTGGGAAGACAAGAAAATTGATCTACGTGTAGACGATAGCGAGGATCCTTTGAAAGAATTGGAGCGCCTTCTAAAAGTAGCGAGGGCTTATGAATTTATGAACCGGGGAGATCTGGCCATGGAGGAAGAAAATGTGGATGAAGCCCTGAAACAATATGGCAAAGCAGAGGAATTGTTCCCCGAAAACCTGGAAATGAAATTCTGGAAAGCTGTAGCACTGGCAAACAGCCAAAGACTTGAGGAAGCGATTCCCGTTTTTAAATCGGTTTTTGAAGTAGATGATAACTGGCGTACTATGACCCTGCGGTTACCTGCTTCCGGATTATTAAATGTGTCGGAAACAGAACTAAAACAAATTGTGGATTAATCAACTATTTTTTATCTTGCTCATTTCAATTTAATTATAAACTCAGGAAATCATGAAAATTAAAAATATAGGTTTTGCAATAATTGTAGGGATATTGGGATTAACGATTTCCTGTAAGGAGGAAAAAAAAGATGCGGCTCCCGCAGATTCGAAAGTTGAGATCCAGGAAAATTCAAAAACCACCGCTGCCCTGAACCCCGTTCATGGAGTACAGGGACATCGTTGTGATATTCCTGTAGGAGCTCCTCTTGATCAGGCAGCTTCTACAAATAGAGCTCAACAAAGCAATCCAACGATTTCTTCTGAAATATCACCGGTTTGGGCAAACAAACCTGCTCCGTTAAAAAATCCGCCTCACGGTCAATACGGGCACGACTGCTCTGTTCCTGTAGGGGCAGATCTCAAAACCTAAAGATTCAGAATAATATCTTTTAATAAAAAAAAATTAGATAGCTCGGGTATTTTTAATAAAAAAATCCGACTAACAATTAAAAAATGATTGCCTCCAATAATCCACACTTTTATTCTGAATTACCCGTAAATACAATTTCTATCAGTGATCTGGTTGCAGACAAATCATTGTTTTCTGAAGTTCCTGAAGATTGGCATGTACTGATTGCCGATATTAAAAATTCTACCCAGGCCATTAAAAAAGGAAAGCATAACGAGGTGAATTTAGTGGCCACGGGAAGTATTATTGCTGTTTTGAATATTGTCTATCCTGAAAAGATAAAGGTTCCATTTTTTTTCGGGGGCGATGGTGCCACTATCCTTGTGCCTTCCAAACATCTTGAAAGCGCCATGTCGGCTTTGGAAAAGCATCGAAAAAATACACTTGAAAATTTTGGGTTTGAATTAAAGGTCGGGCATATATCTGTTGCAGAAATCTATAAAGAGAAGATCGAACTTATAATTGCCAAGGCCGAAATTAACGATGTTTTTAATATCCCGGTCATTCTGGGCAACGGATTACAATATGCCGAAAACCTTATTAAAAATGAAGATCCCCTCAAAAAAGGAAATTTCCAAAAGGATGAATTTCCATTAAATCTGAAGGGAATGCAATGCAAATGGGATAAAATCAAGCCTCCGGAAGAAACCCAGGAAGTAGTGAGTTTAATAGTTACCGGATGCGGAGATCAGGATCCTTCAAAAATATTTTCTGAGGTTTTAAAAGCGATCGATGAAATTTACGGCTCCGCAAAACGAAGAAAACCTATCACAATAAAACGTTTACGACTAAAAGCAAGTTTTAAGAAGATCAATTCTGAAATGCGTGCGAAACTGGGAAGGTTTGATGGGTTTTATTTATTGAAAAATTTAGTGAAAACAAATTTCGGAAAATTCTATTTGAAAAACAGTAAAGCAGGAAAAAGATACCTTCAGAAATTAGTGGAACTCACTGACACACTTACCATTGACGGCCGAATTAATACTGTAATAATAGGAACTTCAGAGCAACGTATTTCCCTAATTTCCTTTTTGGATCATCTGGAAAGATCCAAAAAAATCAAATACGGTTTGCATGTGAGCCAGGAAAGTGTAATGTCTTGTTACGTAAGGGATATGGGCACAAACGAACATATTCATTTTGTAGATGGCGCCGATGGAGGTTATACCAGGGCTGCCAATAGTTTGAAGAAAAAAGCTTCCTTGACCAAATAATTTCATTAGATTTCATTAATGAAACTTTTAACAAACACCTTACAAATACAAACAGCCCCATTCCTTTTCCATACTTTTAAAGTTGAAATTTCTATACCTTGCATATAATGCTTAAAAGAAATCTAATGGACATCTCCTTTGTACGAAAACAGTTTCCCGCGCTTAAAAACGAATTTATTTTTATGGATAATGCAGGAGGATCTCAAATTTTAGGTCGCACTGTTAATTATATCAGCGAGTATTACACAAACTTCAATGTGCAATTGGGAGCTTCATATAAAATTTCGGAAACTGCGGGAGAAAAACTGAAACACGTCACCGGGCATGTGGCGAAATTCATAAATTCCCCGGGGCAACAGGAAATTGTTACAGGCCCTTCCTCAACTATGTTATTGCGTATTTTAAGTCTTTGCATCAGCGATACCTGGAAAGCGGGAGATGAAGTGATTATTAGCAATACGGATCACGAGGCGAATGTTTCCTGCTGGACCGACCTACAGGAAAAAGGCATCAAAATAAAGGTTTGGGAAGTAAATCCAGAGACTTTTCAACTGGAAACGGAGCAGCTCAAAAAACTGCTTTCCAATAGAACTAGGTTGGTAGCGGTAACCCATTGTTCAAATGTTTTGGGCAGCATCAATCCTATCGGGGAAATTGCCGGAATTGTGCACGAGGCCGGCGCCTTGATATGTGTTGATGGTGTTGCCTATGCCCCGCACAGGAAAGTGGATGTGCAGGAACTGGACGTGGATTTTTATGTATTTAGCTGGTATAAGGTCTACGGCCCTCATCTGGCGGTTATGTACGGGAAATTGCCTTTGCTGATAGGGATGAAAGGCATCAACCACAATTTTTTTAAGCCGGAAGATGTGCCTTATAAATTTCAGCCCGGAAACTTCAATTTTGAACTCACCTATGGCCTTCGTGGCATTCCTGAATATTTTGCTGAATTATATGATTATCATTTTACTGAAGATAAGGATGGCAATATTTCAGATGAAGAAAAATTTAAGCAGAGTTTTGAGCTGATCGCCGATTATGAAGAAAAACTTGCCGAAAAATTGCTGAAGTACCTCAATTCAGTAAAAGAGATCAGGATTATAGGAAACAAAACTGCCGGTGCCGCGAAAAGGGTTCCCACAATTTCATTTGTGCACCAAAATTTGAAAAGCCCTGAAATAGTAATGGAAATTGACAAAGCTGATATCGGGATACGCTTTGGGGATTTTTATGCCAAAATGCTCGTTCACGATCTGGACCTGGAAAAATATGGCGGCGTGGTGCGCGTAAGCTTAGTTCATTATAATACTGAAAAAGAGGTGGATAAATTGATTTCAGCCTTTAAAGGAATTTTTTAATACTTGAGATCAACTCCCCGCTTTTAATTATTTTACCACCAGCTTTCAAAATATTTTCCTTTGCCTGCTGAAAATCCTCAACATCAAGCGGCCGGGTGGCATCTTCTATTAATGTTGCTGAAAAACCTTCTTTTAGGGCATCCATTACCGAAAAATATACGCAATATTCAGCTGCAAGGCCACAAAAATATAATTCATCAACTCCTTTTTCCTTTAAATATCCGGTGAGCCCGGTAGATTTTAAATGCGCGTTATCATAAAATCCGCTGTAACTGTCTATTTCTTTGGATGTCCCTTTTCTGAAAATAGTCTCGATTCTTGCGGTACTCAAATCGGGATGAAACATGGCTCCAGCGCTGTTTTGAACACAGTGTACCGGCCACAAAACCTGTTCCTGTCCGTGAAGCTCAATTTTTTCGAATTCATTTTTTCCGGGGTGATTCGCGGCAAAACTGGAATGATCCCGGGGATGCCAGTCCTGGGTTGCAATTACCAGGTCAAACTCTTCCTGAAGTTTATTTATCAATCCAACTATTTGATCTCCTTCCGGAACTGCCAAAGAGCCACCCGGGATAAAATCGTTTTGTACATCAATTATAACAAGGGTTTTCATGATCGGCCTTTATATTTTTGTAATAATTTTTCCCTCTCTGCTTTTAATTTGCTGCTGATCCCCACCTTATAAATATGCGGATTGCGAAAGCGCTTGTATTCCACCGGAAGGCTTTCCAGGCATTTTACGGCATATTGGGCAATTTCTCCCAGACTGCGTTTCACCCCGATCCTTTTTCCGTTTTCCATTACCGGATGAAGCAGCGGCTCCATGATGAGATTTTCTATGACCAGGGATTTTAAGGGCTCCTGTGGATCGTAAATCCTGTTTATCTCCGTTTCGTCACGCATTGCAATTGCATCTGCCCCAATAAGCTCTCCTGCCGGATTTTTTAGCCTGTACACCTGCTTTTTATGAGGGATAGTCACTTTAGCTATACTTTCGGAGATTTTGAGCCTTGGTTTGCCATTTGAAACAGACAATTTGTAAACGCCATCCAAGGCTGCATCGGGATTCCCTGTCACCAAATTGGTGCCAACCCCGAAAACATCTATGGGCGCCTGTTGCTCCAATAAACTCTTGATCACATATTCGTCCAACTGATTGGAAGCTGCAATTTTCACATAATTTAAACCCGCGTTATCCAACATTTTCCGGCTTTCTTTGGCCAAATATGCCAAATCCCCGCTATCCAGCCTGATCCCCGCAAGTCTTTGGCCTTTTTCTTCCATTTCCTTCCCAACCTTAATAGCATTTGGAAGTCCGCTAAGTAAAGTATTATAAGTATCTACCAAAAAGACGCAATCCTTTGGCCTCCCGTTGGCAAATGCCCGAAAAGCCGTTATTTCATCGTCGTAACTTTGAACAAAGGAATGTGCCATAGTCCCGGCAACCGGAATGTCAAAATCCTTTCCCGCAACTACGTTACTTGTCCCGTTAAAACCACCCAATACGGCCGCGCGGCTGGCATAATACCCCCCCGGCCCGTGAGCCCGGCGCAGTCCAAAATCAAGCAATGTCCTGGTTCCCGCAACTAACCTTATCCGGCTTGCTTTGGTAGCGATCAGGGTCTGAAAATTGAGCATATTGAGCAAAATAGTTTCAACTATTTGCGCCTCTATTATATTAGCTTCCACCTGTAAAACAGGAGAATTCGGAAATAACAAATCTCCTTCTTTAGTAGAATAAATTGATCCGCGGAATTTAAAATCCTTTAAATAATCCAAAAAGCCATTTGGAAAACCCTGGTTTTTCAAATATTCCAAATCTTCCTTATTAAACCTGAAATTTTCAAGGATCTCCAAGATATTTTCCAAGCCGGCAAAAATAGCGTAGCCACCGTCAAAGGGAAGTTTTCTGAAGTAATAATCGAAAACGGCGGTATGGTCCTTTTGCCCGTTTTCAAAATAAACCTGCGCCATGGCAAGTTGGTATTGGTCTGTATAGGTAGCTGAAAAATCGATCATGGAAAATTGAAATTGATTGGATGAGCTCACTTTAAATCTTCGATCTTTTTTAGATAGAGCTTTAAATCTTGCTCACTGAACAGGACAAATTTAATCCTTTGCAAGTGTTTAAGCCCCTGCAATTCCGCCAAAATAGCGTTAAAAGTGACATTTGCTGCTTCTTCAATGGGATAACCAAAAGCTCCTGTGGATAATGAGGGAAAAGCAATGGATCTAATTTGATGTTTTTCGGCAAGCCTCAATGCGTTTTTATAGCAGTTTGCCAGGAGTTTTTCTTCCGGGGCATCCTTCCCGTAAACAGGCCCCAGGCAATGAATGACAAAATCATTCGGCAAATTATAAGCTTTGGTAATTACCGCTTCACCGGGTTTAATTGGGGCCAGGTTCCTGCATTCGTCATACAACTCCGGTCCTGCGGCACGATGAATGGCTCCGGCAACACCACCGCCAGTTTGAAGTTGCGCATTGGCCGCGTTTACCACGGCATCTACATCCGGTTGGTTGGCGATATCGCCTATTACCGCTTCCAATTGGATATTTTTAAAAATTTTTTTCATCTTTAAAATTTTTGAATATCAAGATAAGGATTAAAGTAGTTAATGGGAAATTTTAAAGATTTATACAAACAGCTCATTGTTCACTGACCGAGCTTAGAGGAAATAAATATTACCTTTTAAGCCCGGAATGGTTATCTCCTGGGATAACGGTTACATGGGGAAACTTGTGCTTTGCCGATTTAATTAATTAACTTAGCTTTATCATTCATAAATCACCCTACAATTAACCCCCCCAAGAACAACATGCCAACACTGCATTGGATAGGTAAAGACAAAATAGTAAATCACCACCAGGAAGTACCTTATAAAATTTTAGAAAAACAATACACCTTTAAAAACGGTAAGGAGAGCAAGGATAGCCAAAGTGAAAACAAAATTATTCATGGTGACAATCTTGAAGCTCTTAAAAGCCTTTTACCAGAATATGAAGGTAAAGTTGATTGTATCTATATAGACCCTCCATATAATACTGGAGAAGAAAGTTGGGTATATAATGATAATGTTAGTCATCCTAAACTAAAAAAATGGCTAGGTGAAATAGTAGGCAAAGATGGAGAAGATTTAAGCAGGCATGACAAATGGCTTTGCATGATGTATCCAAGACTCAAGCTACTTAATAAATTACTTAATAAAAAAGGAGTGATTTTTATCTCAATTGATGACAATGAGGCATATAATCTTAAGCTTTTATTGGATGAGATATTTGGCTCACGAGCATTTGTTGCTAATTTCATTTGGGAAAAAAGAACAAATAGAGAGAATCGAAAAGTAGTATCCTCTAGACATGATTATGTCCTTTGCTACTGTAAAAACATTGGAGATTTTGGACAATCAATTAAACAACTTCCAATGTCAAAAGCAGCTCTTGAAAGATATAAAAATCCTGATGAAGACAAATCTGGTCCTTGGAAATCAGACCCTGCTACTGCACAATCAGGACATGCAACTCAAAGTCAATTTTATGAATTGATTGCTCCAAATGGCAATAAACATAACCCTCCAAGTGGAAGATGTTGGCTATTCACACAAGATGTTATGAATAAAAAAATTTTAAATAATGAAATTTGGTTTGGGTCCCATGGCAATAATGTCCCTAGAATAAAAACCTATTTAAACTCTAAAGAACGCGGTTTAACACCTGAAACAATATTATTTGCTGAATATAACTCTACTAATGAAGAGGCAAAAAAGGAGATAAAAAATATTTTTGATGGTAACGCATCATTTGTAACTCCAAAACCATCAGAATTAATTAAGCAACTTTTGACTATTAGTACTCAATCTGACTCCATTGTACTTGACTCGTTTGCAGGTTCAGGTACTACTGCACATGCCGTTTTAAACCTTAATAAAGAAGATGGTGGGAATAGAAAGTTTATTTTGGTAGAAATGGAAGATTATGCGAACTCCATAACTGCTGAAAGAGTAAAAAGAGTGATTGATGGTTTTGGTAAAGATACTAAAGTTGTTGAAGGTACTAATGGGGATTTTAGTTACTATGAAATAGGCAAATCTTTATTCCTTGATGAAGATATCCTTAATGAAGAAGTTGGAGAAGAAAATATCAAGAAATATGTATGGTTTTCAGAGACCAAATCCACCTACAAAAATCAAGAGGAAGCCTATTTACTTGGAACCAAAGATGCTACTACTTATTATTTCTACTATATCCAAGACAGTCTTACCACTTTGGACGAAAGCTTTTTAAGAAATATAAAAACCAAGGCAGAACAGTATATTATCTATGCAGATAACTGTTTGCTTGAGGACAATCTTATGCAGAAATACCATATAATTTTCAAGAAAATTCCCAGGGATATAACCAGGTTTTAAAAATCAATTTTAATGGAGTTAAAACCATATCAGCAAAAAGTAATACAAGATTTAGAAAACTATCTTTCCTATCTTCAAAAATATCAATCCCCTTCCACAGCTTTCAACTCCTATTGGAAGGACAAAATAGGGGAATATAAACTCAATTTAGACGGAACTTCTTCAGGAATGCGTTATTATAAGGATAATATTCCGGGAGCTGTCCATATTGCCATTAAAGTACCAACGGCTGGTGGAAAAACCTTTATTGCATGCAATGCCTTAAATTCCCTGAATAAATATTTAAACCAGGGTAATCCTAAAGCCGTTGTGTGGCTGGTTCCCTGGTCCAATCTTCTACAGCAAACTGTAAATAATTTATCAAGTCCTGAGCATCCTTATAGGGAAAAGTTGAATAGCCTGTTTGGAAATCGGGTTGAAGTTTACGAGAAGAATCAATTACTGCAAGGAGCAAATTTTAATCCAACTTCTGTTACAGAACAACTAAACATATTTGTCTTCAATTTTAGTAGTTTAAGGATTGATTCCAAAAAGAAAGATGACAGAAAAGTCTATCAGGAAAATGGCGCATTAGAATCATTTAGGGAAACCATTGTAGATAAAGCTTTAGTTTTACCTAATACCGATGAAACTGCTTTAATAAATATTATCAGGAGTTTAAACCCAATAGTTATAGTAGATGAAAGCCATAATGCTGAAAGTGATTTAAGTGTTGAAATGGTCAATAATTTGAACCCATCATTTGTATTGGATTTAACAGCAACCCCAAAGGAAAACAGCAATATTATAAGTTTTGTAAATGCTATGGCCCTTAAAAAAGAGCATATGGTAAAACTTCCTGTTGTTGTTTATAATCATCACAAAAAAGAGGAGGTTATAAGCAGCGCCCTGCAACTTCAGCGCAAATTGGAATTACTGGCCATAGAGGAAGAAAAAATTACAGGAAAATACATTCGACCAATAATTTTGTTTCAGGCTCAGTCCAACATCAAAGGAAAGGGAAATACCACATTTCAAAAAATAAAGGAAAAGCTTGTCAGCTTAAAAATACCTGAAGAACAAATCAAGATTAAAGTAAGTGGTATTGATGAGTTAAAAGGGGTGGATTTAATGTCCAGAAAATGTCCTGTGAGGTATGTTATTACTGTAAATGCCCTTAAAGAAGGATGGGATTGTCCTAATGCTTATATCCTGGCATCCTTAGCAGATAAGTCCTCGGCAGTAGACGTTGAACAAATTTTAGGAAGGATATTGAGACAACCTTATGTTACCAAACATCAAAGTACCTTGTTGAATTTATCCTTTGTTTTGACTGCATCAGCAAAATTCAATGAAACCCTGGACAATGTAGTGAAAGGCCTCCAAGAGTCAGGATTTAGTAAGGATGATTATTATGCTGAACAACTACCGGAGCAGGAATTAACTCCAGATGAGGTGATGCAGCAGGACTTATTTGTTTCAGGCTCGGATGATTCACCAAAATCTGATGAAGACTTCAATCTTGAAGAAATAAAATTCAATCCTGAAGAAGAAATCTCATTAGGCACAAATCAGGAAACAGCTTCAATAGTGGATAACATTACTAAAAAAGCTGAATTAGATGGAGCAGCCTATGAAGCTAAAGTAAATGAAATAGATATTGATAATACTACTAATTTTTTTACAGAAGTGAATAAAACTCAGCCAAAAAGGTATTCAATAGACCCGCAATTCAAAGAGATTACTGAATCATTTAAACTTCCGCAATTTTTCAGGACGGTTGAAAAAAATGAAATACACGATAATATCCTGTTTGAAGAACTGGCTGAATATGAGCGATTTTTAAATAAGAATAATCTTTTGGATGGATTTAAACTGTCAAATCAAGATTCAAGAATAAATTTTGATGACGTGGCCGCAGACATTTATACCGTAGATTTTAATGAGAATAAAAGGACTGCCACAGTAAATAAGATTGTGGAAAGGACTAAAAAAATCCTCCTTGATAATATCCTCTCTAAACCGCAGGAAAAACAAATTGAAAATATTAGTTCTTATATAGTTTCAAGATTAGGTGATATGACACCCATATCTGAGCAGGATTTAAGAAAATATGTAAATCGTGTTTTTGACAATTTTAGTACCGACCAAATTCGGGATATCATTGACAATCCTTTTAACTATGTTCAGAAAATAAAAAATAAGATTGGTGATTTGACACAATCCTTCGCCAGGGAGAGGTTTCAGGTTTTATTAGATGCCAATGAAATTGTAGTAAAAGAACATTTTCAGTTTCCTAATACCATAATGCCATTTAACCCAAGTACTTCTATTTCAAAATCCTTGTATGACAGAGAGGATTCTATGAACAACTTTGAGCAGGATATGATTATGGAAATAGCAGCCCTGGAGAATGTAGTCTTCTGGCATAGGAATCTTACCAGAGGGAAAGGCTTTTTTATAAATGGGTTTAGTTCTAACCATTACCCTGATTTTATCCTTTATACGGAAAAGGGAAATATTGTCATCATAGAAACAAAAGGTGATGATAGGGATAATGATGATAGCCGGGATAAAAACAGATTAGGAAAAACCTGGGCTGAAAAGAGTGGTGAAAACTATAAGTATTTTATGGTTTTCCAGAATAAGAGAGTTGAATACACATATAATGCAAAGGGCATTATTGAGGTTATGAAGAGATTATAATAAAAAAAATGAAATTATTAACATAAAATTGTTCACAAATTTGTGAACAATAGTTTACATTTGCAGAATAGATATGATAACAGTCTCGTTTCATAAAGATTATTTAGAAGATTTATATGAAGGTAAAACCAAGAAATATAAGGAATTTAAATCCAATCCTCAACTTGTTAAGCAATATGTCAAAACAGTTAACATTCTAAAATCATTAACCCGCATTGAACAACTTTACCAGTTTAAGAATTTGAACTACGAAAAAAAAGAAGGTGATTTAAAGGGAAAAAGTGCTGTTTGGGTAAATAAGCAGTTCAGAATAATTTTTCAAGAAACATCTTCAGAAGGTAATTCCGGGATTATTGACATTTTAGAATTAGAAGAACTCAGTAAACACTATCAATAATGAAAACAACCGCTGAATTAACTCCGCTTTTAGCCACCCATCCCGGCGAAATAATCAAAGATGAATTAATTGCTATTGAGGCATCGCAGTCCGATTTTGCTAAACTCATTGGAATAAAAAGAAGTCAGCTTAATGAAATAATTAAAGGCAAAAGAGGTATTAATGCTGAACTTGCATTGCTTTTAGAAAAAACATTAGGTATAGATGCTGATTTCTGGATGGAAGCGCAGAAAAATTATGAGATGGACTTGGCTCGTATTACGTTACGAGAAAGTAAAAGATTAGAAGCAATTGAAAAATTTGAATCTATAAAAGATAAAATTGCCTATAAATTTCTAAGAAAAGAAAAGGTGCTTTCAGGAGACCCTATGGAAGATTTACCAAAAATACAAGGCATCTACCAAATTGACCATTTTGAGCAACTTGCTACAATTAATCTTCAACCCCAATTTAACAGATTTAGAAAATCCTTAAAACTTAAAATTGACCCCATAAATATTATTGGATGGACAAAATTAGTTCAGTATCAGGTAAAACTGCTTACAGCTAAACAATTCAACCAAGAAGAGCAAAAGGTCATGATAAATAAACTAAAAAAAATCTTCAATGAAAATGACAATACGCCTGTAAAGGTTCAAAATTGCCTAAATGAATATGGGATTAAATTAGCTTACCAAACCAAAGGCGAAAAAACTCCTGTTGATGGGGTATCCTTTTGGAGCGAAGGCAATCCAGCCATTGGTATGACATTGAGATATAACAGGATAGATTATTTTGCTTTTACACTTTTCCATGAATTAGGTCATATCTATAAACATCTAGTGAATAATAATAAGGCTGAATTTATTGATTTGGACCCTAAGCAGGAATCACTGGAATATAAAAATTCTATTGAAGAAAAAGAAGCTAATGAATTTGCAACAAACAGTCTTATATCTAAAGACCATTGGAACGAGTATGTTTCCAGACATGGTGATTATCCTTTAAATGATAATTCAATCATTTCTTATTCAGAAGAAATTAAGATTCATCCCAGCATTCTAAGGGGCCGTATCAGTTTTAAAACTGGTGTTTATAACAGAAGAACTGCAATTGATTATCAAATTAAATAAAACACTCCTAATTATCACAATAAACTAAAATAAGGTCATAAACTCCTTTATGACCAAGTTCAGCTGCTCTTTCGAAATCTGAACAAGCACTATTTCTATCTTTAAGAAGAAGTTGGGCTCCTCCCCTGTGAAAATATGCCTTGGAAGAAGTTGGGTCAAGTTTAATCGCCTTATTGAGGTCCAATATCGCCCCCTTATAATCATCAATGAGTGTCTTAGAAACACCCCTCCAAAATAAAGCTTCTTTATAATCTGCATCTAATTCAATAACTTTATTCAAATCGGAAATTACCCCATAATAATCCTTGCTGAGATATTTATCAAGAGAATTCTTGTATAATTCATCCTTTGTTTGGCTAAAAACAATTGTAGAAGAGAATAGTACAGTAAAAATTAATAGTAAATATTTCATTATTTAAAGATTTAAATTTGTAAAAAAAATCAATTTTAGAATCATTTACTAAAGTTAATTATTTAATTACATTTTTAATGGTTACTTACCAATGAGAGAAATAAAAGGCCCAGAAATTATCTGGGCCATTCTCAACTCAAAAACCAACGGTATTGAGAATCACCATTGATTGCCTTTGAGATGCCTTGTGCAAATGCAAAGGCATTTTCTCCCCTGTCAGGAAAAGTGTCAATATAGCTGCTCTTATTACCTCCAGTAAGAAGGTTATAAGCATTCCACAGGTAATATCTACTCCTTCATTTTTACTGAAGCTTTGGCCGTAAATTTACGTGGTTCAGGATTTTCGTGAAAAACCATTCGCAAATCAAAATTGGCAGTATAACCGGTATAAAATCTGTTTAATTTATTGGATTGAAGAATATAGATGCAATGCATTTCCAAAAAACGTTGTTGAAAAATCTAATATAAACAAAAAAATCTGACAATTCTGTCCAGCTTTTTGTTCCTCTCCCGATCAATATCGGGATGGGTTCGAACTAACCCCGATAGCTATCGGGGCTCTGATCAACAAAATTCAATACGGTTTTTTCAATTAATTTTTTTCTAAATCTGGAAGCTTAGGAGACATCCCCAAAACGGCTCAACACAAAAAGTTGTGGAGTAACTAAAAATGAGGGAACTTTGAAATAAAGATTTCGATGCCCTCAGATTCACTACTAGCTATAGCCAATTTATTACTTCCCGAAGTACTCGTAACCTATTTT
>Ga0307486_1001505_pt1 | contig 17743 bp, 12 predicted proteins | sample CBIW02metaG_FD_203663 | JGI IMG/M metagenome (GOLD analysis project Ga0307486, IMG submission 203663) | Sea-ice brine microbial communities from Beaufort Sea near Barrow, Alaska, United States - CBIW 0.2 | ecosystem: Environmental > Aquatic > Marine > Coastal | place: USA: Alaska | collected... | reverse complement strand
TTAAAAATAGGTACCAAAACAAATTGTTGAATGATTTAAGTTATAAAAAATAATTATAATATTTTCTAACTCTTTAAATCTACTTTATCATTTAAGAATAGGTGAACTATTCCTTGGTCCAATAAGAACACACAAATGCTTTTTACCTTAATTAATGGCATTCGCCCATTTTGTATTATTTTTTTTTAATCATATTTATTCTAATTTATTTCAACTAAACTCGGAAGACATGGTACATCATTACAATCTTAAATTTCCAGGCTTATTTCTGTTATTGGGCATGAGTATTACCCTCTTGCTTAATAGTGAAATGAACGCCCAGAGTTTCTCTCAAAGTAATATCAACTTTAATGGGAATGGTTCGGTATCCAATGGAACTTCCCTTATGTTTGGCCCGGATGGGCGGCTTTATGTAGGGCAATATACCGGTGCCATCAAAATATTCACTGTGGTGCGCAATTCAGCAAACAATTATGTGGTCTCCGCTTCAGAAACCTTGAATGGAATAAATGGAATTAAAAATCACAATGATAACGGAACGACAGATTTATCTACTTTACGCCAATTTACTGGTTTTACCGTTGCTGGTACTGCTACAAATCCTGTTATTTACGCTGGATCCAGTGACTTTCGAATAGGTGGTGGAGGTGGAGGAGGAAATGGGGATCTAGGATTAGATACCAATTCCGGAGTGATTACCCGATTCAGCTGGAATGGTACTACCTGGGATGTGGTGGATCTCGTGCGAGGCCTTCCCCGATCTGAAGAAAATCACGCTACAAATGGAATGGAATTCATTACCGTGAATGGCACTAACTATCTAATTGTTGCTCAGGGTGGACACACCAATGCGGGATCACCTTCAGAAAATTTTGCTTATACTGCAGAATACGCCCTTTCTGCTGCCATACTTTCGGTAAATCTTACCTTACTCAATGGAATGCCAATAAAGAATGACAATGGCAGGAGCTATATTTACGACCTTCCCACATTGGACGATCCTACGCGTGCAAATGCGAATGGAATCACAGATCCGGATACTCTCGGATATAATGGAATTGATGTAAACGATCCATTTGGTGGTAATGATGGGCTCAATCAAGCGATGATAGTTCCCGGAGGTCCGGTTAAAATTTTCTCCCCTGGCTATCGCAACGCTTATGATCTGGTGATAACTCAGAATGGTTCTGTGTATGTTACCGATAACGGTGCCAACCCTGGATGGGGTGGATTCCCGGTCAATGAGGGTGGGGGATTAGCCAATAATGATTATGACCCGGCAGAACCCGGTAGCAACTCCCCATCGGGAGGAGAACAGATAAACAATAAAGATCACCTCAGTTTGGTGACAACCAATATACAAAACTATAGTTTTGGAAGCTTCTATGGGGGGCATCCCAATCCAACAAGAGCGAACCCCTCCGGGGCTGGTCTTTACACAAACCCAGCTGTAACTGGTACCGTGGGAGCTGTTTTCCGCACCAAGGTGTACGACCCTAATGGTTCCAGGCCAAATTCAACTACGAACCCCAACCTTGGACTACCGGCGAACTGGCCACCTGTACCCTTGGCGCAGGCCAATCCTGTGGAGGGTGATTGGCGTGGTCCCGGCATTGACAATCCAGATGGTGTCAATGATGCTCTTGTATGTACATGGGGAACAAATACTAATGGGATAGATGAATATACCGCCTCTAACTTCAATAACGCCATGAAGGGTAATTTAATAGCAGGTGTAAATACAGGAGTGCTCCGCCTGGTAGAACTAAACCCAAATGGTAGCCTTAAAACCCTTACTCCATCCTTTGCATCCGGAATTGGGGGTGATGCACTTGGGGTTACCTGTAATAGTGATACAGATCCGTTCCCGGGAACAATCTGGGTGGCTACACTTAATGGGAAACTGATTGTCCTGGAGCCCCAGGATTTTGGGATTTGCCTTCAACCTGGTCAGCCAGGCTATAATTTTAATGCAGATTATGATATGGACGGTTATACAAACCAGGACGAAATTGATAATGGCACTAACCATTGCAACGGGGGCTCCCAACCAAATGATTTTGACAAATCAGCAGGTGGTACGCTTATTTCTGATCTGAACGATCCAGACGATGATAATGACGGGATTCTTGATGCTAATGATCCCTTCCAACTAGGCGACCCAAACAAAGGGGGAAGCGATGCTTTTGTATTACCCGTTATCAACGAACTTTTTTCCTCCAATACCATATTAAAGGGCTATATGGGCCTTGGACTCACCGGGCTGATGAACAAAGGAACCTCAGGCCCTAACTGGTTAAACTGGCTAGACAGACGTGACGATCCGAATGACCCCAACCCGAACGATATCCTTGGTGGGGCGATAGGTGCTATGACCATGCATATGACGTCAGGTACTGCACTTGGAAATAGTAATACCCAGGAAAAAGGATTCCAGTATGGTGTACAGGTTGATGGAAGCACAGGTGTTTTTACAGTTTCAGGTAGCCTTTTTAATTTCAATGCACCCCTTCAACTATATGGTCATTCCGGTGTTCCAAATGGGGAGCTGGGAATTTTTATAGGAGATGGGACACAGAGCAACTATATTAAATTTGTAATTACAAAAACTGGATTAACCGCCCAACAGGAAGTAAATAATGTTCCACAAACACCAATAAATCTTGTGATTGCTACAGGGAATCGGCCTAACAGTGGTGTGACATTATTTTTCGTGGTGAATCCAACCAATGGGGTGGTAGCCTTGGAGTATGCCTTTGATGCTGGCACACGTATTTCCTTCGGAACTCTAAGTGCACAGGGCAATATTCTTAAAGCTATACAACAGTCCGGTACCGATTTAGCTGTAGGACTCATAGGAACTTCCAATACTGCCGGGAAAGAAGTGGAAGGTACTTGGGATTTCCTTAATGTTATAGGAAGTAAACCATACATAGTACAAAATCTTCCGGATATTGAGAGGTCTATCGGATCGGCGATTGAAAATATCAATTTAAATAATTATTTCAATGATGACAAAGGTGTTGGAAACCTAACTTATACAGTCCGGGGGAATACAAACACAAGTATTGGAGCCGTTATTTCAGCAAATATACTTCGCCTGACTTATCCATCATCTCCGGCTGTATCAAATATCACACTTCGTGCGACCGATTCGAATGCTAATTTTGTGGAACAGGTTTTTAAGGTAACAATCAGCCAAGTCCCGGTATCCACGGTGCTTTATAGGGTAAATTCAGGTGGGCCTGCCATTAGCGCAATTGATGGAGGCCTTGATTGGGGTGCAGATACATCCACCCAGAAATCCCCATACCTTATTGTGCCAGCTCAGAATAATGTTGGAAAATTTAGCATGAGTGGTTACACCTCAGGGGTGAATCAAGCTACAACTCCCCTGAGCATATACAATTCAGAACGTTTTGATAGTAGTCCGGGAGCACCAAACATGACCTATTCCTTCCCGGTGAATCAACCCGGCAGCTATGAGGTGCGTTTATACCTTGGCAATGGTTATTCCGGTACATCCGGTTCGGGCCAGCGCATTTATGATGTATCGATTGAAGGGGTAATTTATCCGGAGTTGGATAATATTGACCTTTCGGGAACCTTCGGGTCCGGGATAGGAGGCATAATCACCCGGTTTGTTAATGTGACTGATGGATCCATAGATATCTCTTTTATTCACGGGGTAGAAAACCCTCTTATCAATGGGATAGAGATCTTAGGGGCGGGTAGTTCGAATATACCTATACAGGTAAGTCCGATTGCCAATCAGACAAATACCATCGGGGATGTGCTCAATGGTAGCCTGTTGGTTTCTGCCAGTGGGGGTGAGGGCAATTTATCCTATTCCATCACGGGTGCACCACAAGGGGTTATTATGAATTCAGCCAGCGGGGTTATTAGTGGGACAATAGACCAAAATGCACACGTATCAAGTCCATATTCTGTTAGCGTTACTGTAGATGACAGTGATGGACAGACTAACGATGCTGTTAGCGTTAGTTTTACCTGGACAATCACGGCAGGTAAACCATACATAGTACAAAATCTTCCGGATATTGAGAGGTCCATCGGATCGGCGATTGAAAATATCAATTTAAATAATTATTTCAATGATGACAAAGGTGTTGGAAACCTAACTTATACAGTCCGGGGGAATACAAACACAAGTATTGGAGCCGTTATTTCAGCAAATATACTTCGCCTGACTTATCCATCATCTCCGGCTGTATCAAATATCACACTTCGTGCGACCGATTCGAATGCTAATTTTGTGGAACAGGTTTTTAAGGTAACAATCAGCCAAGTCCCGGTATCCACGGTGCTTTATAGGGTAAATTCAGGTGGGCCTGCCATTAGCGCAATTGATGGAGGCCTTGATTGGGGTGCAGATACATCCACCCAGAAATCCCCATACCTTATTGTGCCAGCTCAGAATAATGTTGGAAAATTTAGCATGAGTGGTTACACCTCAGGGGTGAATCAAGCTACAACTCCCCTGAGCATATACAATTCAGAACGTTTTGATAGTAGTCCGGGAGCACCAAACATGACCTATTCCTTCCCGGTGAATCAACCCGGCAGCTATGAGGTGCGTTTATACCTTGGCAATGGTTATTCCGGTACATCCGGTTCGGGCCAGCGCATTTATGATGTATCGATTGAAGGGGTAATTTATCCGGAGTTGGATAATATTGACCTTTCGGGAACCTTCGGATCCGGGATAGGAGGCATAATCACCCGGTTTGTTAATGTGACTGATGGATCCATAGATATCTCTTTTATTCACGGGGTAGAAAACCCTCTTATCAATGGGATAGAAATCTTAGGGGCGGGTAGTTCGAATATACCTATACAGGTAAGCCCGATTGCCAATCAGACAAATACCATCGGGGATGTACTCGATGGTAGCATGGTGGTTTCTGCCAGTGGGGGTGAGGGCAATTTATCCTATTCCATCACTGGTGCACCTAACGGAATTGTGATAGAACCCACAAATGGACAAATTGGTGGAACAATAGATCAAAATGCACACCTATCAAGTCCATATTCTGTTAGCGTTACCGTAGATGACAGTGATGGACAGACTAACGATGCTGTTACCGTTAGTTTTACCTGGACAGTGAACATTGTTGCGTATAATCTATGGGTGAGTAAGGATGAGAATGAAAACTATACAGCAAGACACGAATGTTCTTTTGTGCAGGCAGGGGATAAATTTTATTTGATGGGAGGACGTGAAAATGCAAAAACAATTGATATATATAATTATGCTTCAAATTCCTGGACCTCTCTGATAAATTCGGCACCTTTTGAATTCAACCATTATCAAGCTGTGGAATACCAAGGGCTTATTTGGATAATAGGAGCATTCAAAACCAATAATTATCCGTCAGAAACTCCGGCTGATAATATTTGGATATTTAATCCTGTATCTCAAGAATGGATTGAAGGGCCGGAAATTCCAATTAACAGAAGAAGAGGTTCTGCTGGATTGTCTGTTTATAAGGATAAATTTTACATAGTTGGAGGAAATACTATTGGTCATGACGGGGGATTTGTTTCATGGATGGATGAATACGATCCTGCCACTGGAATTTGGACTAGCTTGCCGAACGCACCAAGGTCAAGGGATCATTTTAATACTGCTGTAATAGGAGATAAGCTATACGCAGCAGGAGGTAGATTGTCGGGAGGTTCAGGAGGTGTTTTCAAACCAGTAATCGCAGAAGTTGATGTATATGATTTTTCTTCAGCGAGCTGGAGTACCCTTTCAGCAGCTGGGAATTTACCAACACCAAGAGCAGCAGCTTCTGTCGTGAATTTTAAAGATAAACTCTTAGTTATTGGTGGAGAAGTAAGTTCTGAACCGGTTTATGGTATTACAACAACCGGTGCCCTTAAAATAACAGAGGAATTTGATCCTGTAACGGGTGTCTGGAAAAGGTCAGAAGATTTGAATTTTAATAGACATGGAACTCAAGCCATAGTATCTGGTAATGGAGTATTTACTTTGGCAGGATCACCTAACCTAGGAGGAGGGTCTCAAAAAAATATGGAATATCTTGGCCAGGATTCACCCCAGGGCATACCTGCCATCAATAGTAATATCTCTGTGCCAAATCTTGTAACCATTATAGTGGGCAGCCCTTCTCAAATTGAATTGCAGGTTGTTAATGGCAATGAGGGTGTTTTTATTAGTTCTGTTGTGCTTTCCGGCCCTGATAAGGACAAATTTCAAATAATTTCGGGTAGTTTAAATAAAACCATGTTAAAGTCGAATTCTTCCCAAATTATTGTAATAAAGTATATCGGATCTATTGATAATGCTGCTGCTACACTGGTAATTAATCAGGGGGCGTCCCAAAGCACAACAATAGAATTGATAGGAACACAGGGTCAAGCTAAACTAGCTGCAGAACCAGTAGCTACATTGAATTCCAAAATAGGGGAAGAAGAAATTTTCGATATATCGACTTATACAGTAAAACTTTTCCCAAACCCAGTTAATTTTGAAGCATTTCTCCAGGTTTCAGATCCGATATTGGAGATTAGGGCAATTGGAATGTACGATAATAATGGTCGGTTCCTTAAAAATTATTATTTGGGGACAGACCTGATTCATTTAGGAAGTGGAAGATATCAGTTTGATGTATTTGGATGGCCGGCCGGAATCTATCTTCTTAAACTTGAAACCAATGTCAATCATATTTTTACGAATCGGTTGATCATTGAAAATTAGTTTAAACATCTGTAGACAAGTACCTTGTCCGGCATTTTGTAAAACCCGGAGTTACCGGCCTGGCGCAAATAAAAGGTTACAGGGGAGAAATAATAAAAAAGACCGATATTATAAACAGGGTTAGAATGGATGTTTTCTATATCGAAAAATGGTGCCTAATACTGGATATTAAAATTATCTTTTATACAATTTTAAACGGCATTAGTGGAGAAGAAAAAGGCATATTTATCTCTCAATAATTTGGAAAATAAATTAGCCTTTCGGAAAAATTGAACTTAGGTATTCGCATTTTGATTTGAATATGCGAGGCGACTTTTCTAACTGATATCTTAAATTTTAAAATCCCGTTCAGATAATTCTGGCGGGATTTTTTAGTTTTAATTTATGGAAGGATTTTCGCTTGGTGTTGGTTTAGGAACTGGTACTTTCCCTATAATAATAATAATAATAATAATAAAGCCAGGTTCCGTGGTCAAAAAAAATGGGATACCTGATACCAGATATAAATGGCTTTCCTAACTCAATATTTCTGTTTATTGGCATAAGCAACCAGTGAAAGCATCACCGGAACTTCTACCAAAACCCCCACCACACAAACCAATGCTGCCGGACTTTGAAGTCCAAATAGACCAATTGCCACCGCAACTGATAGTTCAAAGAAATTACTAGCCCCTATTAAGGCAGCAGGGGCGCAAACAGGATATGTGAGTTTTAATTTTTTTCCGGAGAACCAGGTCGCAAAAAAGATAAAGTAGGTTTGGATGATCAGGGGCACCGCGATAAATAAAATAATAAGCGGATTATTGAGTATGTTTTCTCCCTGAAAAGCAAAAAGCAGAATCAAAGTAAGCAAAAGTGCTATTATACTGAGCGGTTTTAGCTTGGGTAAAAAATCGGTTTTAAACCAATCTTCTCCGCGGGATTTGATGAGCATTTTACTGGTAATTATTCCTGCAACCAACGGAATAACCACATATATCAAAACACTTAAAATAAGGGTTTCATAGGGAACAACTACATCGGTAATTCCAAGTAACAATCCAACAATGGGTACAAAGGCAAATAAAATAATGAGATCGTTTACAGATACCTGCATAAGGGTGTAATTGGGATCTCCATCGGTTAAATAGGACCAAACAAAAACCATTGCAGTGCAAGGCGCGGCTCCAAGTATGATGGCTCCGGCAATATATTCCCCTGCCAGGGCAGGATCAATAAATGCAGAGAAAATTTTTGTGAAGAAGATCCAGGCAAAAAATGCCATTGTAAAGGGCTTTATCAGCCAGTTCATCACCACGGTTAAAATAATTCCTTTTGGTCTCTTTCCCACCTCTTTAATACTGGAAAAATCAATTTGAAGCATCATGGGATAGATCATCATCCAGATGAGGATGGCAATGGGAATGTTTACCTGATATATTTCCCAGGTACTCATGAACAGCATGGCATCTCCGGCAACAAATCCAATTAAAATACCTCCCGCAATACAGAGAGCTACCCAAAGGCTTAAATATTTTTCAAAAAATGCAATCTTTTTCTTTTCAGCCATTTAGTTAATTTTTGAAAACACATAAAAAAGTTCTGTTGCTATTTGCAAACTACGCTCCTGATATTTTGCTTCCTGCTGCGTAGTACCATCAAATTCCTTGGGATCATCATAGGTGATAGGGATTCGCTTTTCAGCACCTGCAATAAAAGGACAACCGGCATCTGCCTGGGAACAAGTTAAAATAGCTGCAAATTCAGACTGCGGATTGAAATTATCGTCATAAGTCTTGGAAAAACCAATGATTGGATGTTCGTTCTTATCATACTTAATGCTGTAAACAGGATTTATGCCTTCAGCAATGACCCTGACCTTAAAACCGGATTTTTCAAGGGTTTTTGCAACCATTGGAAATAAGGCTGTTGCCGCTGTTCCGCCGGAATAACAAAACACGTTTTTAAGTTCAAAATGCGAGGCTATTGCTTGTGCCCATACCTGAGACAAATGACTTCTCCTTGAATTATGTGTGCAAATAAAATTGAGCCTTAACTCTTGTTGGCTTGATATTTTGGCTTGAATATATTCAATAAGGGGTTGCAAAGTAGATTTTCGGTCATTAGAAATAATCGTAACATCAAGTGATTCAATTATATCTTTAATTTTTTTAAATACCATCAAAATAAAGGGGGTTAGAGATTGGTTAATGAAATAAAGGAAGGATCAAAACAATCTATTGGAAACAAAAATAAAACAAAAATTCGTATAATGCACCTGCTTTTGCACAACCTATGCATTACAATTATGTTATCTTTGCCAAGTGAAAATTATCGCACTTATATTATCTGTTTACATTCTAGGGCTTAACTTTATGCCCTGTAATGATAGCAGTATAGATGTGGATAATTCCCAAATAGAAGCAGCATTTAATACAGATTTGGGTCATAGTCATAGTGCTTTTGTCCTTTGTCCTCCCTTTTGTACTTGTCACTGCTGTCACGTGCATACAATAGATTTTGGTTCTTCCAATTTTAAACCTATAATTTCAGAAATTTCTTCCGAAGTCTTCGGCCATATCGATAATCTAGGCCAAGATATTTCCCATTCCCTATTACAACCTCCAAAAGTTTAATTCAGTTTTTTTAGGATAGCTATATCCTTTTCCGGCCAATATCCATGGTCAATTTTCATTTCGAGTGATTCCTTAAAAGCGGTTTTTTATCGAGAAATTTAACTGAATTAATTTTTTTACATGATAAATAAAATCATCTCATATTCCATTAATAATAAATTTGTTATTGGGTTATTGATAGTGGCCCTCGTCGGGACGGGAATATGGTCCATGACCACTATTAAATTGGGTTCTGTACCCGATATTACAAATAACCAGGTACAAGTAATTACCGTAGCCCCAAACTTGGGAACCGAAGACATAGAACAATTTGTAACCTATCCTGTTGAGCTCGCAATGGCCAATTTACCCGATGTGATCGAACTGCGTTCGGTATCTCGTTTTGGCCTTTCGGTAGTAACCATTGTTTTTAAGGATGAAATGGGTACCTATCTGCCCCGTCAATTAGTACAAGAAAAATTAACGGAAGTCAGCGAAGAAATTCCGGAAGGCTTTGGATCTCCTTTTATGGCGCCAATAACAACCGGGCTGGGAGAAATTTACCAATATTCACTAAAAGTAAAAAAAGGCTATGAAGGGCAATATGATGCCATGGAACTGCGTACCATTCAGGACTGGATTGTAAAACGACAAATGGCATTGGTTCCGGGCGTGGTGGAAGTAAACGCCGCCGGAGGTTATGTAAAACAATATGAAGTTGCCATTAACCCGGACAGGCTTAAAAGTTTTGGGATCACGATGGGGGAGGTTTTTGAAGCATTAAAGAACAATAACGCAAATACCGGAGGTGCCTATATCGAGAAAAACCATCAGGCAAACTTTATACGGGGGGAAGGCCTTGCCCGAAGCCTAGAAGATTTAGAAAACACCGTGGTAACCACTCAAAATGGCACTCCTGTTTTAATACGGGACCTCGCTGAAAAAGTAGGGTTCGGAAATCAGGTACGCTATGGTGCATTTACTCAGGACGGAAAGGAAAGCGTTGGTGGGCAGGTTCTTATGCTTAAAGGTGAAAGTCCGGGCGAAGTTATTGAAAACGTAAAAACCCGTATCAAGGAAATCCAGAAGTCTTTACCTGAAGGGGTTTATATTGAAGCTTTCCTGGATAGAAGTGATTTGATAGGTCGTACCACAAGTACGGTAGAAAAAAACTTAATAGAAGGTTCGTTAATAGTAATATTTGTTTTGATCCTTCTTTTGGGAAGTTTTCGTGGAGGCTTGATAACCGCATCGGTAATCCCACTTTCTTTATTGTTTGCTTTTATATTAATGAAACAATTTGGGGTATGGGCAAATTTAATGTCCCTAGGTGCTATTGATTTTGGGATTATTGTGGATGGTGCCGTAATTATTGTTGAAGGTATGGTGTTCCATATTCATCAACGGATGAAAAAATCCAAAGCTTCTATAGATCAGGCAGAAATGGATGAAATAGCCTATGACTCTGCAAGCACCATGATGAACTCGGCCTTTTTTGGTCAATTGATTATCCTTATTGTATTTACCCCTATTTTATTCTTAACGGGTGTTGAAGGAAAAATGTTCCGTCCAATGGCCTTTACCTTTGGTTTTGCTGTTTTAGGAGCCATTTTATTATGTCTTACCTATGTGCCGATGATTTCTGCACTTTTCTTAAGACCTTCCAAAAACCAGGATGGGTGGTTTGCAAAATTTGAAAATAAAATAGACAGGTTTAGCGATCGAATTATGGGTGGCCTTAATAAGGCATATAAACCCGTATTAACTTTCGCGCTACGATTTAAAGCAGGTGTTATTATTGGTGCGGTTGCCTTATTGTTGATCGCAGGCTTTATATTCAGCAATATGGGGGGCGAATTTATCCCAAAATTTGATGAAGGTGATATTGCGATGCAGGCTCTTATTAAGCCGGGGAGTAGTCTTACCGAATCGATTGAAGCTTCCAAAAAATTACAAAATATTATTAAAAAATTTCCGGAGGTTAAAACAATGATTTCGCGTATAGGGGTGGCTGAAATCCCTACAGATCCAATGCCAATGGATATCGCCGATTGTTACATAATCCTTGAAAAGGATAAGAGCAAATGGACGAGTGCCGAAACCAAAGAGGAGCTTATTGATAAGATAAAAGAAAAAATAGGGGTAATACCAGGCGTAAACTTCGTGTTTACCCAACCCGTAGAGCTTCGTTTCAATGAATTATTGACTGGGGTTCGGGAAGATGTTGCTATAAAATTATATGGCGAAGATCTTGAAGTATTGTCAGATAAGATGCAGGAAATCGCTGCAGTTATCAGGACAGTTCCCGGGGCAGCAGATCTTAATGTGGAGGCTACAAGTGGTCTACCGCAGATTACGGTGACCTACAACAGGGCAAAAATGGCACAATACGGACTTACTGTAGATAAACTTAATGATTACGTAAGCGCAGCCTTTTCCGGAGAAAAAGCAGGAGTAATTTTTGAAGGTGAAAAGAAATTTGATGTTGTCATCCGCCTGGCAAAAGAATACAGGCAAGATATAAATAGCCTGAAAAATATGTACGTAGATCTTCCAGGAGGTGCGCAAGTCCCCTTAAATGAAGTAGCCGAAATCAGCTATAAACCGGGGCCTATGCAAATTTCCAGGGATAATACCTATAGACGTATATCGGTTGGTGTCAATGTACGGGGGAGAGATGTAAAGTCTATGGTAGAAGAGATCCAGCAAAAACTGGAAACAGAAGTGAAATTGCCTCCGGGATATTATGTTACTTATGGTGGTTCCTTTGAAAACCTACAGCGAGCCACAGACCGGCTGATGATCGTAGTTCCCATAGCACTGGCCTTGATATTTATCCTGCTCTATTTTGCATTGGGTTCCTTCTCACAATCCATTATGATCTATATGGCAGTACCACTGGCGGCTATTGGTGGTGTATTCGCTCTCTGGATACGGGGAATGCCCTTTAGTATTTCGGCGGGGGTTGGTTTTATAGTGCTCTTTGGAGTAGCAGTATTAAATGGACTAGTCCTGATAAATAAATTCAATGAACTAAAAGTTAGCGGAATGACAAATACAAAAGACCGGATATACGAAGCAACCCACGAGCGGCTTCGACCGATTTTGCTTACGGCGACAGCTGCAATTATGGGCTTTATCCCCATGGCTGTATCCACCTCAGGTGGTGCCGAGGTGCAAAGACCATTGGCAACGGTAGTGATTGGGGGATTAATTACGGCAACATTCTTAACACTCGTTATCCTACCTGTGCTATATAACTGGTTGGAATCACGTAAGGAACGTAAAACCAACAGCGGAGAAAAAAGTTATATAAACAGGGGTGCACCTGTAATAACGGTTCTTATAGCCATTGGGAGTTTTTTAACTCCAGGTAATACAATGGCTCAGGACAATACGGTTCCCTTGACCCTCTCTATAGAAAAAGCCATTGAGTTGGCAAAAGAGAATTATCCGTCACTTAAAGCAAGTCAGGCTTTCATTGACCGGGAGCGGGCGATGAAAGGAACGAGCTTCGACCTTGGGAATACCCAAATTTTTACCGGAAAGGAGGAAGTGGGGAATAACCTTCCCGGTGTGCAAACCACAATAGGTATACAACAGGGGAATATTGATTTACTTTCCGGTTTTTCTAAATCAAAATTCTACAAAGAACGTGTGAAGCTGGGCGAAAAGCTCTATGTCCTTAATGAACAAGAATTGGTGCGGAACGTTATGCTAGCCTATGATGGTATCAATTACAATAAGGCACAATTGCGTTTTGCAGAACAACTGGATAGTATATATACCGATTTTAGGAGTGCTGCTCAATTGCGCTTTGATACCGGGGAAACGGGTAGACTGGAATTTCTTGCTGCATCTTCCGAGTATCAACAAATACAGGTGTTGAGACAACAAGCTTATGATGAAATAGAAATTGCCAAACGGGCCTTAAAACAGTATTTGGGGATCGACCAATCTATTGAAACGGTAGGCCTGCCCTACGAAATATTAAATTCTATGTTTATCACCAATTCTGCTTCCGCCGCCAACAACCCAATTTTACAATATGCAATGCAAAATGCCGCAGTAAGCAAGTCTAATGTGGGTGTGGAAAAAGCCGGATTTTTACCTAAGTTCAGTCTAAACTACGGTAATCAAATAGTAGATGATGTGTCAGGATTCAATTCCTATCAGGTCGGAATCAGTATTCCAATTTGGTTTTTGCCTCAAAAATCCAGGGTAAAGGCAGCAAAAGCAAACGCGATGGTCTCCGAAAATCAATACCTCGAGCAAAAAATGGTAACCGAGAGTAGAATTTCCCAATTGCTTAAAGCCCTGGAGAAGACACAAAAAACCCTGAAGTACTATGAGGAAGGTGCATTAGTGCTGGCTGAAGAACAAATTAAAACGGCAGAGTTGGCTTCAAAAGAAGGTGAGATTGATTATGTCAATTACATCACCATACTTAACAGCGCTATCAGGATAAAGCAAAATTATCTATTATATATCAATCAATATAACCAACAGGCCATTGAAATCCAATTTCAACAGGGGAATTTATAAAAGTAAAAAATAAGGAAATGAAAAATAAAGCAATACTAAGCGCAATTCTACTCACATTTATGATGGTGAGCTGTAACGATAATCCAAAATCAGAATTGAGCCAAACCGAAGAAAACACCATGGAAGAAGCTCCTAACGGGGAAGATGGGCATGATGAGGAAGGAGAAAGAGGGGAGAAAGCAATCGTGGAAATTTCAAAAATCCAGGCAGAAACCATAGGACTGGAGTTGAGTAAATTGGAAGAAAAAAATATAGGTAATAATATAAAGGTTACTGGTCAATTGGAACTTTTTGCACAGGATAAGGCAAATGTAAGTCCCTTTATAGGCGGTAATGTGAGTTCCATAAAAGTGATCGAGGGTGCTAATGTTCGTAAAGGCCAGATCCTTGCTTATCTGGAACATCCAGATATCATAAGCATGCAACAGGAATTCCAGGAAAAAAACAATGAACTCGTCTTTTTAAAGCAGGATTTTGAACGCAAACAAACCCTTTATGATAAAGGAGTTTCCTCAGGAAAGGAATTTCAATTGGCACAATCCAAGCTTCGATCTACCACCTCAAGTGTTAACGGGTTGCGATCAAAATTAAGACTTTTGGGATTGAATACAGAGAAAGTAGTTGAAGGAGAAATTTATTCAGCGGTTCCTGTAACCACTCCTTTAACGGGATTTGTAGATAATGTTATGGTAAGCCTTGGAGATTATGTGGCCCCACAATCTAAAATGTTCACAGTAAGTGACAACTCAAAAATTTATGTGAATTTTAAGGTGTATGAAAAGGATATTAACCAGATTAAGACAGGTCAGCAAATCTATTTCACAACCACTTCAAAACCGGATGAGTTGTTAAAAGCGACCGTACGGTCTGTTGGGAAAACTTTTAAAACAGATCCAAAAGCTTTGGAAGTACTGGCAGATATAGACAATAAGAACGGGGATTTATTACCTGGAATGTATGTTGAAGGTAGAATCGTACAAGGAGAAAAGTTAGCTTTAGCCGTGCCGGAAAAGGCAATCCTTAAGGAAGGGGAACAATCCTTTATCTTCATTTTGGACGAAACTGGCGATAAGGAAGAAAATAAAATAAAATTTAAAAGGATACCTGTAACCACAGGGGTAACCGATTTGGGCTTTATTGAAATAAGCATACAGCAAGACCTGCCAAAAAATGTCCAGATAGTTAGTGCCGGAGCCTATACCTTATCCTCCGAAATGGTTAAAGGGGAGTTGGAACATGGGCATTAAAAATATTAAAAGGAATTAATTTTACTCTGGGCTTATCGAATCCTGTTTGCCTATTATTTTTAAATTTCGGTAGGTTCAGTTTAAATTTTTAATCTAAGAATTAACCATCTTAATACAAGAATAAATAATGAAAGAAATAAAAGCATTTGTAAAACCTAGCAGGATCCAAAAAGTAATTGATGCTTTAATCGAAGGAGGGTTTAAAAGTATGACACTTTCACAAGCTGAAGGGACCGGAGCATTTAAAGCAATTGGAGCAAAACCCTCCCTTAATTTTCACATAACGGGCAGTCCTGTGATTAAAATAGAGCTGGTGTGCCAAAACGAAGAAGCACAATCGGCAATAGATATCATTCTTGAAAATGGCAAGACGCCAGATTCGGGGGATGGCATCATTTATTTGACGGATATTGAAGATGCTTTTCAGATTAAATCGGGACAATCTTTAAAACGCCATGATTTATAAAACTTATTTTTCTGAATGGAGGAATTGACAAAAAACCTTGAAGGTAAAGGGATTAGGCCAACAGCGATGCGCTTGTTGATCTTGAAATGTTTTATAGGTTCAAAAATAGCATTAAGCATTGGAGAACTTGAAAGGGTTTTTCAAAAAGCAGAAAGGAGCACCTTATTTCGAACAATAAAAACCTTTGAAAAAAAAGGGATAGTACATCAAATAGACGATGGTTCCGGAATTGCCAAATTCGCCTTGTGTGAAGACCAATGCATTTGCGATTTGGATATTGACCTACATCTTCATTTTCATTGCACCGCCTGCAATGAAACCCAGTGTTTGACAAACCAAAAGATCCCTCAATTCACCTTGCCCACGGGATTTAATGCAATGGATGCCAATCTGGTGATAAAAGGGATGTGCAACAAGTGCAGTAGGGAATCGAGCTAAATATATTTTTTATCAATACTAAATATTAATTCAAAATGGTGATAACCATATAAATAAAAAAAGTTTGAAATGCATTTGAAGCCCTAATGATTATTTTAGAAAATAAATTTGGAAAAAGCACGAAATATGCACGCTCCTACTTTCAGGTGTAGCAAGTGGAATGTTTATCATTCAGGCACATGGTTTAGTGCATGCGGGTTTCAGAGGTTTATGAAGGTTAGTGGTTCGTAAAAAAGTCGGTGTAAACTGATAGGAAATTGCCTCGTAATCCCGCACGATACCATACCAAAATCCGTTGGTAGCCAATAAAAAAAACAGATATATGAAAGCGATCAAAGTTTTAATTTTAATCTTGGCAGTAGTTTTTATTCAATCCTGTGATAAAAATGATGAAATAGAGTTGAGCGATAATGAATATCTAATATTCGGACATTTTTATGGAGAATGTTTGGGAGAAGATTGCATTGTAACCTACAAATTGACTGATAAAAAACTATTTGAAGATAATAATGACAACTATTCAGGAACAGGACCATTTGATTTTAATGAATTAGGAATTGATAAATTCAGTCAAGTAAAAGATTTAATAGACTACTTTCCAAAAGAATTGCTGAATTCTAATGAGACAACTTTTGGATGTCCTGACTGTGCTGACCAAGGCGGAATATTTATTCAATATGTTAAAAATGGAGACGTTAATAGTTGGAGAATTGACCAATCGAAAAATGATGTTCCGGATTATTTGCATAGTTTTATTGACAAAGTGAATGAAAAGATTGAATTGATTAACAATTAAAAACGGCTGCCAAGAACAAAGCTTGCCCTGGTAACCATCGGGGTTGAATAAACTGGTTCTTTGCTAGAATGCCAGTTATGGGGATTGGTCTGTTTAGAGGAAGGGATCTTTAACGGCTATGGTTTATTTTTCTTAATTCAGCCTCGCAAAAAAAATTTAAACCTTTTAACACGAGTTGCGCCGGAAACACCAACATCTTGAACAATCTTAAGCTTTACGGAAAAAAACTGATGTTAGTCCAAATTTGGCAGATGAACTTAGGTGCTTAGACAGTCAGCCGTTGTGAGAAGAAGGGGAGTGGCAATGTTTTTTCGGGTCTGTCATTCTTCCAGGGAAATTTAGTCCAATAGCCTCACGGACGGGAATGCATGGGCTGCACATCAAACGATCCCTGTCGATCCTGTTGCCACTCAAAACAAGGCCCGGGCAATCGTGTGACTTACACTGTTTTTATGATTGGTATTATTGTAAGCGTTATCGCTTTTGCAATTGCATTTGAATTTATCTGAAAGTGAATGTGTTTTGCGTTAGGGATTGCAGTGAAAAGCCCGCAGTGAGGCACGAACGAGGACTTGTAACGTAAAGCCCGACCCTTGGGTAACGCCCTAAAAAATTAAATTGGCATAACTAGTTTAAGCCTTGCTCCTTAAAAAATGACAACAGACAGGATTGCTCCGGAAAGTGAATTAACTAGCAGGGAGAAGTTCCAAGCGGTTCCGCCAAGTACTAACCGAGAAAGGAGCTCAGATCTGGCGGACTCAGGTAAAAAAGTACTTCCCGGAGTGAAGCGGTCCCGAGATCCTTTAAAACTATGGCAACAGCTTGATTAATATTGCCCATATCTTCCACGACCAGGACTTTTTTAAACATGGTAAAATTTTATACTGGAATTAAGATCATAATCTTTAATCC
>Ga0307486_1001504_pt1 | contig 17759 bp, 19 predicted proteins | sample CBIW02metaG_FD_203663 | JGI IMG/M metagenome (GOLD analysis project Ga0307486, IMG submission 203663) | Sea-ice brine microbial communities from Beaufort Sea near Barrow, Alaska, United States - CBIW 0.2 | ecosystem: Environmental > Aquatic > Marine > Coastal | place: USA: Alaska | collected... | reverse complement strand
TCAGCAGAATCCTTCAATGCAAAGATAAAAGCGTTTAGGGCTCAATTTAGAGGAGTGAAAAATGTAGAATTCTTTCTGTACAGATTAACTACAATTTTTGCTTAAACACAACAATTAGGCTTGATCCACAATTAGGCTTGATCCAGCTTGAACAGAAAAAATAATAGTTTAATTAACCCCATAAAAAAACCCTTCAGCGAACTGAAGGGTTGAATAAAGGGTGGAAGACCGGGTTCGAACCGGCGACCTCCGGAACCACAATCCGGCGCTCTAACCAGCTGAGCTACAACCACCATTTTAATTGCGGTTGCAAATGTAGTTTATTTTCGCAATTTCCCAAAGAAAAATTTTCAATATTAGAATGAATTTTAGCACTATTCCTCGCGAAAAAAGCTAAAAAGCTTCAAATTAATAAATTAGCAAAACCTACACTTCAACCTAAATCAAATCGAAAATCGAATCTACAGCTGGGTAACGTTCTACAGTGAAACCTTCCGCGTGTTCAGTATTGATTAGTCTTCCAAGATCTCTCGCCCTATAATTAATGCTATCCAGAAAATTACTGCTGGAAATTGGGGTTTCCGGCTCCTCTGAATTTTGATCATAAAACTGCGTTTTATAAGCTAGAACAGATTCCATCTTTTTATCCATATATCCTGAAATATCTACCACCACATCAGGTTTTAAATTTTTCCACTGAATATAATGATAAACGTGCTTGGGCCGCCAAGCCTCCTGACTCTTACGATCATGAATGGTTTCAATTTTTCGTAATCCGCTTAAAAAACAGGCGTCGCTAACCAGTTTGGCTCCTTTTGCATGATCTATATGCCGATCCTCTACCGCGTTGCACAATACAATTTCCGGACGGTACTTTCGCAATACTTTTATTATCTCCAGCTGATGCGAGGTGTTGTTCTCAAAAAAAGCATCACTAAATTCAAGATTTTCCCTAACGGAAACTCCCAAAATTTCAGCCGCATTTTTTGCTTCCCTATCACGGGTTTCCGCAGTTCCCCGCGTACCCAGTTCGCCACGGGTAAGATCTATAATCCCTACTTTTTTACCTCTGTCAACTTCTTTCGCAATAGTACCCGAACAGCTTAATTCCACATCATCAGGATGCGAGCCTATAGCCAATATATCTAGTTTCATAAAATTTACTTTGTCATTTCCGCGCAGGCGGAAATCTTAATTTTGTTCAAACTCACCTTAGGTTAAGTTTATTCTGGAAATTATTTTTTGCACAAGTTAGATTTTGAAATAAATTCAGGATCACGTTTTAAAATGAAATTTATCATTTGAGATTTTCCACTTTCAAACTTCCCTTCTAGTATTTCTAACCTCTAACTTCTTTCAGCGCTTGTTCCAGGTCTTCCATTAAATCTTCCTTCTCCTCTATTCCTACCGAGAATCGCATCAATCCGTCACGAATTCCCTGGGCTTCACGCTCCTCTGGAGACAACAAACCGTGGGAGGTCTTTGAAGGAGATAAAACTGTAGATTCAACACCTGCGAGGCTCATAGAAGATTTGATCAATTTTAATTTTTTCTGAAAAAGATCAAAATCCAGCCCTTCCCGTAATTCAAAAGACATCATTCCTCCAAAACCTTTCATTTGTGATTTTGCCAGTTCGTGATCTGGATGCGATTCCAAACCGGGATAATAAACCCTGGAAATATCTTTGTGTTTTTCCAGAAATCGAGCTAATTCCAAAGCATTTTCATTTTGGGCTTTTACTCGTAATCCCATAGTTTTTAAACTACGCTCCAGCATCCAAACTGTGAAATCGCTTAAACTTCCACCGAAATTCTTAGCCAGCTGAAAGATCTTATCTATATGTTCTTCGGAAGCAATCGCGGTTCCTGCCAGGATATCACTATGTCCACCCATATATTTTGTAGCCGAATGCAACACTATATCTATTCCAAAATCTATAGGATTTTGATTTACCGGGGAAGCGAAAGTATTATCTATCATACTCACCAGCTTGTGCTTTTTAGCAATCTCGACAATCGCTTTGATATCGGTTATAGTAAGCAGCGGATTTGAAGGTGTTTCAATATAGATCACCTTTGTATTTTCTTGGACTTCAGCTTCAAAAGATTCCGGTTTTGAGTCTTTTGTAAACGAAAATTCTATTCCGAATTTCTCAAATTCCTCGGTAATCAAGTTACTGGTTCCGCCGTAAAGTGTATTCTGAAAAACCACGTGGTATCCTTTCTGCGCAAAAGCCATAAGTGCAGTGCTTACCGCAGCCATTCCGCTTCCAAAGATCAGAGCGGCTTCGCCGTGTTCCAGAGCGGCCATTTTTTGAGCCAGAGCCACCTGATTAGGGGTGTTGAAATATCTTGGGTAACGTTTCACCTCTACATCTTCAAAAGCATAGGATGTCGCCATATACAAGGGCGAAACCGCGCCTTTAAATTGTTTGTCTTCCAGTTCACCGCTGTGGGTACAAATTGTATTTATTCCGGGTTGTTTTTTTGTCATTTTAAATGCTTTCAAAATTCGCCCTAATGTAAAAAGAAATATTCTAAATGTCCTGCGTTTTCGGGCGGTTTCCTGTTTTATTCCAACAATTTTTACAAAGAGAAGTTAAATTAAGTTAAACCAAAACCTGTGATTTATAATGCCCTGACAATTCTTTACCTTTAAGAAAAAGAAAATGTTATGAATGAAGTTAAAGCATACGGCGCGCAATCCAGCGATGCCGATTTAAAAGCCTTAAATATTGAACGCAGGGAAATTACCGCAGACGATGTGAAAATTGAAATAGAATACTGCGGCGTTTGCCATAGTGATATCCACCAGGTTAGAAACGACTGGAAAAATTCAAAATATCCAGTGGTACCGGGTCACGAAATTATCGGCCGCGTAACCGAGGTGGGGGAAAACGTTAGTAAATTTAAAGCAGGTGATCTTATGGGAGTAGGCTGTATGGTGGATTCCTGCCAGGAGTGCGATTCTTGTAAAGAAGACCTTGAGCAATTCTGCGAAAAAGGCGCCACCCTTACTTACAATAGTAAAGACGAACATTTAGGCGGACATACCTTTGGGGGTTATTCCGAACAAATAGTAGTAGATAAGGAATTTGTTCTTAAAATTCCCGAAAATATAGATGCAAAAGCCACCGCTCCCTTGCTTTGTGCAGGAATTACTACCTGGTCTCCGCTAAGACACTGGAAAGTGAAAAAAGGAGATAAAGTTGGTGTAATTGGTTTGGGCGGACTAGGCCATATGGGTGTGAAATTTGCCCACGCTTTGGGAGCGCACGTAGTGATGATCACTACTTCACCCTCAAAATCTGAAGACGCGAAAAAACTGGGCGCCGATGAAGTACTGATTTCCAAGAACAATGATGATATGAAAAAACAGGCCGGAACTTTCGATTTTCTTCTGAATACCATCCCGGTTGGTCATGATATGAATCCTTATGTAGCTTTACTGAAAAGGGACGCTACTATGGTTCTGGTAGGCGCCATTGCACTGCTGGATCCCTTGCACGGCGGCGGATTAATTGGCGGGCGAAAACGCATTGCCGGTTCGGTGATTGGCGGCATCAAAGAAACCCAGGAAATGCTTGACTTTTGTGGCGAGCACAACATCGTTTCAGATATTGAAATGATAGATATGCAAAACATCAACGAAGCTTTTGACCGCGTGGTAAAATCTGATGTGAAATATCGTTTTGTGATTGATATGAAATCGTTGAAGAAGCAGAATTAAGATCTTCGGTTTTACTTAATTGATAAACTAATAAAAAGGCTGACTGAAAATACTTGGTTTCGTCAAGCTGGACTTGTTTCAGGATGACGCTAAACAAAATCATAATTCAGTCAGTCTTTTTTTTGTTTTTTCTGAAAAAACAGTTTTTCCCGGCTTAGTTTTTATCTTTGTTTAGCTGACGTTTTCAGCAGAATACAGAAACAAAAACTAACCAGAATGAAACAATTATTTATCAATATAAAAGAACTCCTGCAGGTAAGAGATGAACCGGTTGAGAAACTTTCCGGCTCCGAAATGAAGGAGCTTCCCACTCTCAAAAATGCCTGGTTACTTATTGAAGATGATAAAATTTCCGATTATGGCGAAATGAATTCGCTGCCCGAATTAAATGCTGATAAGACTATTAATGCTGAAGGAAAAATAATCCTGCCCAGCTGGTGCGATTCCCATACGCACATCGTCTATGCCGGAAACCGGGAACTGGAATTCGCCGATCGCATTAACGGACTTTCATACGAAGAAATCGCCAACCGCGGTGGCGGCATCTTAAACTCTGCTAAAACCTTACAGGAAACCCCAGAAGAAGAAGTTTACAAACAATCGGCTAAACGCCTGGATGAGGTGATGAAACTCGGTACCGGGGCAGTAGAAATCAAATCGGGCTACGGTTTAACTGAAGAGGGCGAGTTAAAAATGCTTCGAGTAATAAAGAAACTTCAGCAAAATTATGAGCTTCCTATCAAAGCCACCTTTTTAGGCGCCCACGCCATTCCGAAAGAATACAAGGAAAAGCCTGGGGCTTATATGGACTTGGTGATTGATGAAATCTTACCAAAAGTAGCCGAAGAAAAGCTGGCAGAATACATTGATATTTTTTGTGAAAAAGGATATTTCAGTGTGGCTGATACTCATAAATTGCTTTCCGCAGCAAAGAAATTCGGTTTAAAGCCAAAAATACATATCAATCAATTTAACGCTATTGGTGGTATTCAAGCGGGAATTGAACACGATGCTTTAAGCTTAGATCATTTAGAAGTAATGCGCCCGGAGGATATTGAGAGCCTAAAAGGCACGAACACAATGCCGGTGGCACTTCCCTCCTGCTCCTTGTTTTTGAACATATCTTACACTCCGGCCCGTGAAATGCTTGATGCCGGATTGCCGTTGGCCTTAGCTACAGATTTTAATCCCGGAAGTACCCCGAGCGGAAATATGAATTTGGTAGTTTCACTGGCCTGCATTAAAATGAAAATGACGCCTGAAGAAGCTATAAATGCAGCTACGATAAATGGCGCTTACGCGATGGAACTCAGCAAAACTCACGGGAGTATCACCAAAGGAAAAAAAGCCAATTTTATATTGACTAAAGAAATTCCTTCTTACACCTTTTTGCCTTATGCCTTTGGTACAAATTCCATAGAATCGGTTTATATTAATGGTAAAATGGTTGAATAATGGAAGGATTGAAAATCTATAATTATAAGTCGGTCGAGAAACTTATTTCGGTTCGCGATGGCGAAACCCGGTTTGGAGAGAAAATCACTTTTATTGAAAGTCTTGATAATCTAAAGGAATCTCAAGCCAAATATGTGCTTTTTGGGATTCCTGAAGATATTGGCGTAAGAGCCAACCATGGTAAAGCCGGCGCATCAAAAGCCTGGGAGGCTTGTTTAAGTTCGCTGCTGAATATTCAGAAAAACGAATTTACAGCTCCTGAAAATGTTATTTTACTCGGGGAAATTGATTGCAAAGCCGAAATGCAAAAAGCGGCCAATATCGATGAGGGCGACCCAAATTATTATCCTAAACTAGGAGACCTCGTCGAAAAAATCGATGAAAAAGTAAACTTTTTGGTTGAAAAAATAGTGTCAGCAGAGAAAATCCCGATCATTATTGGCGGGGGTCATAATAATGCCTACGGAAATATAAAAGGAACTTCAAAAGCTATAAAAAAACCGCTAAATATTCTAAATATTGATGCCCATACCGACCTAAGAAACTTGGAGCACCGGCATAGCGGGAACGGTTTCAGCTTTGCAAAACGGGATGGATTTCTAGGAAAATATTCTATTTTCGGATTGCATAAAAATTATACGCCACAATGTATTTTTGAAGAGATAAAGACGGTTTCCAATATAAAATTTCATCTTTTTGAAGACCTGATTCTGCAAACCCATCATGGAAAAATGGCAGCCTTTAATTCGCAACTGGAATTTGTAAATAAACAAGCTTTTGGTTTAGAACTGGACTGTGACGCGATTATAAATTTTCCATCGAGCGCGCAATCGGCTTCGGGATTTGCCCTTAATATGGTGAGGAATTTTATTCAACTTGGTTCCGAAGAAAAAAATTGTAAATATTTACACATATGCGAAGCGGCTCCTAATCAGGTAAGTGTGGGACAGGTTGGAAAAGCCTTATCGTTTTTTATAACAGATTTTATGAAAGCAGACTATGGAAGATAAGGTAGGAGAATTAATTAAAATAACTGCTCTAGTGATAGAAGTAGTGGGTATTCTGGTAATGGTAATCGGTACATTTCTCGCATTGGGCCGGTATGCATTTAAGCGACAGGGAAAAGAAATCAGGAGTTTTCAACAGATTCGTGAGGAATTAGGTCGTGCGATCCTTCTTGGGCTGGAGATCCTGATCGCCGCCGATATTATCGCTACAGTAGTTTACGATGCAGAAATAGATCAAATTCTCAAACTCGGACTCATAATCCTGATTCGAACCTTTTTGAGTTTTACTCTGGAGGTAGAAATAGAAGGAAAATTGCCCTGGAAACAAGAAAAAAACAGAACCACAGGCCAGAAGTAACCTGCCGGAATCTTTATTCCTCTTTAGACAGTTTCTGGTAGACTCCGTTTGTCCAGCCGAAGCCATCCTGGGTTGGGTATTCCCCACCCCCACTCTCTTTACTCAGGTCTTCCACATTATATTTTTCCAGCAATTTGTAGGTGTTTTCATATACGTTTTGATTAAGATTTAGCCAGCGCGCCTTAATTTCTGAAGCAAGTTGGTCTATACCATAATTCCTAAGCCCTTCAATACTCATATATTGCAGCGGAGCCCAGCCATTGGGCGCATCCCATTGTTGCCCGGTATTATGTGGGGTACTTACAAGTCCGCCCGGTCTAAGGAATACCTGCTCCAGGGTTTCGGCCACCTTCCGGGCCTGCTCTTTTTCTGAAATTTCAAAAAATAAAGTATAAACTCCAGCCAGCGAATAGATGCCCGTGGTATTACTATTTTTAAAATTATAGTCGAAATAAAAACCGGTCTCTTCTTCCCAAAGATATTTCTGAATAGCGGCTTTTCTATTTTCTGATTTTTCACGGTAAACCTCAGCCTTTTCAGGAGCTGCTTCCAGTTCATAAGCAAGGGCAAGGGTTTGCTCCAGATTATAAAGCAAACTGTTAAGATCTACGGGAATAATTTGCGTGGTATGAATACTGTAAAGATTAAAATCCCCATTTCCATTTATACTAAGCCATCGGCTGGAAAAATCCCAACCTGATTCTGCGCCGGCCCTTAGATCGCGATAGACTTCCTCCCTGGTAAGGTCTGGATTTTTATCAATAGCCTTTTCGGCAGTTTCTACATCCTCTCGGTAGCTCTCTGGTCTTGGTGTGTCTTTATCATCCCAGTATCGATTTAAAATCTCTCCATCGGGAAGCTTTACCACCCGTTTATAAGCCAGCAAATCTTTATTATCGCTGCCGTTCATCCAGAAATCATATTCTTTCTGTAAAGCAGGCAGGTATTCTAAGTAAACCTCTTTCCCCTCAATTTCAGAGAGCAGCTGAACCATTTTCGCAAAAAATGGCGGCTGAGAACGGCTTAAATAATAAGTGCGATTTCCATTAGGAATAAAGCCATAATTTTCGATTAGCCAGGCAAAATTATCTACCATATTCCTTATAGTTTCAGTTTCCCCGTCTTCCTGCAGACCAAGCATGGTGAAATAACTATCCCAGTAATAGATCTCGCGAAATCTTCCGCCGGGAACTATATATGGATTGGGCAAAGGAATTAAGGTACCCGAAACCTGTTCATCTGAGGGGCGCTTAAGTACGTCCCATAATTTATTTATGTGTACGTTAATTGACTAAGAATCAGTTTTATAATTGCTGTTTGCTTCCGGAATATGGAAATTTTCATTTAAAAAAGCTTTTATTTCAGCATTGGTCTCCGGTTGTTCTTCGGAATATTTCTTTCGGATATCTCCCGGAGCGATAAGCGGTACCGCATCAACAAAAGTTTTGCTATCAGAAAAATAAGGATTCATTCTCCTGGACCTCAAAGAATAATTCCCCGTAAAGATCTTCCGGAGGTAGAATGCTTGGTGATTTCTCTTCGGTTTTTTTCTCTTCTGTCTTCACAGCTGAAGAGCAGGCGTTCAATAATAAAAAGGAACACAGAATCAGGAAATTCAATAAAAACTTTTTCATAAAATTCAATTTTTGATTAGTCAGGCTGCTATGAAAGTAAAAAATAATTTATAAATCAGAGTTTTGGACTTTTAACCAATCTGAGAAAACAGCATTATTTTCTATTTTAGCGAAAAATTTAGAAGAAGAAAATGGAAATAATCTCGTACGAACCAAGATACGTCGAAGATTTTAAGGAATTAAACATAGCCTGGCTGAAAAAATATTTTTGGGTAGAACCCCACGATGAAGAAGTATTAGGAAATCCCGAAAAATATATTATTGAACCTGGCGGGAATATCTTTTTCGCAAAGGATGGAAAGAAAATTATTGGCTGCGTGGCCTTAATGAAAATTGAAGACGGAGTTTTTGAACTTACCAAAATGGCCGTAACACCCGAATATCAGGGTAAAAAAATAGGTCAGAAATTAATAAAACACACTCTGGACTTCGCTAAAAAACAGGGCTGGGATCATCTAATTATCTTTTCAAACAGAAAACTTGAAAATGCCATCTATATTTATAAAAAATACGGTTTCAGGGAAATTCCTATTGGAGAAAACAATCCGTATACCCGTGGAGATATTAAGATGCGGCTTGATCTTTCTTAAATTTTTACAAAAGCTAAGTTATTCTATTCCCTGTTCCTTAATTTTAATGCAAAACAACCAAATATGAAATATTTATTTACTTTACTCGCAGCGGGAATTCTTTTTGCAGGCTGCAAGGATGAAGGCAAAGAAAAAGAAGGTACGATGACCGAAAATCCTTATGGCGAGGCAAAAAACGTCCTGAAAGCTGATTCGGTAGAAATCGACATTCAACCAATATCTCACGCTACTGCGGTAGTCAATTGGGGCGATGCTACTTTTTATATTGATCCTGTAGGCGGTGCTGAAGCTTTTGAAGGAAAAGAAAAGCCAGATTTTATCCTCATTACCGATATTCACGGAGATCATATGAACGCTGAAACTTTACAGGCAATAGACCTTGAAGGCGTACATATTATTGTTCCGCAAGCGGTAAAAGATGAACTGCCTGAAGAAATGAATGATGTTGTTAGAACTTTGGAAAATGGCTCCACAACTCGTGTACTTGATTTCTATATTGAAGCCATCCCAATGTATAACCTTCCTGAAGATCCTGAAGCTTTTCATCCTAAAGGACGTGGTAACGGGTATGTTGTAGAGAAAAACGGGCAACGACTTTATATTGCGGGTGATACCGAAAATATTCCTGAAATGAAGGAATTGGAAAATATTGAGATCGCTTTAATCCCAATGAACCTTCCTTACACGATGACCGTTGATGAGGCTGCAGATGGCGTTCTAGCTTTTGCACCTAAAAAAGTAATTCCCTTTCATTTTAGAGGCCAGGATGGATTCGCCGATGTTGAAAAATTTAAGAAACTGGTTAACGAAGGTAATAAGGATATCGAAGTAGAAATGCTGGAATGGTATCCTGATAGAGAGGAAAAATAGAAAGCCTTCTTAAAAAATTAAACCCGGCGATGAACCGGGTTTTTTGTTTTTTACATTTTTCGATTGAAGAAATATTTAGGATTTTATTCGTATTGGTAACTTATATTTCTCGATAGAAGGATCTAAAACCGTTTTGATCTTCTTATTGTTCAAACGTTTTTTGATGAGTTTACCGGCCTCAGTATTCTTTGTGCCAACGTAAAGCACCTGCATTTCGTTTTCTTCATTAAAGCTTAGAAGCACATAGGCAACTACATCTTCTTCAATTTTAATATCAATTTTCTTCAATAGATGCTGAATTTCCTCATTAAAGGCATCTTTTGTTTCAGGTGAATTTTCAGGGGCTGCGTGAAGTAAGCTTCCGGCGCTAATTGCAATTGCAAATAATACTAATTTTAAAGTCTTCATAATAATAAAATTTAAAGGTTATACATTATAAAGACTGGCTTAAATGACTTAGTGTTACACGATTGAAATGTTTTTAACAAAATTTAACTATAAAAATGGAAGCAAAAAAAACCAACGATGAACCCATTGGCTTCCTATAATTTAATCCTGATTGGTAAGAAATATGAACCTTCGGTTTTTTGAAGAAACACGGAGGATCTTCCAGCATTATATAAATCTGTTTAGCAAGAGCTTTATCCGGTTTTTCAGTGGCAGTTGTAAAGCTGCTAAGTCGGATAAAGATTATCCCTAAATAAATACTAACTTTTTCATGATGAATGATTTAATTGGTTTATAACCAAGAGACTATCACATCATTGAAAATGTTACAGAAGGGCATAAAAAACTGCCTAAAATTTATCTAATTAGATCCTGAAACAAGTTCAGGATGACGTAATAAGACAAACTTTAGACAGCCTCAATTAAACAGAAATAATTTTCTGTAAAGATTTATTTTTTAAGTACTTCCTGTACTTTATCTGCTGCTTCCTGGAATTGTACTGCAGAGTGGATCTTAAAGCCACTATCGTCAATTAATTTCTTGGCGATATCTGCATTGGTCCCCTGTAGACGTACAATAATTGGTACATCAATAGTATCTCCAAGGTTTTTGTAGGCATCTACAATTCCCTGTGCCACACGGTCACAACGAACAATTCCTCCAAAGATATTTACCAGGATTGCTTCTACTTTATCATCTTTTAATATCAAACGAAAAGCTTCTTCAACTCGCTTCGCATCAGCTGTACCACCAACGTCAAGGAAGTTAGCTGGCTCACCACCTGCTTGCTTAATAAGGTCCATTGTTGCCATTGCAAGCCCGGCACCATTAACCATACAACCAACGTTTCCGTCAAGGTCTACATAGTTAAGTCCCACTTCTTTAGCTTCAACTTCAGTTTGGTTTTCCTCACGAATATCACGCATTTCAGCATAATCTTTATGACGGAAAAGCGCATTATCATCAAGCGTTACTTTTGCATCTACTGCAAGAATTTTATCATCACTGGTTTTTAGCACCGGGTTGATCTCAAAAAGTGAAGAATCAGATTTTTCGAAAGCCTTGTAAAGAGCCATTACGAATTTTGTCATTTCTTTAAAAGCATTTCCGCTAAGGCCGAAATTAAAAGCTATTCTTCTTGCCTGAAAAGGCATTAATCCCGTGGAAGGATCTATTTCTTCAGTAAAGATTAAATGCGGAGTTTCCTCTGCAACGCTTTCAATATCAACACCACCTTCTGGAGAATACATAATCATATTACGACCGGTTGCACGGTTAAGCAATACAGACATATAATATTCTTCCGGCTCATTGTCTCCAGGATAGTAAACATCCTCAGCAATCAACACCTGGTGTACTCGTTTACCTTCAGCAGAAGTTTGCGGAGTTACAAGATTCATCCCAATGATGTTTCCTGCTATCTCCTCTACCTCTTTAAGGTTTTTGGCAAGTTTTACACCCCCGCCTTTTCCACGGCCACCGGCGTGTACCTGGGCTTTAATAACGTGCCATCCGGTACCGGTTTGTTCGGTTAGTTCTTTGGCAGCATCTACGGCCTCTTTTGCATTATGCGCAACTAAACCGCGTTGAATGCGTACGCCAAAACTGCTTAAAATCTCTTTTCCTTGATATTCGTGTATGTTCATAATCAGCTATTTCTTCAGTATTTATTACGGTTAGCAAAAGTAACAAATGTATAACTATTGTACCAATCTTTTTTAGGATATCCCCAGCCCTGCTATAATCTAATTCCATAGAAAAAATTAGCATTTCGTTAAGGAATCAGGATTTTCAAAATCCACGCTATTACTGCAATTTCACAACTATAAGCTTATCGTAGGTTTTTACCCAAATTTTGTGATATTAGAATTATCCCTATTAATTTTACCCCTTGCTTAAAATTTGACCTAAATATGAATAAAGCACTTATCGCACTGGCCATTGGAGGCTTTGGAATTGGGATGACCGAATTCGTGATTATGGGAATTCTTCCAGACGTTGCTTCGGCTTTAGACATTAGTATTCCGCAAGCCGGGCATTTCATATCCGCCTACGCTTTAGGTGTGGTGGTGGGTGCTCCGCTGCTTACAGCATTTGGCGGTAAATGGCCGGCGCATAAAACCCTGCTTCTCCTTATGGTTTGGTTTACTGTTTTTAATTCGCTTTCTGCTTTTGCCAATTCTTACGAATTATTACTGGTTTCCCGTTTTCTATCAGGATTGCCGCACGGAGCTTTCTTCGGAATTGGCGCCGTGGTGGCCGGACAATTGGCCAAACCAGGAAAATCGGCCCAGGCTATCGCTATAATGTTTACCGGACTTACCCTGGCCAATGTCTTTGGAGTGCCACTTGGGACCTATTTAGGCCATAATTATAGCTGGAATGTTTCTTTTATGCTTGTTGGCATCATTGGCTTACTGGCCATTGCCAGCGTAAAATTCTGGATGCCGGAATTGCCTAAATCTTCTTCAGAAGGAATTAGAAAAGATCTCAATATATTAAAACGTGGTGAACTTTGGATGGTAGTTTTACTCACCACCATTGGTACCGGCGGTTTTTTTGCCTGGTATAGCTATATCGCGCCATTAATCACCAAAGTAGCGGGCCACCCCGAAGGCTTTGTGAGTTATGTTATGATTCTCGCCGGCGTGGGAATGGTAATCGGGAACCTGATTGGCGCAAAACTAGCCGAAAAATTTTCTCCCATTTACGCAGTGATTATGAGTATGATTCTAATGGTTTTCGCATTAATCATCAATGCCTATGTTGCCGAAAATCAAATTGCTATTTTGGTAATGACCTTTCTTATCGCTACCATTGCTTTTTGTCTTTCTACCCCTATTCAAATGGTCATGATCAATTCAGCGAAAGGCTCCGAGAGTTTGGGCTCTTCTATGAACCAAAGCGCGTTTAATATGGGAAATGCTTCCGGGGCTTATTTTGCCGGGTTGCCTATCGCTTTCGGTTATAGTTTTACTTCGGCATCTTTAGTAGGCGCAGTGATGGCTGGCTTAGGTGTTTTCGTCGCTTTAACGATAATTCTTATTAGAAAGCGAAAGGAAGGTGTCCTGGAAACGGCGAGTTAAAGTATCTGCTCTTTAAATATTAACAATTTAAAGGAATTTGTTATTTTTGAGACTTGCACTTGTGGGAGTTGAAATTTCTCCTGTTTTTTGCCACTTAAATTTTTCATCTGTTATGACCAATCAAGATCTGCTTGCTGTTGCCAAAGAATTTGGAAGCCCTGTTTACGTTTATGATGCCGAAAAAATCGCTTTTCAGTTTAACCGACTTAAAAATGCGTTTTCTGCAGTTAAAGACCTGCGTATTCACTACGCGGTGAAAGCGCTTTCCAATATTTCTATACTGAAATATTTGAATTCTTTAGGCAGCGGAATGGACACTGTTTCGGTACAGGAAGTAAAACTTGCACTGGAAGCAGGAGTTGCTCCAGAAGATATCATTTACACGCCAAATGGTGTTTCTTTAGAGGAGATTGAACAGGTTGTACGGTTAGGTGCCCAAATCAATATAGATAATCTTTCTATCCTGGAACAGTTTGGCGCGAAGCATCCCGATGTTCCGGTTTGTATTCGTATTAATCCGCATATTTTGGCCGGCGGAAATTCTAAAATTTCGGTAGGTCACGTAGATTCTAAATTCGGGATTTCTATTCACCAGATGCCTCTTTTGCTGCGTATTGTTGAAAATACTGGTATGAATATCAATGGAATCCATATGCACACCGGAAGCGATATTCTTGATATTGAAGTTTTCTTGCGGGCTTCTGAAATTTTATTCGATGCTGCTAAAAACTTCAAAAATCTGGAATTTCTTGATTTCGGGAGTGGATTTAAAGTGCCTTATCGTGAAAATGATATTGAAACCGATATAGAGGAACTCGGTGAAAAACTTACCGAACGTTTTAAAAATTTCTGCAAAGAATACGGCCGTGAACTCACCCTTGTTTTTGAACCGGGAAAGTTTTTAGTGAGTGAAGCAGGAAAATTCCTTGCCAAAGTGAACGTGATCAAACAAACAACTTCTACTGTTTTTGCAGGCGTTGACACCGGATTTAACCATTTGATACGCCCAATGTTTTACGGGTCGCACCACGATATTAAGAATGTATCGAATCCAGAGGGGAAATTCAGGTTTTACTCAGTAGTGGGTTATATTTGCGAAACCGATACTTTTGCCAACAACCGCCGAATTGCCGAAATTACCGAAGGTGATATCCTCGCTTTTAGCAACGCAGGCGCCTATTCTTTTTCTATGGCCAGCAATTTTAATTCGCGCTACCGCCCTCCTGAAGTTTTATGGTATAACGGGAAGGCCCATTTAATCAGGGAGCGCGAAACTTTCGAAGATCTATTGAGGCATCAAAAAATAGTTGAATTTAAGCCGGAGACTGTGAAAAATTCTAAATAATTCTTATTGTAAACGGTTTTTAAAAACAATGGTTTTACCGGCTGCTCATTCTTTACGTTTTTCTTTTGCTTATCTGGAACACCTATATGTTATTACAGGTGACTTCCTGGGCTTAATTGTGGTAGTTATAGAGCTAGCCTTATTATACCTCCCCTTAATAAACCCAGGCTGGCAAAAACAGCTATACATTTTTGGGAATTTTACTAATGATAGAACCCGGACTTTTAATTGTTGGAATAATTGTACAAATAACATAACTTCAGGAGATGATTTAAATATAAAGGTAAACAACCTGGTATAGTAGTTACTGTTCTTTACATTTAGAGTATTGATCTATGATTTCAATAAAAAAAACGTTTTTGTTGGGAACAAGGGTTAAATTAAAACCTCTGCAAATATGTTTATCTTCCCTTCATTATATAACACCTGTCTATTCAGGTGAATTATTTCTGAAATCAAGAACCTCGGAATTAAATCCTCAATGAGGGATTTAAGCTAAACATATTAAGGTATTATAGAATCTGGAAAGCCCTGTCTAAGCAAGATTTCAGACAAGCTTTTTTATTTTTATCCTACTTTGCTTCTCCTGAAGCTTTCTCTTAAATTTTCGTAATTTTGCACACCCATTTCCGACTTTATGCGGAAAGGGTTTCAATTTAGTTTTATGAAGAAAGTAATTGTAGGTTTATCGGGCGGAGTAGATTCCAGTGTTTCAGCATATCTTTTGCAGCAGCAGGGCTACGAAGTGATTGGCCTTTTTATGAAGAACTGGCATGACGACTCGGTGACTATTTCTGATGAATGTCCCTGGCTTGACGATAGCAACGACGCGATTATGGTAGCCGAAAAACTGGGGATTCCTTTCCAAACCGTAGATCTTAGCGAGCAATATAAAGAACGTATTGTAGATTATATGTTCAACGAATACGAACGCGGCCGCACACCAAATCCAGATGTACTTTGCAACCGTGAGATCAAGTTCGATGTTTTTATGAAGATCGCCCTTTCCCTCGGTGCCGATTATGTGGCTACCGGGCATTATTGTCGTAAGGGAGAAATTCAGCAAAACGGAGAAACTATTTATCAATTACTCGCCGGGAAAGATAATAATAAAGATCAGTCTTATTTTCTGTGTCAGCTTACGCAAGAACAGCTTTCTAATACCTTGTTTCCTATTGGGAAATTACAAAAATCTGAAGTGAGAAAAATTGCTTCGGAACAAAAACTGGTTACTGCAGATAAAAAAGATTCCCAGGGTTTATGCTTTATAGGGAAAGTAAGGTTGCCCGATTTCCTTCAGCAGAAATTACAACCTAAAGAAGGTGAAATCATAGAAATTAAAGCCGAAAAGGAATTATTTTCTACTAAAATTCCTGAATTCAACAATAAAAAAGAAGAGCTGGATTTTCTTGCTAAGAAATATGAATATTCTACTGAAGACGGAAAAGTAGTCGGAAAACACCAAGGTGCGCATTACTTTACAAAAGGCCAACGTAAAGGCCTTGCCGTAGGTGGAACACCAGAACCCCTATTTGTTATCGATACCGATGTTGAAGAAAATGTAATTTACACTGGCCAGGGAAAAAATCACCCGGGAATTTATAGGAAAGCGCTTTTTATCAATAAAGACGAAGTGCATTGGGTAAGAAAAGACCTTATAATAAATGCAGATGAAACTTTAAAAGTAAAAGCGAGAATTCGCTATCGTCAACCGCTTCAGGATGCAACTTTACATCAAACTGAAAACGGAATGTATGTGGTTTTTGAAGAAGCTCAGGCCTCGATTACCGAAGGGCAGTTTGTAGCCTGGTATGAAGGTGAAGAATTATTAGGTTCAGGGGTTATTTCTTAAATTCGGTGAAAATTAAGCAAATGCCCAAAAATAAGATCACTCAGCTTTTCAATATACAGTATCCAATTATTCAGGCCGGAATGGTTTGGGCCAGCGGTTGGAAACTTGCCAGCACAGTAAGCAATGCCGGTGGACTCGGAATTATTGGCGCGGGATCTATGTATCCAGAAATTCTTAAAGAGCATATTGAAAAATGCAAAAAAGCAACCGATAAGCCTTTTGGGGTAAACGTGCCTCTCCTCTACCCCGATATCGATAAGATCATGGAGATTATTATCCAGGAGAAAGTGAAGATCGTTTTTACATCTGCCGGAAATCCGAAAACCTGGACGAAACATTTACAGAAACACGGCATTAAAATAGTACACGTAGTAAGCGGCGTAAAATTCGCCTTAAAATCTCAGGAAGCCGGCGTAGATGCTGTTGTTGCTGAAGGTTTTGAAGCAGGTGGCCATAACGGTCGTGATGAAACTACTACTTTCACTTTAATCCCAATGGTAAAAGAAAAGATCGATATCCCCTTGATTGCCGCAGGCGGAATCGCCACCGGTCGTGGAATGCTGGCCGCTATGGTTCTCGGCGCCGATGCCGTACAGGTAGGTAGCCGTTTTGTGGCTACTCCTGAAGCCTCTTCGCATCAAAATTTTAAGGAAATGGTGGTAAAAGCCCAGGAGGGTGATACCAAACTTACTCTCAAGGAACTTGCTCCTGTAAGATTGCTGAAGAATAAATTCTTTGAAGATGTTCAGAACCTATATACTACAAATCCTTCAAAAGAACAGCTTATAGAACTTTTAGGCCGGGCCCGTGCTAAAAAAGGAATGTTTGAAGGTGACCTGGAAGAAGGCGAACTTGAAATTGGTCAAATTTCAGGGTTAATTAACGAGATAAAACCCGCAGCTGAAATTGTAAAAGAAATGATGGAAGAATTTGAAACTGCAAAGAAAGAGGTTTCAAATCTTTAGTTGGAAAATTCGCTTAGTTTATCTAATTCCTGCTTTATAAACACACGCCATTTAAATTCGGCTTCTTTGTTTATACTGTGATTTGTTTCCTTATCAAATTGCGTTTGCATTTGGCGGCGCTGTTTTTCAACTTTAGAATAAATAGCATCCAGTTCTTTTTTCATCTTTTCATCAGGCTCATAGGTTTGCAGCGCTTTTCTCAATTTCCGGGCGTATAATTCGGTGATATCAAAATGCAATTGCTCGTGCGCCAGCAAATAATCTACTTCTTCTATTTCCTTTACCCAGGATCTATTAACCTGAGTTCGACCTAAGAATTAGCAAAATAGTGCGAGTTGCCCATTTGAATAATTATCTTCTTCAAACTTAATTGCTGGTTTTTTCTCTTGAAAGGAGTATGCAATCAGGCTTGCCACGAG
>Ga0307486_1001503_pt1 | contig 17777 bp, 16 predicted proteins | sample CBIW02metaG_FD_203663 | JGI IMG/M metagenome (GOLD analysis project Ga0307486, IMG submission 203663) | Sea-ice brine microbial communities from Beaufort Sea near Barrow, Alaska, United States - CBIW 0.2 | ecosystem: Environmental > Aquatic > Marine > Coastal | place: USA: Alaska | collected... | reverse complement strand
TACCAGCCGGCTGGCGTTCTCCTGCTTCAGCTGGTCTATGGTGATGATAGCCATGAACGTCCTCCGTCGATAACTGCGCGCTAAGCCACAACTCTAGTCCATAACTGCGCTGTAAGGTCTATAACTGTGGTGTAAGAGCAGATATTGAGAGGTTCCGGAAACCTGGCGTACACCTGTTATGCGCGGCATTTCCGTCTTTGTCTCCATGTCCTTTCTCAATCCACTTGAGATAAATGGCGCAGTTGAGACCACAACCTGTAGGGCAAAGACTCAGTGCCAGACGCTAGATGATGGGTTTGCTGCCCAAAAGTGCAGTATCAACTAGCTTGAGAACTGACAGTAGGAGTTACGAGGTTTTGCTGATTGGACGATTTCCCGACCGATTGCCGCGCATAGACATTAGAGACAACCGAGGGATACCTGAAAACGACAGAATGAAGAGGGTAGAATCTAATGACGATGACGCGTACAACGGACGGAACTCGAAGGGTCTTTTCACCTGACGAAGCTGCTGCACGCCTTGTTGGGATCGATAAGGGACAGCAGCTCGCGGGCCACTTTCCCTCGGATGAAGCCCTCGAACGTGCTCGTCGCATTCTGGTCGGAGAAATGACCCCTGACGAAGCGCGCGCGGAGATCCTCGCCAAGTACGCCGAGTGATTCAGGGCGACAAGTACACCTACCCGAACTCGGGTGGTGTGTTGAGGAATAAGCGTGGTTTGACTGACGCACGGCTCCTCGACCAGGCAATGAACGACCTTGCGTCCGCTGTCTGGGCGGCCATGTCGACCGCGCCGGTTCCAGCTATCCTGGATTTTTCGTACCTGCAACGTATCCACTCTCTGATGTTTAGCCGCCTGTTCGATTGGTCGGGTCAGGTCCGCGATGTTGACACCGTTGCTGGTACAACGGTCATCCGCAGCGCGTCTACGGGGACATCTATGACGGCGGCGTCGCAAATGAACGGTTCAGCAGCCTGTGGTCGGTGGCCACACAACTGAAAAATACGGGACGCGCGGGCGCGCGCAAAGCTCGGCGCGCGCTAACCGCGATTGGGACGGCTGCGCCGGCAATCACGAACGGGCGCGCCGTGACGACTGTGGTATCGCACATGCACGTCTCGATAGACGCAGGCCGCCTACTGATCCGAGATGAGGCTTCGAATGAGCTCCACCGTCTCGTCCTTTTTCGCAGGGTCGCTAGCAGCGGCGATAAGAGTGAGTGCAGTCAGCATGTTGCCGGGGATCGCCTTGTCAATTTCGATTCCATTTCGGTCAAGAAAATAGGCGAACAGTGCTGCGCCAGTGCGCTTGTTGCCGTCACCAAACGGGTGATCCTTGACAACCATGTAGAGAAGGTTTGCGGCCTTCTCCTGCGCGCTGGAGTAAAGCTCCTGGCCCATAAACGTCTGGTCTATCTGCCCGATGACTCCATGGATCGAATCGTCCTTCGCCACGCCAAGTCGTTCGTCTTCAGGGTAACGGTCACGGAGCTCGTCGACGATGCGTTCGACGTCGTTGATGTCGATGCGTTCGGTAGCCAAGGTCTCCCCCGTCACGGACAGCGTGCCTCGGTCATAGTCGGCAAGCCGGTCAAGGTCTCCGGTGTATCGCTGCATGATTCGACCGATGCTGGACAGTTGCTCGTCACTGGAGGTGGCAAGCAACTCTGTCACCTGATGGGCACGGCGAAGCTGCACTGCGTTCTGGTCCAAAATCTTCTGCCTGAGTACATTGGTCGCCCACCGACGGAAGTGCACACCACGGGGCGAGTGAACCCGGTAGCCTACGGAGATGATGGCGTCCAGGTCATAGTGGAGGATGCTTCGAGTGACGTCTCTGGAGCCCTCCCGGCGAACTTGCAAGAAATCCTTGCTAGTTGCCCCATCCAGCTCACCCTCCTCGGATGCGTTCTGTAAGTGGAGTCCCACATTGGCCCTCGTAGTACCAAACAGTTCCGCCATCTGCGCCTGCGTTGCCCACACGGTCTGGCCGTCGAAACGCACTGGGAGGCTCACCGCTCCATCGGGAGATGAATAGAACTCCATGCCCGTCTCTGGTAAGTCTGCTGTCAACTCCACATCAGAAGCAGAATGCTCCCTTGGTGCGAACGACTGACCGTTTGACCTAGCGGTCGTTTTGCGACGTGGTTGCTTGCTGCTCATGCTCTGCCCTGTCCCGTGCGGTTGATGGTTCATCCCTATTCTCCCGGTAGCGCTTGCTCGACACCGTGCGAGACGGCGGACCCAGCGGGATGCCTACCTTCACGCAGGAGATCGTGAGGCCAGGCTTCGGCTTGTGTACATCTATAGTGTGCGGCATCATCACAAAGGCGTTTCGGGGAGGGGCGACCTGGACTCCTAACCGCCCACTTTCTGAGTCCCTCCGAAAGCTGGGTGTTCGCCTTTGGCGGCCGAGCACACCCATCCACGCGGTCTCGACTGCTTGTGAAACCCTCAACTCGGTTCAGAACTATCTCACTGGAATCATGGGGCCGACATCCGTTCGATGACGGCAACGGTCGGGCCGCGCGGATCATGATGAACGGCGAACTGTTGAGGCTCGGCGAATCACGAATCATTATCCCCACGGTCATCCGTGACGAATATCTTTCCGGGCTCACAGCTCTAACTCACAATGACAGGTCAGCAGCCCTGGTGTCCGTTCTCGACTTCGCTCAGAGGTACACCCGACAAGTCGACTTCACAGAATTCAACCAGGCGACACGGACACTGACCGAAACCGGTGCGTTCCTGACCTCCAAGCAGGCGGAGGAGCAGTACATCCGGCTCACACTCCCGAACAGCGTGGTGCGAGAGTTCCCGCCCGCCAGCGGTGGTTAAACAAAACAACCCTCATAGTTTTTGTCAGCCATACCCGTTATGGGTGCAGCGACGGCCTGTCATCAGACTTTGCGGAAGTCGTCGCACCCGCTGGTTTCGATCATCCCGTCACTTGGCTGGACGGTGAGGACGGTCGGTCCGGATCCGATGTTGTTGTCGATGATGTCGTCACCGGTGGCATTGAGCCTCGCCCAGTAGCAACTGGAGCCGCCTGAGGACTTGTAGGTGCCTGGCTGCACGTCGACGCCGACGATGAAGATCCCGTTGCCGGGAATGGTTCCCGCCGCGATGGTGTCCTCAACGACTTTGACTGCCTCTTCACGTGCCAGCACATCCGCTTCGCGGTCGCGGAGGTCCCCAACGGACAGCTCCAACGCTGCGAGCTTCCCCTCAATGTTTTTCGTTTTCCCTTCAGCGGTTTTGGTCTCCTTTTTGGCAGTTTTGATGTCGGACTGGAGTCCAGCGATCGTTTCCTCATACTCTGCCGCCATTCCGGGTCCGCCGGCACCGCCGATGACCACCCCGACAATGAGTGCTGCAACTCCGATGAGGATGAGCTTCTGATGCGGGATGTACTGCTTCAGCTTCCATGCCTTTGCCGGTTCCGCGCCGATGGGTTCAGCCGCAGTTTCGGTCTCGGTGTCAGCTACTGTTTCGGCCTCGGCCGCGGACTCTGTCGGCGCTTCGGCTGAGGCTGCGCTTTCCGGATCCGTTTCTGGTTCGGGGTTGATGTCAGCTTCGGTCGGTTCGGTGTTGTCTGCCATGGTGCTCTCCTTCGAGTGGGTGCCTGAGCAGGATACCGAGGACCACAGACATGAGGCATCCCCATTGCAGGGGCCCGGCGATGCCAGTCGTCCGGCAGTTGCCAACCCTGCGAGTTCCGCCGCATCTTCCTTAGTTGGAGAGCCAAACCCTTGCTGGGGTATGTGGAAAAAGTTTTTTGAACTATTTTCAGCAATAATTGGTTTTTCTGCCCATTCCGAGAAATGCCGCGCACAGAGAGTATGAGTAACCAGGTAATGTGCCTGACTCGGACAAGAAAGGAGGTCGCCTTCTAAGGCGCCCCCAAGCATCAAAGGGACACCCATTGAAGACGACCAAGATTTTTGCAACCATCGCCATCGCAGCGATTTCCGTATCGGCACTTGCCGGCTGCATCCAGACCCCCGAGGTTGATGAGCCCCGTGCCATCGTGACTTCGACGCCTGAGCCGACCGAAACGGTTGAGCCGGTTGAGCCGCTTGTTGGTGACATTGATGGCGATGGCGAACTTTCTCGCTGGGAGGCCGAGCAGCTCGCTAAGCAGTCCTACATTCTTCCCGACGGTACCGCGGTTCCGCTGGTCAAGGGTCAGCCGCTACCTCCCCAGGTAGTAGCCGCAGTTCAGGCTTCGGTGCTCGCACAGGCAGGGCCGGCCACTGACGGTCCGATTGAGGAACGCGGTGCGCAGGCGAATGCCGCGGTTGCCGCCGTTGAAGCTGAGAGCGCGAAGCTCGGCACCACGATCGTCCCGGTCTTCTACGCCTACAACGGAAACACCGGAAGCTTCTCTTGGAGCGTAGGCGGTGTCGCTGCTGGCTCGATTGAGCCGTCGGAAGACGAGGCATCAGCGGTTGCCGCAGCCCAAGCATGGATTGGTGCTCAGACTGACCGCTACACGGTCATGGTCTTCGCATAGTTGGCAAAGAAATGGCCCGAACTCATTGAGTTCGGGCCATTTCTTGTTTCCGGCTAGAAGCAGCCGAGTGATGCGCTGATGGGAACCTGCGACCAAGCCGATGTTCCGCCAGCACCCACCGCCTGCACTCTGAGCTGGATCTGCGGGTTGTTGGCGACACTTCCTGACTGGTTCACCGTCAAGCTTGTTGCTCCCGTCGTTCCAGCGCCCGTCCAACCTGCTGGCTGGCCGTTTACTTGTGTCCAGTTCACCTGCACGTTGTAGCTGGAAGCACCCGAGCTGGCGGCCCAGTCTGCGGTTCCCTGGAATCCGGAGTTGCCGCAGTAGCGGGTCCAGCTTCCACTTGAGCTTCCAACACTTCCGGGCGCCGGCGGCGCTGGTGGGTTGACAATGTTGATGCCGTCGGATTTCCAGCCCGACCAGGGGCTTACGGCATCGGCGGTCCGGCATTGAATTCGGACACTGTAGGTGACGTAGCCGGTTGAGCTCCAATAGTCGGAGGTGTTGGCGTTGCCGCGCCCGCCGACAAGTCGGTCCGTGGGGGTCAAACCATCACGGCTGTTGGTGAAGTCGTAGAACGTGTTGGACGGCCATGCACAGGTTGAACCTCCGGCGTTGACGGAGAACCAATCTCCGGCATATGCCGAACCGGGAACGCTCACCCACAGGGATGCTGTCGACGGTGCCGGAATCGGTGTTGTCCATCCGGTTTCGTTCGACTGTGCGGAGTTCGGTGAGGTTGTGTATGGCGACGAGCATCGGGCAATCACGGTGTAGGTGTAACGAGTTCCGTAGGCGGTTGCGACGTTGTAGGTGAGGCCGTCCTGCCAGCCGACACCAGATCCGTCACGCTGCGGGATGTAGCTCACCGTTGTATTCGTCGGGCACACAACGGCGTCCCAGAGGACACGGTCGGCTTTCGGCACCGATGTGCCACCGTTGTCGTGCTTGACGTTCAGCGGGGCGTCAGGCACCGGAATGGGGCGAATCCATGGTGGGTTCACCGTCGTTGCCGGTGGGCCTTCAGTGCCAGGAATTTTCGGGGTCCAGTCGGAGATGCAACGCGCTTCGACTTCGACAACCAGCTTCTCACCAAACCACATGGAAGCCGTCGTCGACGGTGTGGTTGACCAACTGGACCATGAACCAAGCGCACCTTCGTCAATGGAATAACGTGCCCGATATTCGGGATAGGTTTCAGCCGGGCATGACACCGAGACGTAACGGATTGCCACCGGGTTGTCTTCGCCCGGTGGGTTGACAATGGTGACGGTTGGTGGGGCCGGGATCGATCGAAAGAGCACCAATTGGAGCACCGTCGCCTTGGCATTGTTGGCGGAGTTTCAGACCAGTTCACTCCACGTTTTGAGCACACATCTATCGTCCTAAACCGGCCCCAAAACCGGCAGTCGCCATAACAATTCAGCGCCGCAAAAGCCCCAGGCCGACGGCTGCCGCCGGCCGAGCCTCCCTCCCTTTATCTGTGCTCCGCCCTCGATGACAGTCCGGGCCACATCCCGTTGCGTTACCGAACCTCATCCAGACGTCGCTTCGCTCCGTCGCCCCGGCGGCTCTCCGGCTTCGCTGCGCTCACCCGTCGTCCTCCCTTCGGGGCTGCACTCCAGAACCGCGCCGCCCTGGGGGCGTCACTGTTCTTCCGTGCGCTCTCTCCAAGGCCGCTGAGGGTTTCCGCATTCGCTCCAACCCCAGTGGCCTTTCCGTTCGCTGGTGGCTGAGTGATTCCGTTGTGGAACCCAACCGGTCTGGTCACCCCACATGTGTCACCGAACAGCACCCCACTGGCTCCGTACCGCGTTACGTTCACGCACCGACCTCGTAACGTTTCTCCACCACTGAACCCGACCGTTGCCGAAGGCCGCCCCCGGCAGGGAAACCCGTTCACACCATGTCGTGACGAACACTCCGAGAATGGCGTGGCGTTGCGTGACGAACAGACCGGGGAAGTCCACAAAAATAGATGACCGTCCACTTAAATGGACACAGACCGGTGGGCAAGCCAGCAAACATCCCGCCGCATGCCGAACAACGAACCGAAACACAGGGCGGAGCCCGGCGAACGAAGAGAGCCCCAGGCAGACATCACGTCACGAACAGACAGACATTGAGACACACGGGCGAAGCCCGGCGAACGAAGAGAGCCCATACAACTCGCACCCCCTGCGTGCAACATCGACATCTGTGTGGACCTCAACGGTCCACGCCGACATCTCGTTGCCCGCCGGGCCGCTCGCCGAAACACTTGCGGAGCAAGAAGAGAAAACACTTCGATGCATTCTGAAGAGCATGACGAAGTCACGCGAGGCGCCCCGGCGCCGAGCACATAATATGGGGGCGACACCGCACAGGCAGATGTGTTCGGCTACCGCCGCGAGGTCAACCGTCGGCTATCGCCGCCGGGGTTTGAACATTTGGGCGGCAACATGCGAAGACTAGATAGCGTCGAACGTGCCGCCAATAGCATCACCGAAGTTGTCAGTGAATGTCCAACTACATCCCCGCACGGAAAGTGCGTCGGAGCGAGACGCTAGACTCATTTCTGCGTGGCCGGGCGCTCTATCGGGAGCATTGGTCATCGGTTCGAACAAGCGTTATGCGGCACAGATTGACACGCGAATGTTCGCCCATGTCGACGAGATGATGATGCGGGGCACACCGCAAACACTCACCGATGCGGAGCTGGAACTCGGCGTGTATCCGCTGACCCGGACTCCTCTGCCGGTGCAAGCCCAAGCGTGGGTTCGCTATGGGGATCTGGCGACGAAAGTCGACGTCGAAGTTGTTGCCTGGACACCGCGGGCCGTCGCAGTCAGATGGATGACACCGACAGGTCAACAACATCGAGCATGGGTATGGGCATCAGCGGTTGAACGTCAAAGGTAGGCGACGGACATCCGGTGACAGCGGGACGGACAAATGATCGTCAGCGTGGACGGACATTCTGTGTCAACCAGCGGTCACCAATCGGTTATAGATGAACGGACATCCATGCGGACAACGATCACGGATTCGGACACGGATATTTTGCGCCATGGCCATTCAGGCGGCAGCCGACATTCGCTGCCTCGTGACAGACACAAACCTGTCCCTTCTGGACAATTCATGTTTGACCATCGACACCGGCATTGGTCATGACGCCAACGAGGTTACTGTCACCAGCGTGGAACGCAACCGCTTAGCCAACATGGCTGTGCCCAGCGGGTCCCTGGCGGTTGGTCGTGACATCGATCAAACAGCTAGCTGCCTACCTTCGGCGAAGCCTGAACTAGCGAGGCAACCAGCTTCACCAGCGAGTCGTTTACATCTGTCTCTCCCCTACAGGTTGGGTGCGAATCTGGCCCATCATCATGAGGTAGTGCCCCTCCTGCTTATGTACCTCGAAGACGCGTTGAAAGACCCGGAGGTTGGTTTCGACAGTGCTCGGAGTCTGTGAGTAATCGAGGTCGTCGAATATTGAGTGAGAACCAGCGTTGACCCATGAGAACAGCGAGCGGCAGATGAGTCGGTCATCCCCTTCAAACTCTTCGACGATCGCAGTGTCATCCACTCCTCCCAGAACCTTGAAGTATGTCTCAAGGATTCGACGCAGGATGTTCTGGAGGCCGATAGCCGGTGCTGAGGGCTCGTTGGAAGCTCGTCTCACCTCCTCCCACAGCGCCCCGTACGCGGTCTGAATCGGATTCTCTGGGAAGAGGATTACCTCGCTTGATAGACCATTGCGCTTGCGAACAATTCCGTACTGCCAGCCGCCGTGCTTGTCCCCTGGTCGCTTGTAAGTAATCTCCTTGTGGAAGTACGCATTGTGCGTGAGTACGACAAGCTGCCTCACACGGCCCTTCCCTGACGTGATGTCTGCGACAATCCGCCTAATCAGCGTGGAAACGGCGTACAGAACATCGCTGTCCAGGCTTGAGATCGGGTCGTCGATGACGACCAGCAGATCATTCGGCTCGTCAGGGGTCTGTGGTGTGCCCTGGAGCGACTGGGCAAAGTAGAGGAAGGTGATGAAGGTTCTCTCGCCCTCGCTCAGCGTGTCCGATGCGATTTCGCCATTCTCGCGCTCCAGCGAGTAACCATCAGGAACAGCCGATGACTCCTTCAAGCGGAAGCTGTGAAAACCGGCAGAGTCCAGCAGTCGGTTTATCGTGTCGATGATCGGCTTGCTTGACGTGACCTGCTTTTGGAGTTCGCGGAGTCGGAGAGTCTTCGTCTTTAGCTCAACCGCTGTCGTATCGATCGCGTCCTCGATGCCAGACTTACCCAATTCGAGTGCTGGTATCGCGCCCTCGAATCGGCCGACTTCCGTCGCAAGCACGTCGCGCACGAACACAACCCAGCATCGCTCGATAAGCGCCCACTTCTCGGTGGCGCGATTCTGTAGGCGGAGGTTGAACGCCTTGATAGAAGCGTTGGCCTCCATGAGGACAGTGCTCAGATCTTCGATCTCGGTGGCGGGCGTCTCAAGGAGGACTACGCTCGATGGCCCGGCCAGCTTGGCCTCGATTGACTTCAGGAGCTGTAGAACGGCAGCATCGAACTGTAGCCGTGCTGTTTGCAGATCCTCGACTTTCAGATGGTCAGAAGCACCGAGCCTGGTTGGCAGGTCGTTGAGGTACGAGTGCCATGAGTCTGCCCATTCTTGAACAACGGCTTGAAAGGAGTTCAACTGCGCAATCTGCTGGGTGTACCGAGTATCGAAGTAGGAATCGAGCTGCTCAGCCAAGTCAGGTGGGGTACTCTGCTGGCAGAACGGGCAGTGTCCATTTGTCTGTGACAAATAATGCCGCCCGTGCTCCACCCAGTCTGCGTTTTGAAGCTGCTGAATGAGCGGCGATAAGCGCACATCAGCACTACCCACAACCGGGGTGGCCATGAGGTCAAAGCCGGGCAATTCTTCAAGACAAAGTGATCGTCCAAGTGGGAACTCGGCGAGCGGTGAGGCATCTTCGGCGAAGACCGCAGCAGCCTCAACCTTCAGCGCGTCGAAATCCTCGGTGACCGTCGAGCTGGCAGCGGCAACTTCGAGCAGATGCGCTAGGAGTTTCTCTTGGCTGCCGTTGTAGCCCACGAACATCTTGTTCAACTCCGTGGGCACTGTTAGTCGTTTCGACCAGGCGGATTCCTTGAGAGTGTCACGTACTGCAGCTATCTCAGACTTCTTCAACGTGAGGGTTCCGCTGAGATCGTCGAGTTGCTTCTGCGTGGCAGCGATCGACCCCGCCGGGCCAGACAGGGTGTCTATTTCGTTCTGTACCTCCACGCTCGTCTTCCCGAGCAGAAAAACGCTAGGGAGGTTCGCCGCCTGCTGCAGCGTAGCGGCGACGTAATCGCGGTTGTAGACCTTGATTCCAAGGGCCTTAGCGGAGGAATTCCAAGAAAGACTCGTGCCTGTGAAACGTCCAGGGTCCGCGAAAGCGCGGCTGATCGTTGTCTTACCCGAACCGTTCGGTCCAAACAGAAAATTCACTGGCGTCAACGGACCAATATCGGCTCCCACGTCGGGGTCGAACGCAGGAGCGCCCCGGAGTGCCAGCGACTCAAGCATCCAGGATGTCCAGCGATGGGAGCGCGTTGACGATGCGGACAGTCTCGACGCTGACGGTCACGATACGGGCGAGCAGGTCGAGGATGTAACGCGGGTTGCCCTGCCCGTCGGCCCAATCGTTGGGGTCGTTGATGATTCCAGACGCCTTGTCGGTCTTGACCTGGTACCGCTCGATGATCCAGTCGATTGCGGAGCGCGACCCAAGCATGTACTCGTGCGCTTCTTCCGGGATGCCAAAGATTGTGATTTCGCTGTTGTAGATGACGGTGGTCTTGTCGGCGACACGGCCAGTCTTCGCGTACTTCATATTCTCAACTCGGAAGCTCGCATTTACGCCGCGATGCTCATCGAGCGGGTATAGCTCGACAGTCTCGTAGTTGAGATGCAGCGCGGAGAGTTTGCGCCCGGCATCGCTGAACGCCCTGAAGTCCTTAGATTTCGGGATGCGCGGCAGCATCTTCTTTAGGTCGCCCTCGAACTGCCCACGGTAATCGGAGCTATGCAGGATGCCGTAGAGATAGAAGAAGATGTCATCCTTCGTGACTCCGCCCCCAAAGCTCTTCTGGTAATCCGAGAGGATTTCCTCGGTGACGTTGTCGATGCGCCGGTAAGGCGTTCCGTCATCGTCAAGCACTGATAGTAGATCGCTATTCGCGGCGCGATCCTCAAAAGTGTACCGCGGGAAGAATTGTCCGCTGCCAGACCCCCAGAAAGCTAGGTCGGGCATTGTCGGTACGGCAACTGCCGAAAACCTGTGGCCCGCACCGGGCGCGGTTGTGTAGAAACCCCAGTTCTCAACTTCAGGAGAGGGGCATAGCCGGGGAAGCTGGTCGTGCGCTCCAGAAGAGAGCCGTCGTAGTAGAGCGGCACTCGTGAGAATGGGCGGTATAGTGCGGTCCTTACTCGGTCGGAGTTGTACTCCAACTTCTCGCGCCTGGCCAATCGGGCGGCCAGAGCATCACTCCAACTTATCTGCGTCGGGTCGTTGTCTCGCAGCCACCCAGTGCCACCACTGTCTGCTTCGGTAACTTGCGTGTTGTAAAAGGCGATCAACCGCTCCACATTTAGGGCGAGCTTTGACCGTGAAAAGTTGAATACCCAAGCATCGCGATTCGTCCTCACTCCAGCAGAATAAGTTCGCAGTGCTCGCGCATTTCGTTGATCACTCTTATCCTTCGAGGCGAGCAGCGTAAACGACTCAAATTCGGCGTTGCGTTGGTTGACCCAGTCGCCCTCCGCATTCGGCGTGATCGTCGTCCAGTCGATGCCGGTGTAGCTGCGTGCGGTTCGGACGACTTCGAGTTTCTGCTCGCGGGTGAGGTAGTCGCCAATGTCGCGGTAAAAGACCTTGCCTAGTTTCGGGTCATCAGGGTTTTTGATCAGCAGGTAGATGGCTACGGTGGCTCGACTGCCGTTTCCGAAGACCTTGCCACCTTCTTTTCGGGATTGCTCTCCGGGGGTGCGCTGATTGCCTCGGAGGTTGAATACGTAGATGCTGCTGAACTCTGCGGCGAAGGTCTTGCGGAGGCCGTCGGCGGTGTTGCCGTCGATGAAGCCGCCGTTGGAGACGAAGGAGACGATGCCTCGGTCTCCGACTCGATCGGATGCCCAGCGGATCGCACGGATGTACGAGTCGTACAAGTTGTTTTTGTTTTGAGCGGTTGAACGTGCGGCGTACGTCGCGGAGATCTTCGCATCAAGCGTCGGGTAGTTCAGGTTTTGATTGTTGTCGTTGCCCGATTCTTGACCCTTCGAGTAGGGAGGGTTTCCGATGACGACGCGAATGTCGAGTGCCTTTTGTGCTTCCGCCCGCTCGTTGTTCTCCGGGAAGACGCCGTGGTTGTCGAGTTCGTCGTCGGCTTCGTTCATCTGGAAGGTGTCGGTGAGCACGATGCCTTCGAACGGCACATACTCGCCACCGGCGAGCTCATGGTACGTCTCTTCGATGTTGATCGCTGCCACGTAGTACGCGAGCAGCACGAGTTCGTTTGCGTGCAGCTCGTACCTGTACTTGTAGGCGAGGTCTTCGGGTTTGATGAGGCCTGACTGGAGGAGGCGAACTATGAAGGTACCTGTTCCGGTGAAGGGGTCTAGGACGTGGACGCCCTTGTCGGAGAGGCTGGCTCCAAACTCAGCCTTCAGCGCGTCATCGACGGAGTGGATGATGAAGTCCACAATCTCATTAGGTGTGTAGACGATGCCGAGGCGGTCGCTGGTCCCAGAGAAAGCGGTCTGGAAGAACTTCTCGTACAGCTCTTTGACGATCTGCTGCTTCGCGGCGGCATCCGTAATCCCAGAGGCACGGTTGCGCAAGCTCTGGGCGAAACCGGAAGCGCAATCGGCGACGGATCCTCTTTCCTGTGGCGGTTGCCAGTACTCCGTCCGTCAAATGCAAGGGCCGCTCGCAGCACCGGTTCCCTAACGGACAGGAACTGCGCGCCGTGTTGCCGGGCGGGTGAGGGGCACCTGCGTCGCAGGAACAGCCGAAGGGGCGAGGACGACATGGATGCAGGAACGAATCCAACGACTGCGCGGGAGGCCGTGCGTGGTCTGGCTCGGGGGCGGGTGCCGCCTGTTCGCATTCCTGGTATCGGAGCAACGCACTCGTCTTCGGCTGCGAGTCACTGCACGCGGCGACGAACAAATGTCGGACGCTTCCCGTAGGGTTCTTGCCATGAGCCCGACCGCGACCGAGCAGCCTGAGAGTGCGCGCCTTTTGCGGATTCAAGCGCTCTCAACCGAGCTCGACGCACAACGACAGTTTGTAGTCGATCGCGGCAAGACCCAAGAAACGAAGGCATCGTTCATCCTGGTTGCCGTTGGACTGGTCGCGGGCATCTCGTCGCCGCGGCTCGCTGACAGTCCGTTCTGGGCGATAGGCCTTCTGCCGATTGCCGTGGCATTGGTTGCCGCAACGATGGCTGTGCTGGTGCTCTGGCCTCGCTCGGTGAAGGTGGTCCACGCCGAGAGCCTCATTCTCAAGTGGGTGGACAGCACCGAAACCCAGGAGGCGCTTGAGGACTACTTGCTAGAGTCCAAGAAGGACGAGATCAAGTCCCGCGACGAGAAGTACGAGAAGGCGACGCCCCATCTCAAGTGGGCATTCAGGTTGCTGCTCGTCAGTGTCGGTGTGCTTTTCATCGTCGAGATTGTGAATGGCGTCATGCCCTCCCAACCAGGAGTTACACCATGAGTGACAACCAGACCCCGCAGGCTCAACCGGTATCAAACGTGCCATCGCCGCCCGAGCGCCCGAACATCGATGCGACCATGCAGGTCCTCTACGCGTCGGACCCCAGCATGCTCGAAAAGAGGGTCGAGTGAGCGACGACGAGAACCCCACGCCGCCCCCACCACCACGGCCAGACACCGGCGACACCTTCAAGCGCATCCAAGAGAGTGGCGGTAGCCGACCTCGCCCGGGCAAGGACGAAGGCACACAGTAGCTCCGTGCGCAGGAGTGGATACTCTCGCCAACGCGACTCGCGGTTGCAGACCAACCACGCTGATGGCACCGTGCAGTTCAACATCGTGCTTGAGCTAAGACGAGAGGACGGCACTCCGATCAAGGTCGCTGTCGGACTCAAGTATTTTCCGGAGACATCGACGTTAAGCTTCGTCACGATGAAGTAGATCCAGCCTCGCTAATGGGTGGAACGATCCGTCGCTGCGTGCGGTTCCCGTGGGTTGTCGGCCACTTCTGGGAGAATGGATCATAAGAACTGAATCTTGGTTGGAAAGGCGGTGACGGACATGGCGGTCTACCACTTCGAGGACCTCACCGACACGACCTTCCAGGAGATGGTGCAGGCCGTGTTGCTGCATCTTCACCCGGATTTGTCGCTCCCTCCCGTCCGCCAACCCGATGGTGGGCATGACGCGTTTCAGCTCCAGGACGATACCGGCGTGAAGGTCTTCTCGGCTCAGGTGAAGTGGGTAAAGGACCAACGTCAAGAGCGGGACCCAGTCAAGTGGCTTGAGGACGTTGTTAAGAAGGAGGAGCGCAACCTGCGACGCATGGCGTCGGAGGGCACGCGTGAGTGGCTGCTCATCACAAATGTGCAGGGCTCGCCCCACCCCGAGGTGGGAATGATGGACCGTCTGAACGCAGTACTTACGCGCGAGAGCAGGCGCCTGAAAATCAAGATGCGCGCATGGTGGCGCAACGAACTTTCTCGAGCAGTCGACAACGCCCCGTCGGAGACCAAGTTCGCCTATCTCGATATGCTCGCCGGTGCGGACATCGTCCGGGCCGCAATGACGACGACTTTTGCTTCGGAGAAGAAGAACAAGCTCACCAGGGTCATCAAAGCTGCGGCGCACACGCAATGGGATCAAGACGGCGAGGTGCGCTTTAAGCATGGTGAGTTGAACGGCGTACCGATCGCGAAGCTGTTCGTCGACATGCCGGTCTCCGCCGCCGTTGGGGCAACCGATTCGGGGCTGAGCGGGCTGCGTCTGCTCCTGGGCCGGAGGCTGGAGAAGCCGAGCGTGTTGCTAGGAGCCCCCGGTCAGGGCAAGTCGACGCTGGCGCAGTTTGTGTGTCAGGTGTATCGGGCACATTTTGTACAGCAGGCTTCACCCCTCGGACCGAAGAGCCCGGATTCACCCGGCGATGACCCGCGGGTGCCATATCGAGTCGATCTGCGCGACTACGCGCGCTGGGTGAGCGGGCACGACCCGTTCGCCGCTGAAGGAACCCCCTCGGGGCGTGGCCGCAGTCCGCTCACGAGCGTTGAGTCGTTCCTGGCACATCTGCTCTCACACGCAAGCGGCACCACCGTCGACGCCGATGACGTGCAGTTCGCGCTGGACTGGCTGCCGAGCTTTGTGGCGCTCGACGGCCTTGATGAGGTTGCGGAAGTACGGGTCCGCGCGAAAGTCGTGCGCGAGATCGAAGAGTTCGCGTCTCGCTGTGCTTCATACTCCGCCTCGGCGAGAGTTCTGGTCACCGCGCGTCCGAGTTATACAGACGGTCCAGAGCCCCACCGTGATCGGTTCAGCTACTACGAGTTGCTTCCGCTGACCCGCGATCTCCGCGAGGAGTACCTCGGCAAGTGGTCCCGAAGTCAGAACCTCGAAGAGCGCGACATCATCGAACTGCGCCGCGTCTTCCAGTCGCGCACGGCCGAAAGCCATGTCTTGGAGCTAGCGACCAACCCGATGCAACTCGCGATTCTGTTATACCTGATGTATCGTCGCGGAGACTCGATACCGACGAATCGCACGGAACTGTACTCCAGCTACATGGAACTATTCCTTGATCGCGAATCCTTGATGGACGAGGTGGTCAAGAACAACCGCAAGCTCCTCGAACGCGTCACCGGCTACATTGCTTGGCACCTACATTCCGAAGCTGAAAGCGAGGGCGGCACTGGGCGGGCGACTCGCAAGCAGCTGATCCGTCTCGTGCGGCACTATCTTCTTGATCTCGAAGAAGACCCTGACATCGCAGACTCGCTGTTCACTGCGGTCACGGCTCGGGTGTGGGTGATTACCAGTCGCACCGAGGGCTATTTTGAGTTCGACGTCCAGCCGATCCGCGAGTACTTCGCTGCACGGCATCTTTTTGTGACCGCGCCAGACTCGTCCCGAGACGAGGGCGTTGACAGATTCCGACGGCTGCTCGCCCTCATGCAGCGGCCGTACTGGTTAAATGTGACGCGCTTTATGGCAGGTATGTTCGATGACGGTGTCATTAGCACCCTCGCCGATCGTGTCGAAGACCTCATCGAGGGAACGGTGCCACAGTTCTGGAGCAGGCAAGTTGCCGGGCTGCTCCTCACCGACGGAGTTTTCGACGCGGCTGCGCGGCCGCGTCGGCGCATCATCCATCGCGCATTCGATGACATCGGCGTCGTGGCTGCCTTGAGTCAGCAGAGATCTAGCAGCGCACCGATCCCGCTCGTCCACGGCGGCCAAGCCACCGTGGACTTCCTACGTTCCGAACTCACCACCAACCTGCACACGCCGCTTTCTACGTTGAGAGCAAAGCTCCTCAGTCGCTACGCCGTGCCTGCCAAGCCCGCTCTCACCTGGTGGCTGCAGCATCTGGACACGCTCACGGACACCAAGGACCGCCGCCGATGGATCGAGTTGTCCTGGCCGTTACATATCAGCCAATCGATCCCTTCCGACGTGGCCTCCGCACTGGCCGACGAAGACCCGTCCTGGATCCCATTACTGGTGGACATCGGTATCAAGCCTTCGATAGAGAGCGCCCTCGCCACCGACCTGGTCCAAGTGGTCATTCGAGGTGAGGAGACCGCGGCGCACGGTAAGTCGTTCGCCGCTGATCTGGCGCTGCTAACCCGGCCGTTGTTCCTCCGCAACCGCGGTGCCCGCACCGATGAGGATCCCGACGACGTCAACGCAGATACCCGCTCGATTGAGCAAGACCGGGCCTATGCTGCCGCGATACAGCGAGTCCGGAAGTACTCTGACTTCGGAGCCACGTTCGCCGACTCCCTGAAGATCAGACCCGACCGGCGACACAACACCTTCCGCGCGAACGAAATCGCAAACGCCGTCGAAGTCGAGTACGGGCGGAACTGGCTTAGTGTCAGGATCGTAATCGCCGCAGCCGCAGACCTCACCCTTGAGCTAGGGGTTGCTGCCCGCTCGCGAACCGCTGAACCGTTCGGTCCCAGCCAAGCTGCAGCCGGCATACTTCGGGAGTTCCGAAACCATTCCGGCGATTCTCAGTGGTGGCTGGAGCAGCGATCCCATCTTGAAGACGAACTAGACCGTCTCGTGTGGCTTCTCGGCGCTGTGACGTGCGCTCAAAACGCCGTCTTACGAGACTTGATGTCCGCGATCATCGAGACCCTAGCCGAGTGCTCCGCTGAAACTGCCGGTCGACTTGTTCGAGCAGTTGACGCGGTCGCGATGCTCGACGGGGTCCGACGTGTTGAGCGATCAATTGTCTTCGAATCTCTGAGGGAGTCGGTCCCTGTGGCTGCGTTGCTGTTGCCACTTGTCGATGCAGAGAGCTCCACAGCCTTTTCGCTCGAGCAGCTGACCAGACTCTTCGATGATCCCGCTCTAGCCTCGTCGTTCGCCCAACGATATTGGATCGATCTCGCCGCCAGAAACACACTCAGTCTTGAGGACTTAATGGTCCTCGAACGCTTCGGCCCAGTGGCTCGCTTTCCGGAGTTCAATGGAACCTTCGACCCAGACCTCGCCGAAATCATCCTTAGCGAGCCCTCACGGTATCCCGCAACACTCCTTCACGCCGCGGACAAGAGAGTCAATGAGAAGACGCGCCTGCAACCGCTCGCCGCCGTCGCAGAGAAGGAAGAGTGGTTCTCCCTGCCCGATTAGCCCGTCTCGCGGCGATCGGAACCGTTGCAGCCTTCACTGCAACGCGGCTACAACAACGAGCCGAGGGAGACCGCATCCATGGTGGAAAGGAAAGGTGAGAGCATCGCTCCAGCACGGCAGGCTCGCTGGGGTCAGTCGCTCAACGAGTGAGTCAGCGGCCCCATCGGGACTGCTGTCGGTTTAGTTGACATCTGACTTGCGGACTTTTGTGTTCCGCAGTGGAAGGATCAACACCATGTCAGTTAAGAGATATCCCCAGGAGTTTAAGCGTGATGCTGTCGCGTTGACTCGTCAGCCTGGTGCCCGGTTGCCGCAGATCGCGAAGGACCTTGGCGTTGGCAAATCGACCTTGCATAACTGGGTTCAGA